>ENA-UEYL01002834-UEYL01002834.1-human-gut-metagenome-genome-assembly--contig:-NODE-2834-length-12171-cov-3.945676_pt1 | contig 12171 bp, 13 predicted proteins | sample MGYA00242941_ERZ507946 | MGnify/ENA primary metagenome ERZ507946 (study PRJEB26167, sample SAMN06115482) | human gut metagenome | host: Homo sapiens | place: China:Guizhou | collected 2015-03-11...
AATGTCAATAGAAATATCAAAATAAATCAAAAGAAATCCTGATAGCTACAACGCTTATCGGGATTTTTTATTTGCGGCAAAGGAGAAAGACAATGAAGGAATTTGCAAAAGGGTTCTACAACTCGGCGGCGTGGAAGAAGTGCAGGCGAGCATACATAGACAGTCGCATTATGGTAGATGGTGGTATGTGCGAGATATGCGGCGAAAGAGTTGGCTACATTGTTCATCACAAGGAGCTACTGACACCGACGAACATCACAGACCCAAGCATCACGCTGTCCTTTGACAACCTGCAATACGTCTGCAAGCCTTGCCACGATGAGGAAGAAGGACACTTCATCCAACGGAAGGGATGCTGCTGCGGATTCGATGCGGAGGGACAGCCGATAGACAAAAGAAAAATGGAATAGCCCCCCCTATTTTTATTTTTGGTTTGGCAGTACGGAGACCGAGGAGTGGACTACTGTTTCAACGGGCGTGCGTGCGCGTGGGGGGTGTAGTATAAGGGCGGAAAAGAGAGGAAGTGAGAAAATGGAGAAAGGAAAAATCAAAGCGGCGGAAATGCGGAAATTGAAGCGCATCTTCAAGGAAATCCCCGAAAATAAAAAGAAAATCGTGGAAAAGCTGATAGACAATGCTGCCTTTATGGCGGAGCAGTTGGAGCATTTGCAAACGGACATTGAGGAGAAGGGATATATTTCGGAGTACCAGAACGGTGAAAACCAGTGGGGGACGAAGAAGGCTCCGGAGGTTGAAATCTACACCGCGACGATTAAAAATTATTCCAGTGTAATCAAGCAGCTTCTGGATCTGATGCCCGAAACGGATGAAGCGGCGGCGGATGAGCTTGTTTTGTTCCAGCGGGAGCGTGATAGCAAATGACGGAATTTGAACAATATTTTTCGGCGCTTTATGACGGCACGATTCTTGCCTGCGACAAAATGAAGCGGGTCAGTGAAATGCTTTTGAATCAGTTTGCGAGCCCCGGGGAATTTCATTTCGATTATGAGGTTGCAAAGTGGCATATCGCATTTATTGAGCGTTTCTGCAAGCAGCCGACAGGCAAACTGGGGCAGCCGTTACAGCTTGAACTATTCCAGAAGGCGAGGCTACAGGCAATCTTCGGCTTTGTGGATGACAATAACCTCAGACAGTACAACGAAGTGATGATTGTGGAAGGTCGAAAAAACGGGAAAACAACAGAGTGTGCCGCAGTGGAAACGGATTTACTGCTGAATGACGGAGAGGGTGCGCCGGAAATTTACAACGTCGCAACGATGCTTGACCAAGCGAAGCTGGGGTTCAATGCGTGCTACAAGATGGTGCGGCAAAGCCCGACCCTGCGAAAGCATATCCGCAAACGTGCTGCGGATTTATACGCCCCTTCCAATCTTGGGTTTATTAAGGCGTTGGCAAGCAACACAAACAGTCTGGATGGCTTGAATGTGCATGGTGCCATCATTGATGAGCTGGCGGCAATTAAAAACAGAGATATCTATGACTTGATTAAACAGGCAATGGGTGCGAGAGAACAACCATTGCTTTTTTGTATTACCACAAACGGTTTTGTCCGCAGCGGCATCTTTGATGCGCAGTATGAATACGCAAAAAAGGTGCTGGACGGGAAAATAAAAGCACCGCGCTTTCTGCCGTTTATCTATGAGCTGGACGATGCTTCCGAGTGGGATAAGCCGGAGATGTGGATAAAAGCAAACCCAGGTCTTGGCACCATCAAGAAAAAGGAATATCTGGAGGAAATGGTGCAGAAGGCGAAGAACGACCCATCCTTCAAGCCGACGGTTCTGGTAAAGGATTTCAATATTCCGCAGACGGCGCAGTCTGCATGGCTGACGTTTGAGGATTTGAACAACGAGGAGCTGTTGCCGGAGGGCGGAGAATTTAGATATTGCATTGGTGGCTTTGATGCCGCAGACAGCATTGACCTAAACGCTGCAAAGGCAATCTGCAAACGGCGTGGGGATGATAAGCTTTACATTAAACAGATGTACTGGATTCCGCAGGCGGTTTTGGACCAACAGGAGGAGCGAGGAGACCGAAGGGAACGGGACGGCGTGCCGTACAGCTTATGGGTATCACAGGGGCTGATGCGCACCTGTGAAGGTCGGCGCGTGAATAAGCGAGTGATTCTGGATTGGTTCTGCGAATTACGGGACAGAGAAGATATTTATCCGCTTTATATCGGCTATGACCCTTGGCATATCTCGGATGAGCTGCTGGCGGCATTTGAGCAGGAGTTTGGGCGAAACGTCATGGTTAAAATTCGGCAGGGGGTTCTGACCTTATCCCAGCCGATGAAGGATTTAAAGGCGGAATTTCAAGAAAAGAAAATCGTCTACAACAACAATCCGATTGATAAGTGGTGTCTGATTAACACCGAGGAAAAGAAGGATGTCAACGGCAACGTGCAGCCTGTTAAGAGCGATGAGCGCACAAGGCGCATTGACGGCACAGCGGCACTTCTGGATGCCTATGTGGTGTATTGCAATAAAAGAGATGAATTTGAAAGTCTGATTTAAGGAGGTGAGAAAAAATGGGTTTATGGAACAGAATTGTGCAGAAATTGAGCAGACAGAGCTTCAAGATGGTGCAGGAGAGGGGGAACGGCTTTTATGCGTGGAACGGCAGGCTATACCATTCCGATGTGGTGCGTGCCTGTATCCGCCCGAAAACAAAAGCCATCGGTAAGGCGGTTGCAAAGCATATCCGTACCACGAGAACGCAGGAGGGGGAGCGGGTAGAGGTCAATCCGGATGCCTATATCCGTTTTCTGCTGGAGGAGCCTAATCCGCTGATGAGCGGGCAGATGTTACAGGAGAAGGTGGCAAACCAGCTGGCACTGAACCATAACGCTTTTATTCTGATTGTACGGGATGAATTTGAAAAGCCGATAGAATTGTATCCCATTCCCTGTTCGGGGGCGGAGGCTTTTTACAAGGACAACGAATTGTTTTTACGGTTCGTTTTTCTGAACGGCAGGGAAAGCACCTTCCCATACAGTGATATCATTCATCTGCGTGATGATTTCAATGAGGATGATATTTTCGGGGAAAGTCCGATGGAGGCACTTTCTCAGCTGATGGAGTGCGTCAGCATTATGGATCAGGGCTTTGTGAAGGCTATCAAGAACAGTGGTGTGATTCGCTGGCTGTTGCGCTTTACAAATGCCATGCGACCGGATGACGTAAGGAAAAACGTGCAGGAATTTGCGGATACCTATCTTTCTGTGGAGAGTGAAACCTTCGGCGCAGCGGGCGTGGACAGTAAGGCGGATGTGCAGCGGATTGAACCGAAGGACTATGTGCCGAACGCTGCACAGACCGACCGCATCATCAAGCGGATCTATGATTTTTTTAACACGAATGAGAAAATTGTCAGCTCTCTTTATACCGAGGATGAATGGATTGCGTATTACGAAAGTGCCATTGAGCCGATGATTACGCAGATGAGTGCGGTTTATAGCAGCCGTTTGTTTACCAGAAGGGAACGGGCATTTGGAAACAAGATTGTTTTTGAAGGCTCTAATCTGACCTTTGCCAGCATGAAAACAAAGCTGGAGCTGGTGCAGTACGTTGACAGGGGCATTATGACACCGAACGAGGTCAGAGCGGTACTTAACATGGCACCTGTGGATGGCGGCGATAAGCTGCTTAGACGCAAGGACACAGGCTTTATGGAAGGGGGTGAGGGAGAATGAAGAAAATCGAGGTAAAGGGACCAATCATTAGAAACAGCGAAAAGTGGATTTATGAATGGTTCGGCATGGAGGCAACCTGCCCGAAGGATATTGGCAATGCCATTGCGGAGGCAAACGGCGAGCCGATTACCGTTGAAATCAACTCCGGCGGCGGGGATGTGTTTGCCGGCAGTGAAATTTATACGGCTTTAAGAGCGTATTCGGGGGATGTGGAAATTCACATTGTCGGGCTTGCGGCAAGTGCCGCCTCTGTGATTGCGCAGGCGGGACATTCCAAAATCAGCCCGACGGCATTATTTATGGTGCATAATGTTTCCGGTGCGGCTTACGGAGATTGCAACACCATGACGCACGAGGCAGAGGTCTTGCGGACGGCGAACAACTCTATTGCCGCCGCCTATCTGGAAAAGACAGGCAAAAGCATGGAGGAGCTGCTTGGCATCATGGATGCGGAAACATGGATGGATGCGCAGAAGGCGGTGGAATATGGCTTTGTGGATGAGGTCATGTTTGCATCTGCGCCGACGCTGACCAATGGCATCGGTGTGCTGTCCGCACAGACCATCCATAAGCTGAAGGACCTTCTTCCTGCAAGGGGAGAGGAAAGCGCAGAAGTTAAAACTGTAACTGCAAAATTAAAACTACTCAGATTGAAAGGGGAAATGAAGGATGAAGTTTAAGAATTACGAGGATTACAAAGCACAGAGAGAAGCACTTTACAATGCGGCGGAGGAACTGCTGCAGAATGGAAACGTGGAAGAAGCAAATGCAAAAATGGAAGAAATCACACAGTTGGATGCCGCTTATGAAGCCTTTGCAACGGCACAGGCAAACCTTGCCGCCATGCAGGGCAGAGGGACAGCGCATCCGGACGGCGTGGTCGGTTCCACAGGCAACACAGCGGAGAAGGATGTATTTGATACAGACGAATACAAAAATGCCTTTATGAATCTGGTGTGCAAGGGAGAAGCGCTGCCTGTTAAGTATAAGGATGCCATTGCAGGCAAGCTGCAGAACGCCGTAACTACGGTAACGGAAACCACAGCGGTGATTCCCACAACCGTAATGAAGGAATTTATCAGAGAGCTGAAAGCGCATGGTGAACTGTACGCAAGAGTGAGAAAGACAAACGTGCAGGGCGGTGTGGAAATTCCTATCCTGTCCCTGTGTCCTACGGCAAGCTGGGTTGCGGACGGCACTGCATCCACAGACCAGAAGGTAACCGCCAATACAAAGGTATCCTTCAACTATTACGGTCTGGAATGCAAAATCGCACAAAGCCTGATTGCAAATGTGGTTGATTTTGCGGAGTTTACCGAAATGTTTGTTCCTCTGGCAGTTGAGGCTATCATCGCCGCTTTGGACAAGGGTATCATTGCCGGCACAGGCAGAGGTCAGATGCTTGGCATTACGAAGGACAGCAGAGTACCCACAGGCAACGTCATTGAAATGACGGCGGAGGATGTCACAAGCTGGAAGGCGTGGAAGGAAAAGGTTTTCGCCAAGATGAAAAAAGCCTATCGAAACGGCGTGTTCGTATTTGCACAGGGTACCTTTGATGCACAGATTGACGGCATGGTGGATTCCACAGGTCAGCCTATTGCAAGAGTAAACTACGGCATTGCCGAGGGCGAAACATACAGATTCGGCGGCAAGGAGGTTATCACAACAGAGGAGGATGTGCTGGAAAGCTTTGCGGCGGCATCCGATGGCGAGGTATTCGGGGTGTTTGTGAATCTGAATGATTACATCATCAATACAAATATGCAGATGCGCACCGACCGCTGGAGAGATAACGACAACAATCAGGAAAAAGTGAAGGTCACTCTGGTTTGTGACGGGAAGCTGGCAGACCCCAACGGTGTGCTGATTCTTAAAAAAAAAAGTAACGCAGTAAGCGGCGGCACGTTTGATAAGCGCGCAGACAGCGCAAATCATGCTGACATTACCGTAACGGCTGCCGAAGGCGGTCAGACCATTACAGCCCTGCTGCATAACGGCGCAGATGTGCCGAAGGAAGGTGGGGCAAACTGGTCTGTTTCCGACGGCACTGCGGTTGTGCTGAAAAAGGCTTATCTGGAGAAATTCCCTGTCGGCGTTGAAACCTTTACGGTGACAACATCCGCAGGAGATGCGGAATTTACTGTGGAGATTGTGGAAAGCGAGGCGTAAGGAATGGCAGATTTAGCGAGATTGAAAACGGCACTGCGCATTTCGCACGATAAGCTGGATGAGGAAATTCAGTACAACGTGGATGCCTGCAAAAAAGACATGATGCGTGTCGGCATTACTGTCATTAACGAGGAGGATTCCGCAATTCAGAAGGTGTTTGAACTGTACCTCAAATGGCAGTATGACTTCATGGGCGAGGGCGAGCGTTATGAAAAAGCCTATAAGGGCATGAGAAACGGATTAAGTTTGTGTGGTGAGTACAATGTATAACAATGTTGTGACGTTGTTGGTCGAAAAAATGATACGGGATGAAATCGGCATGAAGCAGACGTTTTACGAGGAACGAGAAGTGTTTGCGGAGGAATTGCCCATCAACCAAAGCGAATTTTTCAAGTGCAGAGAAACGGGGCTGCGCCCTGCCCTGTGCCTGCGGATTCCATACGGCGAATATGGACAGGAAGAAGTCCTGCGGTTTAGGGGCAGATTGTACAGCGTGTATCGTTTCCGAAACGATTTCCATCACACAGAGCTTTACTGCGAGGTAAGGAGTGGTCTATATGAGCATAAAGGCTGATGCTTTATCGGATGAGATTGCAAAACTGCTTTCCGAATATGAAACGGAGATTGTGAAAAACGCAGATGCTTGCGGAAAAGCCGTTGCAAACGCCGCCGCAAAGCAGCTGCGGCAGACCAGCCCCAAAAGAACAGGTAAATATGCTAAAAGCTGGGGCGTGACAAGAGAAGATGGTGGTCTCGGCGAAAATGCAAAATACATCATTCACAATAAAAAACGGTATCGGCTGACGCATCTTCTGGAGCATGGTCATGTGACGGCAAACGGCAAGCGAACAAAGGCAATCCCACATATTAAGCCGGTAGAAGAACAGGTCATTCGGGAATACGAGAAAAAGGTAAGGGAGGCAATAGAGGATGCGGCAAAGTGAGTTATACAAGCTGCTGCGCAGTACAGGTCTGGAGGTCTATTTTTATGAGGCAGACCAAAACCCAACGCTTCCCTACATCGTCTATCTGAAGGACGGAGAAACTGCTTGGGGTTCGGATGGCAGAAACTTCCTGCGAAAAGATAGCTACTTGGTAGAATTTTATTCGGCAAGAAAGGATTTTGCCAACCAAGAAAAAATTGAAAAGGCGTTGGATTCTGTTGGGATTCGTTACGATGCAACGGAAATCTACATCGAGAAAGAAAAAATGTATCTGGTATCATTTGCATTTGACATTACAAGAAAGGTGGAAAACTAATGGAAAGAATTGTACTTGGCAGCGGCAAGCTGTATGTGGATGAATTTACAGGGGAACTGCCTGAGGATGCAGCCATTGAGGTTGAGGCTAAGCTGTTGGGCTATATTCAGGGCGGTGCGACACTGACCTACAAGCCGACATTTTACGAAGCGAAGGATGATTTGAATTTCGTTTCCAAGAAAATTATCACAGACGAAGAAGCAATTTTGAAAAGTGGCGTAATGACATGGAACGGCGAAACGCTGAAAAAGCTGACACCCACCGCCAGAGTGACAGAGGATACAGCCAAAAAGACCAGAACGGTCAAAATCGGCGGTCTGAGCAACAACGACGGCAAGAAATACGTTCTGCATTTCGTGCATGAGGATAAGACGGACGGTGACATTCGTGTGACCATCGTCGGCAGCAATGAAGCAGGATTTGAGCTGTCCTTTGCGAAGGATAAGGAAACTGTCATCAATGCGGAATTTAAGGCACAGCCACAGGATAATGAAGGCACGCTGATTCTGTATAAGGAAGCGGACACGAGTATTGCGTGAGGAGAGGGGCATAACAGCCCCTCATTTTTGTGAGGTGGAAAAGGAATGTTAGATTTTACAACGAGAAAAAAGAAAAAATACACGGTTAAGCTGCATGATGGCTTTGTAGCAATCCTGCCAATGCCGGACAAGGAAATGTTTGACAAGATGGTAGCGGCGCAGGATATGGAAAACGTCAGTGATGTTTACGAACTGCTGACCGCCATCATCAACCAGAACAAGAAAAGGAAATACAGTTTCCAGAAAATTTCAAAAATGTTCGATTTTGAGGACGCTGGAGCTGCTGAAGGATTATCTGAAATTTGTAAAAGGTGTTGTGTCTGACCCAAACTAAAAATACCCTCTATGCCGACTGACGAGGACGATTTGCATTACAACATATTTTCGTTATCCGAAAAAACAGTGATGGACTATGCACATTTGAATTTTTTGGAAATCGAGCATTTGCCGATAGATGTTTATCTGGGATTGCAGCGGGATGCGTTTATTTTCAATTTACAGCAGACGGAAAGTGGTCGGGAATATCTGGAGGAGTGCTGGCTTTTGGAGCAGACCGAGCCGGACAGAAGGGCATTGAGGGAAAAATTCGGAAAGGGGGCAGAGCATGGGGAACATTAAGGATTTGAACCAGTCCGCAAAGGATTTGCAGAATGAGCTGAAATATGTCAATAAGGCGTTAAAGCATGACCCAAAAAACACAGACCTTCTGCGGCAGAAACAGGAGCTTTTGACAAAATCCGTATCGGAAACAAAAACCAAACTGGAATCCTTGAAGGCGGCGAAGGAAAAAGCCGATAAGGACATGGCAAACGGTACGGAGGTCAATCAGGAGCAATACCGCCGTCTGGTACGGGAGATTTCCACAACGGAAAACAGCCTGAAAAACCTTACTAAGGAAATGAAGAATTTCGGCAGTGTGTCTGCACAGCAGATTGCGGCGGCAGGGGAAAAGATGCAGGATGTCGGCGGAAAAGTTGAAGGAGTAGGGAAAAAGCTACTGCCTGTTACAGGTGCTGTTGTAGGGCTGGGTGTTGCTGCTGTAAAGACTGCCGCGGATTTTGATGCCGCCATGAGTCAGGTTGCCGCTGTTTCCGGTGCATCCGGTGAGGACTTGGAACGCCTGCGGAAAAAGGCAAGGGAAATGGGGGAACAGACGAAATTCTCCGCATCCGAGGCGGCAGAGGCAATGAACTATATGGCTATGGCAGGGTGGAAAACCGAAGATATGCTGAACGGCATTGAGGGTATTATGAGCCTTGCCGCTGCATCCGGTGAAAATCTGGGCTCTGTTTCGGATATTGTGACGGATGCACTGACTGCGTTTGGTTTGAGTGCAGCAGATGCAGGGCATTTTTCGGATGTTCTGGCGCAGGCATCCAGTAACGCAAATACGAATGTAGGCATGATGGGTTCTACATTCCAGAAGGTAGCTCCTGTAGCAGGTGCATTAGGCTATAGTGTAGAGGATATGTCTTTGGCGATCGGCTTGATGGCAAATGCAAGTATCAAGGCAGAGGTTGCAGGGACAAGCTTGAAAACGGCACTTGCGAACATGGCAAAACCTACGGATGCGCAAGCAGCCGCCATGAAACAATATGGTATCAGCCTTACAAATGCCGATGGCACAATGAAATCCTTCGGCGAGGTTGTCAATAATCTTCGCAGTAGTCTGGGCGGATTATCTGAGGCAGAACAGGTGGCAGCGGCATCTACGATTTTCGGGAAAGAAAGTTTTGCGGGGATGCTTGCTATTGTAAACGCATCGGATGCAGACTTTAATAAACTGACTGATGCAGTCTATAACTGTGACGGTGCGGCGAAAAACATGGCGGATACCATGCAGGATAATTTGCCGGGACAGCTGGAAATATTAAAAAGCCAGCTGGACGAGTTGGCAATTTCCGTTGGTGAAATTCTGATGCCTGTCATTAGAGATATTGTCACCCATCTGCAAAATTTCATGGACAAACTGAATGGTATGAGTGAAGAGCAGCAGAAAACTGTTGTTGTAATCGGTTTATTGGCTGCGGCTCTTGGCCCTGTGATAATTATCATCGGCACGCTGATACAATCCATAGGAGCGATTATGACGGTTGCCCCTGCGGTGGCTACGGCTTTTGGTACGGTCAAGATTGCGATTGCCGCTATTGGTGGACCTGTAACGATTGTGATTGCGGTTATTACGGCATTGGTGCTGAAGCTGATTCATGCCTATAATACTTCCGAGGAATTCAGAAATAAGGTCAACGCCGTTTTTGATGCGGTCGGAAATAAGGTCAATGCCGCAATCAATACAATCATCGGCGTGTTCCAGAGTGGGATTGACTACTATAAAAATGCCGTGAGTGATATCAAGGCGGCATGGAGCGAACTGGTTTCGTGGTTCAGCGGTAAGGTTTCGGATTTTGTCAGTATCGGCAAAAACGTCCTGATGGGGCTGTGGAATGGTATCAATGATAAGGTCGGATGGCTGAAAAGCAAGGTCAAGGGCATAGTCGATAAAATCAAGAGTTGGTTTACAGGTAAGGATGGATTTGATACACATTCCCCCTCGAAATGGTCTGAAATGATTGGCGGCTTTGTGATGGAAGGGCTTGCGAATGGCATGATGAACGACAACACAGCAGCCAAGACGGCACAGAAGGCAACTGCGAAAATCAAGGATGTGATTGCGAATGAGATTGACGCGGTAAATGCTGAAATCTCCAGAATTCAGAAGGAGGCGGAGGACGAGCGCGCCAAGGAAGAACTGGCGCAGTACAAGGAAAATCTCGCAAAGAAGCAGGCGGAGCTGAAAAAAGCCGAGCCAAAGAACAGAAAATCCATTCTGGACGAAATTGCCAAAATCGAAAAGGACTGGAACAAAAAGCAGCTGGAGGCGGCGAAGCAGGCAGAGCAGAAGAAGCTGCAGGAGCGTTTGACCGCTTTACAGGAATTCAAGCAGAAATATGAGTCTGAATTGGCGGCAATCGAGCAGAAGGAATCCAGCCTGAGCGATAAGCTGTTTGATTATGGCGAGCTGTTTACCAGAGTGCAGGACGAGAACAGCGGCAAGGAAATCTTCAAGCTGAATGATTTGGATGAAAGCATCAAGAAAATTCAGCAGTATAACGAACAGATTGAAAAGCTGAAGGAGAAGGGCTTGGATGGCGGCCTATTGGCTGAGGTTGCCGATATGAGCATTGATGATGCACTGGATTTTACCAAAAAGCTGGATAGCTTGGAGGTCGGAAAGTTTGAAGAATATGTCGAGAAATTCGAGGAAAAGCGGCGTTTGGCGAATGAAGCGGCACAGCAGTTCTATTCTGAGGAAATGGAAGAACTGGCAATGAATGCTGTGGAGCAGGCAAAGGGCTATGCAGACGATTTCAATGACGTTGGCAAGGCATTAACAGACGGTGTTGCAGAGGGTATCAAGGATGGCAAAAGCAGTATTGTAAATGCCATTACAAAGGCGATTCGGGATGCCATTCGGGCGGCGAAGGAAGAGGCAGGCATGGGCGGCGGTGGTTCGGACGGCAGTCACAGAACAGGTCTGCGAGAAGTGCCGTTCGATGGATACCGTGCAATTTTGCATAAAGGCGAAAGGGTGCTGACACAGCCGGAGGCAGACAGATACCGCAAGGGCGAAACGGTAGCCAAAACAGAAAATTTCAATGTGTATATCGGGACGGTAGAAAACAAGGACGAAAGAACTACAAACGATTTCATGCGTGAAATGGAATTTTACAGGAAACGGCGAGTAAGTGCGGTAGGGGGTGCAGTTTGATGTATCAATATTTTATCTGGAATGGTGTCAATTCACTGGATATGGGCGTAGTGATGCTGAAAGCACCCTCTATTTTCATTCCGCAGCGGAAGGTTAACGAAATCAAAGTCAGTGGCAGGAATGGTGTTTTGCATGAGGACGAAAAGACCTACCAGAACTACACAAAGGATGCCGAATGTCATGTGATGGACAGGGGGCAAATTGACGAAGTTTGCGGTTGGCTGACTGGGTTCGGAGAGGTTATTTTTTCCAGTGAACCAGACAAGGTATACCGTGCGTACATCAAAAATCAGATTGAGTTTGGCAGTATTCTGAAAAATATCAATGAATTTTTGGTACAGTTTGACGTTGAACCATTCAAATACAGTGTCAATGCCGCTGGGGATGTTTTGGAACTGACCGCCCCGACCACCATCCGCAACAGTGGCACAGTATACAGCGAACCGCTGATTACGGTTTACGGCAGTGGGAATATCACGCTGAGCATCAATGGCAATTCCTATCCACTGCGGAACGTGGATGAAAGCATCACCATTGACAGCGAAATGATGGAGGTGTTCAAGGGCAACACCAACCAAAACGGCAAATACGGCGGTGCGGACTTCCCCAGATTTGAGGTCGGGAAAAACGAAATCAGCTGGACGGGGAATGTCAGCAAAATAAAAATACAGCCCCGTTGGAGATGGCTGTAGTTGTCGAAAAATGAAATTTATGGT
>ENA-UEYL01002836-UEYL01002836.1-human-gut-metagenome-genome-assembly--contig:-NODE-2836-length-12168-cov-3.996940_pt1 | contig 12168 bp, 10 predicted proteins | sample MGYA00242941_ERZ507946 | MGnify/ENA primary metagenome ERZ507946 (study PRJEB26167, sample SAMN06115482) | human gut metagenome | host: Homo sapiens | place: China:Guizhou | collected 2015-03-11...
GTCCGCCGGGCAACCTGATAGAAAAAGGGTCCCCTCTTCACAGGAAACAGGGGACCCTTTCATCAAGGCATGATACGCAATGCCGGCGCGTTTGACGCAGACCGGAACGTCAATATGTCAGCTTTCTGTTCCGGGCCGCAATCTCCCAGCGGCCGGTAATCTCGCCATGTTCCACAACCGGAACATCGGGATAGAGTGCCGTGCTGGGGCAGATGTGGGACGGCATCACAAACAGCTCGCTTCCCACAGGCGGGATTTCCCCCTCATGGCCGGGCGCAATCTGGAATACCCAGTGCTCCTCGCTCTGGGCAACCGGCGTGGCAATGTCCTCCATTCCCACGATGACGCCGCGGATTCCGGCGGGGTCCGCCGCAATGCCCTTGTAGCCCAGATCCAGCGTAAAGGTGCTGGGGGTTGGGCGGCTGATGACCCGGGTCATGATGATGCCCGCGGGAATAAAGCCCATCTCGGGATAGTCCCGGGAATAGAGATAGTCCGTCAGGAATACCGTACCGGGGGCCATGTACACGTCCGGATACTTGGCATAGCAGGGGAAGGTGGGCGTTCCGCCCATCACCAGATGGGTGCAGGAATATCCGTCCGCAACGAGGCTGTTTTTCAGAGCCAAAACCTTGTCCATGATCTCGGCAGCCAGACGGGTGCGCTCCTCAAAGTCCGACTGATGGATATGCCCGTCATAGCAGTGGAAGCCGTCGGGAGCCAGTCCTTCCATGGCGGCAGCTTCCTTGTAGAACGCGGCGACCTTGTCCAGGGCCACGCCCGTGCGGTTTTGTCCCACGTTGACATCCGCCATAAAGCGGATCGTGGTACCGGCTGCCTGGGCGGCGTCGCTTACACGGCGCAGCTGCTCCAGATCATCGCCGATGGACCAGAACCGGACATTGGGGAAGTTTTGCTGCAGTGCCAGGAAGCGGGCAACATTGGGGCCAACCAGGGGATACGCCAGAATGATGTCGGTCGGTCCGCAGGATGCAACCACTTCCGCTTCTGCAATGGTGGCGCATTTGAAGCGGGTAACACCATGCTCAATGAGCAGACTGATCAATTCCCGCGTCTTGTGGGTCTTCACATGGGGCCAAAGTCTCTGCGGGTCTCCCGCAATGGCAACGGCCTTTTGGATATTTTGGATAATATAGTCCTTGTAGTAAAGAAGAACCGGGGTAATCAGCTCGTCAGAGTGGGAAACGCGATACATGGCTGCATCCATAGAATAGCCCCTCCTTTATACTTATGCCTTCAGCTGGAAAATAAACTCGATCTCAACCGTGATCTTGCCGGGCAGCTCATAAGCGGAGATGGCGGTACGGGCACCGACGCCGTTGTCCTCACCCCAAATATCCGCCAGCAGACGGGACGCGCCGTCGATCACCTTCGGCTGCATGTTAAAGCCCTCGGCGCTGGCCACAAAGCCCTGCAGTCTCACCAGGCACTCTACCTTGTTCAGATCACCCAAATAATCATGCAGAACACTCAGCGCGTTCATGACGCAGATCCGGGCCGCCTCCTGGCCTTCTTCTACGGTTCGCTCCGCTCCGACTTTGCCGGTAAAGCAGGGAACGCCCTCCCGGGTGCAGCCCTGGCCGGAGACAAACAGAAGATTCCCTGCCTGTTTGACGGGTTTATACAGTCCACCCGGCGGAGGGGGAGGCGGAAGTTCCAGTCCGAGCTCTTTCAGTCTTGCATAAATGTCCATTACATGCCATCCTTTCCTTTGCTTTCTTCCTGATATCACACCGCGCAAACCGGCGCAGAGCCGGGGTACACGGCGCAGGAATTCTGGGAATACCGATTTGATCCATCAGGAAACATAGCGGTTTGTCAGCACGGTTCCGGGATGCACAGTCCGATCCATCACATCGTCCTTTACCACCACAACGCCGTTGACCAGCACATAGTCAAAGCCCGTGGGGAACTGCTTGGGATCCACATAGGATGCCGCTGTATTCACCCGATCCAGATCAAAGATTACAATGTCAGCGTCCATTCCCTCCCGGATCAGGCCCTTATGCTCCAGACGATATACCTCAGCGGGCTGCCGGGTCATTTTGTGAATCGCCTGTTCCAGAGTCAGCGCATGCCGCTCTCTTACAAACGTGGCCAGAACTCTGGGGAAGGATGCATACACACGGGGATGCGGCAAACCGCCTTCTGCGTACAGGGAGTCCGAAATAATGCTGCAATAGTCCTTCTGGATGATTCTCTGATTGTCCGCCTCATCGGAAATGAAGTTGATCATACCGACATTGCAGCGCTCCGAGATCAGCAGGTCATAAGCAGCGTCATAGGGATCCTTGCCCATCTTTTCGGCGATCTGGGTCACCGTCAGGCCGACATACTGCTTGTTTTCCGGACGGCTGACTCCGGTGACCATGGTATTTTCCCAGCCGACATTGTAAAGCTGGTTTTCAAAATACTCCTGCGGGTGCTTCAGAATTTCCGTCAGCTTGGCACGCTGCACAGGGTCTGCCATTCTGGCGCAGGCCGCGTCGTAGCCGCCGTCCTGGAAATCAGGCGGCAGATACTGGTACAGCTGGCTGGCGCCCGCCGTCCAGGGATAAGCGTCGATGGTCACTCTCTGTCCCTGAGCCCGGGCATCCTCCACAAGCTCCAGCGCCTTGGTGATAAATTCGCCCCAGAACGCCTTTCCGGTGGATTTGAAATGCGAAAACTCCAGCTGAACGCCCAGTTCGCGGGCAACTGTCAGCACCTCCCGCTGCGAGTCGTGCAGCGTACGCCCTTCTCCCCGAATGTGGGTAGCGATGGGAATATCAAAATCCCGCATGGGCTGAAGAACCTCAACAAGATCCGGCACCTGATACTGGTTTTCCGGCGCATACACCAATCCCAGCGTCACGCCCAGTGCACCGGCCTCAATGGATGCCCGGATGTGATCCTGCGCAATGCGGACCTGCTGCGGAGTCAGTTTCCCGTTGGCAAACCCGTTGGTGGCCATCCGAACCGCGCCATTGCCCACGCAGCAGCCCACGTGGATCGGCAGGGGCTGCTTTTTGACCTGCGCGGTGTATTCTTCAAATGTGTGGAACGGGATGTCCGGATTGACGCTGCCGACAATGGTGTTGAGGAACGCAAACATTTCCTCGCGGTGCTCCGGAGGACAGGGCGCAATGCTCAGTCCGCACTGTCCGTTCACGATGCTGGTAATGCCCTGCCGTACCTCAATTTCGCCGAATCCCTCGCGGAAAACCGCGGCGTCTCCGTGACGGTGCATGTCGATGAAGCCGGGCGTGACATAATGCCCTTTCGCATCAATGATCTTTCCGGCCGGCTCCTCAATTCCAGGCCGCACCGCAACGATTTTTCCGTCCTGAACCGCAACGTCTGCAGGAAAAGCTTCTTTACCGCTACCATCAACAATCATACCATTTTTTATCAGAAGATCCAACATCAAAATCGCCTCCACGTGAAAAAAGTCAGTATGAGAAACGGGACCGGATTATAACGCAGCCAGCCGCTTACAGACCGGGCAGAATGCCGGTGAAGCTGTTGAGAATCATCGCCAGCGCAAACAGGACAATGCAGGAGAGCGTCGAGGGGACGGACACGCAGGTCAGGGTCTGCTTGGTATCCAGGTTGCTCATCCGGGACACGATCCAGAAGCCGCCGTCGGTGGGGATGGACAGACCCATGGAACCGGCGCAGATAATCATGGTCAGCACAACGGGGGAATAGCCCAGTTCAATGGCACCGGGGCCCACAATGGACGCAGCCGTCAGCATGGCCACGGTGGCGGAACCCACGGAAGCGCGGATAATCAGCGTCAGCAGGAAGGCCAGAATCAAAACGGGCATGTTGTAGCGGCTGAAGATATCCACCAGGGCATCGGCAAGACCGGTGTCCTTGATGACCTGGCCGAACACGCCGCCGGCACCCACGACCAAAATGACGTTGCCCACCTGATCGGTCAGCTTGTCAATGAGCTTCATCACGGTACCCTTGTCCGCGAGATACTTGCGCAGGCAGAATCCCGTCAGCAGCATGGCAAAGAACAGCGCAACGGCACCATTGCTGATGAAGGACAAAAATTCGTACACCGGGCCTTCGCTGACAAAGAGCACGCCGATGGCACCGGCGCAGATCAAAACGGCCGGGAACAGAATGAGCGCAACGATCAAACCCGCGGAGGGGGCATTGGGATTGTGGGCCAGGAGGGCTTCCTGATCCATGGCGGTGTTCTCCGGCAGGGAATCATCGTCCAGGGTGTAGTCCAGGCGGTTGCCCAGCGGCGTGCTGAGCAGCCAGCCGCAAAGCAGGCTTGCAATGATGCCCAAAATGCAGCCGTAGAGAATCACAAATCCCAGGTTGGCATCCAGCACGCCTGCCACTGCAACCGGTCCCGGCGTGGGAGGCACCATGGAGTGGGTAATGCACAAGCCGGTATACAGGGCAATCACATACACCGGGAGCTTTTTCCTGGTAATCTTGGCCATGGACGTCAGCAGAGGCGCCAGCATGATATAAGCGGAACCGAAGAACACCGGGATGGAGATAATAAAGCCTGTGAGGTTCAGCGCCAGGGTATCGTATTTGCTGCCGAACTTGCGCAGCATGGCTTTGGCCAGCTCCTCCGTACCGCCGGACTCAGTCAGGAGCAATCCGAAGATGCCGCCAAACGCCAGCAGCAATCCCAGACTGGTCATCGTCCCGCCAAAACCGCCGTTAATGGAATTGGAGAGCGTGGTCAGGGGCATGCCGCTGGCAATGCCGAGAATCATGGAGGCAAGCACCAGGGCAATGGTTGCGCTGAATTTAAATTTGATCAGCAGCACAAACAAAATGACCATTGTGACGAGAAAGACCGCAATCAGCGGAGCACCGGTTAACATAAACTTTCCTCCCTTTTCTTTTTTGGTTCCGTTTGCCGATGGGAATTGCTTTTCCGGGCTTTTTGCAAACTAAAAATTTGTTTGGTTTCCTAACGAAAAATCCAGAAAAAACAGGCAGAAGCTGGAAACCATTCACCTCTACGCCCACAGAATAAAACATTTTTTTAGTTTTTTCAATGCATAAAACAAACTATTTTTTATATTTAAACTATGCACAATTTACAAACAAAATATTTTTTTGAGAATTTTTATTCAGAAGCTGGAATACTCCATAAAAATACGATAAATTTTTAGATCGCATTGAATTTTTGTTTTACAAATTTTCAAATAGCTGATATAATTAATAAAAAATTTTAGTTTGGTGTGCAAGCCGCATTTTCCCAAGCCGCTTCCAACACGAACGATTCCAGAACCAGGGGGATTACCATGGGATACATGCAGGATCATAAAGCAATTTACCAGCAGATACTGAGTTTGCTGGAACATCACCTGGGGCCAAACAGCGAGATTGTGCTGCACGATTTGACCCCTCCCTATGACAGTACCATCATCGACATCCGAAACGGCCATATCACCGGGCGCAAGATCGGAGACTGCATGACCAATCTGGGCCTGGAAGTCATGCGGGGCACAACCCAGAACGGCGATCACTACAACTACATCACCTACACAAAGCCCTCCAATACCCTGCGCTCTTCCACCATGCACATCCGGGACGAAAACGGCAATGTTGTCGGAGCCATCTGCATCAACACGGATATCACGGACACCATCCGCATGGAGGAATACCTGAAAAGCTACAACGGTCTGGACGGCCATCAGGAAACCGCTCTGGACCACAACGAGGTTTTTCCGGACAGCATCCAAGACCTTCTGGAGCATTTGATCAGCGAAGCAACCGCCGCCACCGGAAAACCGGTAGAGAAGCTGACGAAAGCCGACAAATTGAAATTTCTGGACTATTTGGACAAGAAAGGTGCCTTTTTGATCAGCAAATCCGGCGACCGGGTCTGCGATCATCTGCATATTTCCAAGTTCACCTTATACAAATATCTGGAAATCGTTCGCGGAGAAAACAACGGCAGCGATCTGGATGAGCCGGCGGAGTAAGCCGCCGCAGCTGCGTTCCGCGCGCTGCTCCAATTCTTCACCGCCGCATCCCGGCACAGCTCTGCCAGTCATTGCGCAAAAAAGGACTCGCCGTCTGAATAGACGGCGAGCCCTTTTTCTCTGTTACCGCAGCTGAATTTTAACCGCTTTCCAACTTCTCAGCAGACAAGTGCTTGTCCTTCCCGCTGCAGGAAAGCTGCTGGAGCAGCCAAGACCGCGCCTGAAGAAACTCCGCTTTTTCAGGCGCAATTTGCAGCACGTAGTTGACGCGTCCCAACAGATGATGCAGATAGTGTTCCTCCGACCCCGGAATTCCCAGACGCGCCATATGGTCCGACACGCCGAATTTCCGGCAAAAACGCAGCTCCTGGCGCAGCCGGCGCCGGTACTCCGCAGGAGCATTGGGCGTTTCGTTGACCACGATCCCCGTCACAACCTGCTGCCGCCCCGCCGGAACAAACACCGTTTTTTTCTCATTGAGAAAAAATCCCCGTTTTCTCAGCTGTTCCCGCACAAAGGCGATCACCGCTTCCGGCTCAAAGGAGCCAGAAAACGTGAGATCATCGCAATACCGGGTATACCGGATCTTCCGGTCCCGGCACCAGGCCGCAGTTTCGTCATCAAACGCACGCAGTACCAGGTTGCTGATTGCCGGCGAGCTGGGCGCTCCCTGCGGCAGTCCATCCCGGTGATAGCAGAGGATGGTCAGCAGAATCCGCAGAGGCTCCCCATAAATCTCCGCCGGAAACGCCGCTTCTTTTACCGAAGCGTAGAGAATACTATCAAAAAAATGCCTGATATCCAGTTTCAGCACCGCAGGCCTGCCCACATGCTGCGCAGCGTTGCGCACCACGCTGGCACCGTAGCGGTAAGCCATAGCGTAAGGAGACACCGGCATGGGGGCCAGCAGGACCTGAGCAATGCGCCTTTGAATCCTTTTCAGCTGCGGATCCGGAACCGAAAGCAACCGGCAGCTGCCGTCCCGCTTCGGCAGGGAAACCGGGTGATAATGCCTCTCCACCGTATTGCTGACAGCGTACAGAGTACTGGCACGAATCCCCAAATCGCGCTCCAGGGAGGAAAGCTCCCGATAAACAATCAAAGCGCTCTCCCCCCCTCTTGCCTTCTGCGAAACCATACAAACTGTGCATGGTGAGCTGTGCAGCGGTATTTTGCATGCACACCGGCGGTGTGCAGGGATACCGCAAGCAGTCTCGCCTGAGCGAAGCGAATTCGATTGGATCCTTGCAGACCAGCCGCGACCCGCGGCCGGCGCCCGATGGGCAAACACTATTGCTCCGCAGAAGGACTGCCGCGCTGTATGGCTGTCATTATAACAGGCTGTCCACACCTGTCAAGGCTCCGCGCACCGCAGCCCCGTTCTCAATACCCGCGGGCGCGGTCCACCAAATGCACCAGCGGACGTCCCGCGGCATAATTGGCAAGATCCGTACAGAACATCTCCACATTGGCATCGCATGTATATCCCAGCGTCATATTGCCGGATATATGGGGTGTCAGGATCAGATTTTTTGCCGTCCACAGGGGATTGTCCGCGGGCAGGGGCTCCGGCACCGCAACATCCAGCGCAGCGCCGGAGAGCCTGCCCTCGTTGAGTGCATCCGCCAGCGCCTCCTGTTCTATCGCCGTCCCCCGCCCCACATTGATCACCAATGCCTGCCGGGGCAGCAGCGCAATGCGGCGCCGATCCAGCATCCCCCTGGTCTGTGCCGTATCCGGCAGCGCCATCACCAGCAGTTCCGTCTCGCAAAGAACGGCATCCAGATCCCCAATGGGATAAAGTGCATCATAAACCGCCTCCCTGCTTTTGCCGCTGCGGCTCAATCCAATGATTTTTGCAGCCCCCATGCTGCGCATCCTTTGCGCAACATGACACCCAATGTCCCCCGTTCCCAGAATGGTCACTTCACACCCCCGGATGGACCGAACCGGCAGCGGCGGAGCCCAGATATGGTTTTGAATGGAATCCAGATAGTCCGGCATCCTGCGCAAAAGCATAAGGGCAACCATGACCACATGCTCTGCAATCGTCACTCCATATGTATTGGAATTGCTCAGCAGGCAATCCGGGTTTGCAAAAATCCCATCGTTCCTGCAATAGAGATCTACTCCCGCCGAAGAGGTACAATACCACCGCAGAGTCGGCGGAGCGGCACGCAGCAATTGCGGCGACTGGGCATAAAGGACTTCGCAATGCTGCAGATATTCCTTTGCCTCTTCAAATTGCCCGGTTGTAAAATAGCGCACATGCATCTTCGCAGCCCGGGCGGCGGCGTCGATCCGCTCCCGGTGCGCCTGTGTCAAAAAATCCTGAAAAACACAAATATTTCGTTCCATGCTCTCCCTGCCTTTCACTCAGCGCCTGATGTGCGCATCGGTTCCCTGCTGCAAAGCAGCATGGCCGAGGCCGCCACAATCAGCACATATGCAATCAAACTTTCACCGCTCGGAACCTGATCCAAAATGTAAAATCCCAGTATGCCGGAAAATACGATCTGCGTACAGTCACAAAGAGAGATCTCCCGCGGTGCAGCATAGCGGTACGCATACGTCAGCGCAAATTGTCCTATCGCACAGGCCATGCCCGCAAGCAGTAAAAAAAGCAGCTGTTGTGCCCGCATAGGTGTCCAAAAAAGGACGCTGGGCACCAGCGCAATGGTGGTTGTGGTCAGCGAAAAAAAGAACACAATGACCGACGGAGCCAAAATTCCCACCCGCTGCAGCGCCCGCAGAGAAACAAACGCACCGCCGGAGGTTGCGGCCCCGATCAGAGCAATCAGGCAGGGAAGCCCTCGTGTATCCAGCGAGGGTACAATCAAGAACAAGCTTCCCGCAAATGCCACCGCCATGCACACCGCCTGCCGCCTCCCAATCCGCTCTCCCAAAAAGCAAGCTGCCAGAACAATGGCAAAAAACGGGGCCAGCTTGTTCAGCGAGTTGGAGCTTGCCAGCAGCAGCCGGTCAATGGCATAAAAATTGCAAAATACCGACACGCTTCCGCACAGCACCCGGGACACCAATGCCAGCCGGCATGGCGGCGGCACAGACAATGTCCGCTTGGAAACCACCATGCTGCTTCCGGCAATCAGCAGCGCCACTCCATTCCGGAACAGCGCCTTCTGGAAAAACGGGATCTCCCCTGCCAGGAACACGAATGTACTCATCCAGGCAAAGGAAAATGCAGAAAACAGGATCAACAACGCTCCTTTTGTTTTCGCTTTGAGTTTCATGGCCGACGCCCTCCACGCAGGCATATACACTTGGCCGCCGCAGAGTGGATGCTCCGCAGCGGCCAACATCATCAGGATTGAAAATAGCCGGCATTGGCCAGGAATCGTTTCTGCGGACATCCTCCGGAGGCAACCGTTTCAATATTATGGAGAATACAATCAACCATATCTGCATTCAGATCCTTGCTGCTGCCCCCGGCGTGCGGCAGTACAATCACCTTCTCCATGGCAAACAGCGGATGATCCGCCGGGAGCGGCTCTTCCTCCGCAGTATCCAATGCCGCTCCCCAAATCTCCCCGCCGGCAAGTGCCTCCACCAGCGCCTGCGTATCCACGATTCCGCCGCGGGCTGTGTTGACCAGGACGGCGCTCTTTTTCATGGTTTGAAAGGTCTCTTTTCCGATAATATGATAGGTGCTCTCGTTCAAGGGAAGGTGCAGGCTCAAAATATCCGCCTGGGCAACCACCTCATCAAAGGCGGCAAACGTCACCCCCAGCTCCTCTTCCTTCTGGGCTGTCGCCCGGAACGGATCATAGTAGCAGACATGCGCGCCGAAAGCGCGGACCATCCGGCAAACTCTGCTTCCGATATTTCCCAGACCCAGCAGCCCTACACACTTGCCGCTCAGCAGGCAGCTCTCATCGGTAATGTCCTCCTTCCAGCCGCTGCCCTGGCGGGCCCGCTCCGCCAAGGCAAACAGCCTGCGGGTGCAGGCAAGCATCAGCAGCACTGCAAGTTCTGCAACCGCCTGCGAATTGACCCCCGTGGAAATCGCCACAGGAATCCCTCTTCTCCCCGCTTCCTCCACATCCACGGTGTCATATCCCACACCCCAGCGGTGGTAAAGCTTCACCTGCGGGCCCAGCAAATCCATCTCCGCCGCGCCAATGGGAATTCCCCGCAAAACTGCGTAATCCGCTCCTTTGGCTTCAGCAAGCATCTCCCTTCTGGTGCAGCAAATCAGTTCATACCGGTTTCGGCAGGCGGTTTTCATCCGCTCCAGGCCATCTTCCGGAAATGTGCCCAGCATTGCAATCTTTTCCATGATACCCTCCGCTCTCCATCAGTCCTCTTTTGACACAACGTCGGGATCTCCAATGGTCTTTTTGCTGAAAAAGCGCATGATGACAGGCGTAAACAGGCCAATCACAACCATCACAAACAGCACAATGGAAATCGGGCGGGAAAAGAAATATCCCACCAAATCGCCCCGGCAGATCAGCAGCACCTGATTCCAGTTTTTCTCGGCCATCGGCCCCAGAATCATTCCCAGGATCATCGGTGCCGTTGCAAATCCCAGTTTCCGGGCAAAGTATCCGATGAGTCCGAAGAGCAGCATAATCGTAACGTCAAAATTGCTGTTTTGAATTGCAAAGGCGCCAATCGTAGCCAAGCCAATGATCAGGGGAATCAAGATGGCATTCGGAATCACGCAGATCCGTACCACATACTTGGCCACCAGCATTCCCAGAACGCCCATGAGCACATTGGCAATCAGGAATCCCAGGATGACGGCATAAGTAATCTCTCCCTGCTTGGTAAACAGCTCGTATCCGGGTGTGAGACCCTGAATCATCATGCCGCCCAACATAATCGCGCAGGTTCCCGAACCAGGAATTCCCAGAGTCAGCATGGGAATCAGCGCGCCTCCGGTTACAGCATTGTTGGCGCTTTCCGATGCGGCAATGCCTTCAATGGCGCCTTTTCCGAACATCTCCGGATGCTTGGAACGTTTTTTTGCACTGTTGTAGGCCACCCAGGAGCCGATATCGCAGCCGGTACCGGGCAAGATTCCAATCAAAATTCCCAAAACGGAAGAGAACCCAATGGTGGGCATAATTTGTTTCATCTCTTTCCAGCTGGGCCACGGAGAGCCTACCGCCAAATCCTTGACACTGCCCTCCAGAATTTTGGTCTGTCCTCCCCGGAGTTCCTCCACAGAAATCATGACCTGCGAGATGGCAAACAGCCCAATCATTGCCGGAACCAGCTGGATGCCGGATTCCAGCGGGATGATGCCAAAGGTAAACCGCGGATATCCGCTGAGCAGATCCATGCCCACCGTGCCGAACAGCAATCCCAGAGCACCGGAAATCAGGCCTTTGACCATGTTTTCACCGGACATGGACCCGATAATGGTCAGGCCAAAGCACGCCAGCAGGAAGTACTCCAACGAACTGAACCAGAGGGAAACTTTTGCCAGCTGCGGTGCAATCACCAGCAGCGCTACCGCGGAAATGGTACCGCCGATCATGGAAGAGATCGTGGAAATTCCCACAGCTTTGAGGCCTTTTCCCTTCTTCGTCAGTGGGAATCCATCCATCGCCGTAGCCGCGGATGCCGGCGTTCCCGGCGTGTGAATCAGGCAAGCGGTCACACTGCCTCCATAGATTGCAGATGTATAAACAGCCGTCAGCATTATCAGACCGGGAGCCGGATCCATTTTAAAAGTCAGAGGTACCAGCAGAGCAACCGCCATGGACGCAGACAGGCCCGGCAGGGCTCCTACAATCATGCCTGCCACCACACCGATAATCAAAACCGACAGGCAGTCCCAGGTGAACAGCTGCGCCGCTGCGCTCAGCAGCATCTGTGTCAACGACATCTTGACTCCTCCCTTCCTAAATGATGCTGACCTTCAGCCAAACCACAAACATCAAATAGATAAACAGCGCATAACCAGCCGTAATGGCCAGGATCAGCCACCAGGGCTTGACCTTCAGAGCAATCATAAATCCAACCAGCATCACGGCGGTCGCCGGGAAATAGCCGAACAGATCAAACAAAACCGCATACACCACGATCGCCGCAAAGGCCACAAGCGGCACGGCAATTTCCTTCCAGTGCACTCCGCTTTCCGCGTCATGATCTTTGGCATATTTCCGCACATCCAGATACAGCATGATCACGGTCAGCACAGTCAGCAAGATCAAACACATGC
>ENA-UEYL01002837-UEYL01002837.1-human-gut-metagenome-genome-assembly--contig:-NODE-2837-length-12167-cov-4.623077_pt1 | contig 12167 bp, 7 predicted proteins | sample MGYA00242941_ERZ507946 | MGnify/ENA primary metagenome ERZ507946 (study PRJEB26167, sample SAMN06115482) | human gut metagenome | host: Homo sapiens | place: China:Guizhou | collected 2015-03-11...
TTCACCGACGTCCCCGCCTGGGCGCAGGGCTATGTGAACCTGTGCTCCAGCCTGGGCATCGTGGCCGGCGTGGGCGAGGGCAAGTTTGACCCCAACGCCACCGTGACCACCGCGCAGGCCGTGCTGATGCTGTGCCGCGCCCTGGGCTATTTCCAGAACGCCGCTGACTTCGGCGACAACTGGATGCTGGCCGCCACCGCCAAGGGCACTCAGCTGGGCCTGTACGGCGACCTGAAGCTGGCCGCCAACGAGGGTCTGACCCGCGACAACGTGGCTGAGCTGGTGTTCAACGCCCTGACCAAGGCTGTGCCCGTTCAGTACAATGAGCTGCTGGGCGTGTACTACAACGAGAACAAGGGTATCCTGTACTCCCTGACCTACTACTACACCGATACCCTGGGCTACAAGAACTTCGACCTGGTCTACAAGACCAACGAGAACACCGATTACGGCCGTCCCGGCACCACCTGGGGCACCGGCTCCTACCGGGGCACCTCCGCCACCACCGAGGGCAATGACTCCTACGGCCTCAATGAGGACGGCAGCCTGAAGCCTGAGAACGTGAAGATGACCTCCGATGACGAGATCATCACCGTGGCCGACACCCCCGACTATGTCTACACTGCCGGGACCAAGGAGAACGTGATCTATAAGGACCTGGGCAAGACGGTCGTCGAGGGCACCGAGAAGGGCGACTATGTCTATGACTGGGTCGCCTATGTGGACGGCGCCGAGCAGGAGATTGCCGGTCGGCCCGAGAACGAAAAGGACCCCACCTACGAGTACACCGACAAGGGTGCCACCACCGAGATCTATGTTGACGAGGTCAACGAGACCGTCACCGTGGTGAAGATCAACTACTACCTGGCCGAGATCACCGACATCCGCTCCGACGATGACGGCGAGTTCGCCACCGTCCGCATGCTGGGCACCCAGGACCCCCTGGGCGACTCCGTGGACACCCGGAAGATCTACTGCAAGGGCTTCGCTGAGGACGACTATGTTGTCGTCACTGTGGATGTGGACGAGGACGGCGACGCCTTCGTGGCCACCATCAACGATCCCGCCACCGCCGAGGGCACTGTGACCCGCGTCAAGAAGGACGCCGATCCTGAGGAGGATCAGGGCAACTACGTCAAGCTGGACGACGGCAACCAGTACAACTACTCCAGGTGGACCGAGGGTGATGTGGACGGCATCAACGAGAAGCACCCCACCCTGGATATCGGCTACCGCCTGTTCCTGGACCCCAACGGCTATGTCATCGGCTTCATCGCCCTGGATGACTACTATGCCAACTACCTGTATGTGGACGCCGTTGACGTGTCCCTGAAGACCATCACCGCCAAGGTCGTCTTCACCGACGGCACCGCCAAGACCGTGGAGATCGATGACGAGTACATCGACCTGCACTCCGACAGACAGGACTTCACCATGACCCAGGCTGCTGTCGAGCCCATGCTGGAGGAGCACGTCTTCGCCTGGACCGTGTCTGACGACGTCTACACCCTGCGTCAGATCCTGCCCTACGCGAACGTGAACGACCGAGATGACGGCGACCTCTATGAGGACAACAACTACAAGGATACCGAGGATCACGCTGTCGGCAACGGAAACAACACCGCCGCCATCAACAGCGACAAGGCCTTCATCTATGTGAACGGCACCAAGTACATCGTGGACGAGAAGACCGCCTTCATCGACACCGATGATAAGGTCCTGTACACCGGCTTCGAGAACGTCCCCGACTACGTGGACAACGATGCCACCGATCCTGTGAAGTTCTGGGCCATCGACAAGAACAGCGACGGCGCCCTGGACGTGGTCTTCGTCTACTCCGGCGAGGCCTCCAACAGCAACAAGACCTACTTCTATGTGGCTGATTGGGAAGCCTATGAGTCCTATGACAAGAACAAGATGTACAAGGAAGCCACCGTGTATGTGGACGGCGAGAAGACCACTCTGATCTTCACCGCCGATGCCCACCAGGAAATCACCACCGGCAAGTCCGGCCTGTATGTGGTCAACCGCACCAACGGCTCCGGCGTGGTCACCGACGCGGACAAGATCGCGGTCAGCGCGGTCCCCGAGGTGGTGGGCTCCAGAGCCTTCTCCCTGGGCGACAGCAACGCCGACCAGTGGACCGCCAACAGCGAGACCATCTTCGTTGTGGCCACCTATGAGCTGAAGAACAACGGCAAGGACCTGAAGAGCTCCGCTGACGTGCGCGTTGGCGACCTGAAGGACATGGAAGAGGACGACGACTACTACACCTATGCCTATGTTGCCAAGCCCGACGACAGCGATGACCCCGCCGAGCTGGTGTACATCGTCAAGCAGGAGAAGTCCGAGTACAAGGCCATCTCCCTGACCGTTGACGGCACCGCCGTGAGCGCCGCCGCCGCCACCCTGAAGGCTGGCGAGACCTACTCCTACACCTACACCGCCCCCGATGGCAAGCTGATCGACACCGTGGCCGGCAAGGGGTCCTTTGTGGCGGAAAAAAATCTGGATCTGGTCCGGGAACAGCAGCGCCTGGAGCTGGAGCAGCACCTGCGCGCGGCGCTGGAGCTGGCCAAGTCCTGCGGCATCACACCTGCGGAGCTTACATCCCTGCTTTCTACACTGGCTGAGGAGGAATGAGCCATGAACGCCATTGAACTCAAGCATATCCAAAAATCCTTCGGCACCTTCGCGATTCAGGACCTGAGCCTGACGGTGCCCCAGGGCACCATCTGCGGCCTGGTGGGCGAAAACGGCGCGGGAAAATCCACCACCATCCGCCTTTTGATGGGCGCCCTCCGCCCGGACAGCGGCTCGGCCGCCGTGCTGGGCACGGACGTAAGTTCCCCGGCCTTCCGGGACACCAAGGAGGACATCGGCATCGTGCTGGACGAGGCCTACTTCCCGGAGGTGCTCAGTGCCCGCCAGGTGGGAAAGGTCATGGCCGGGACCTACCGCCGCTGGGACGACGCGCAATACCAGCAGCTGCTCCAGCGGTTCGAGCTGCCGGAAAAGAAGCTCTTCAAGGACTACTCCCGGGGCATGCGCATGAAGCTGGCCATCGCCGTGGCCCTCTCCCATGACCCGAAGCTTTTGGTGCTGGACGAGGCCACCGCGGGCCTGGACCCCATCGTCCGGGATGAGGTTGTGTCCATGCTGCTGGAATTCACCCGCGCGGAGGACCACTCCATCCTCATCTCCTCCCACATCCTCTCGGACCTGGAGAAGCTGTGCGACTACATCGCCTTTTTGCACCAGGGAAAGCTCCTCTTCTGCGCGGAAAAGGACACCCTGCTGGAGGACTACGCCCTCTTCACCGGCACCGCCGCCCAGGCCGACAGTCTGGCGCCCGATGCCGTGGTGGGACGGGAGGACCAGGGCTACGGCGGCGCCCGGTGCCTGGTGCGGCGGGAGCTGGTGCCCCCCACGCTGACGCTGGAGCGGCCCACGGTGGAAGATATCATCCTCTTTATGGTGAAAGGAGCGAAGAAATCATGAAAGCGCTGCTTTTGAAGGATTGCTGTGTGCTGTGGAAGCAGCTGCGTTTTTTCCTTCTCTTTATTCTGGTGTTCTCCGCCCTGCCCGGCGGGTTCAACGGGGTGTTCGCCGTCACCTACGCGGCGCTGCTGCCCTATTCCTGCGTCGCCTATGATGAGCGCAGCAAATGGGACCAGCTGGCGGCCATGATGCCCTACTCTCCCCGTGACCTGGTGCTCAGCCGGTACGTGCTGGGCTGGATCGCAGCGGCAGGAGCCTGTGCGCTGTCCCTTGTTTTGCAGGGCGTCTTTTCCACCCTTCTTGACACGGGCTTTTACCCCATCACGCTGGTGCTGGCCTTTTTCGCCTGCCTTGCCACCCTGGCCATCACCATGCCGCTGATCTTCCGCTTCGGCGTGGAGCGGGGCCGGCTCATCATGTTCCTCATCATCTTTTTGGTGTGCGGCTCCGCCGGAGCTCTGGGCGCCGTGGCGGATACCTCCTCCGGCCTCCCGCCTGCGGCGGTCTGGCTGCTCTTGCCCGTATCCCTGGTGCTTACGGTCCTGTCCGTGCCCCTGTCCATCCGGTGGTACGCCCACCGGTATCAGTGAGGCGGCCTATGGAAGAGAATACGCCCCGCCGGTCGCTGTCCGCCGAGGATCTGGCGGCGCTGCTGGAGCTTTTGAGCCGGGCCCTGCTGGCCTGAATACAGAAGATCCCGGAGACGGAAATCCGTCTCCGGGATCTTTTTTCTTTGGGGAAGTTCTCTCAGCCCCACAGGGCGGAGAGCATGGGAATGACCTGCTTTTTCCGGGACATGATCTTGGGCAAAAAGGCCGTGTTGTCCTCGGCTTTGATGTTGAAAGCCTGGCAGATGGCCTCCTCATCGCCCACGAACAAAAGCTGGGTGCCCTCCAGCAGCACGTCGGTGATCATGAGCACCACGGTATTGAGGCCCCGGGTGCGGCGGATCTGCCGCATGGCGTCCAGGAACTCCTCTTTCCGGGCCAGCAGGCGGTCGGAGTCCATGCAGGTGATCTGGCTGACAGCCAGGTCGTGACCGGCGATGTGGAACTCCTTATAGTCCGTGTTCAGCATGGCCTCCACGGTCTTTTCCTCCCCGCAGGTGGCGGAGAAGATGGCCTTGCCCAGCTCATCCAGGGAGACGTTGGCAATGCGGGCCATGCGGTTGGCAATGTCGATATCCCGCTTGGTGCAGGTGGGAGACTTGAACATGACCGTGTCGGACACGATGGCCGCGGCCATGAGGCCCGCCATCTTGGCCGTGGGCATGAGCCCCTTCTCCTGGTACATGTCCGCCACGATGGTGGTGGTGCTGCCCACGGGCTCATTGCGCACATAGATGGGGTTTTTGGTCTCGATATCCGCCAGGCGGTGGTGATCCACGATCTCCAGGATCTCCGCCTGCTCCAGACCCCGGACGGACTGGGCCTTTTCGTTGTGGTCCATGAGGATGACCCGCTTGCGGCGGGGACGCAGCAGATGGAACCGGGCCAGGGTGCCTACCACGCGCTCCTCATCGTCCAGGATGGGGTAAGCGCGGAAGCGGCTTTCCAGCACGGTGTCCTGCACGTCGTCGATAAAGTCGTCCAGGTGGAAATACACCAGGTCCTTGCTCTTGCAGATGCGCTCGATGGGCAGGGCGTGGCAGATGAGGCGCACAGCCTTGTAGGCGTCGTAGGGCGTGGAGATGATGCACGTCTCCGTGTGCATCTCCAGAAGCTCCCGCTCCACCTCCGCCTGGCAGACGATGACGCAGTTGACATTCAGCTCCAGCGCCCGGCGGATCATGTCCGGCTGGTCGCCGCAGATGACGATGCTGTTGGGGTCGGAGAACACCAGGTTCTCCCGGCCGGCGGGCAGCGCCACGGTGATCTCACCGGAGACCACTTCCCTTAGCTGCATGTCCTCGTTGAGGATCTTGCCCTCCAGCACGGACAGCAGGTTATAGACCGGCACCTCACCCACCTGGGGGTTGCGGACGGAGGTCATGTCGTAGTTGGCCACGTCGCCGGCGGAGAGCATGCCGTACAAGGTGCCGTCCTCGTTGGCCACGGGGATGACGGAGATCTTGTTGGCCTGCATGGTCTGCCAGGCCCGGGAGATGGTGGCCGCGGCGGAAAGGGTGGGCGGCGTGTCGTAATCCAGATCCCGCACCTGGGTGCGCAGGTCGCTGATGAGCTGGGGCGGCTGGAATCCGAACCGGTCCAGCACCGCCTGGGTCTCGTCGCTGACCTGGCCCAGCCGGGCGGCTTTGTAGTTGCGGTCGCCCAGGGCGTTTTTCAGCGCCGCGTACGCCATGGAGGACACGATGGAGTCCGTGTCCGGGTTGCGGTGGCCGGTGATGTAAATTGTATCCATACTCTGTGTTTCTCCTTCAACAGGGTTCTTAATAACATGATTATGCTGCCCCGCCGCCGCTTTGTCAACGGCTGCCGGCGGTCCGTTCCGGCACGGAAACGATTACCTTTTTCTGGGATGCGGAAAAATTTTTTCCTCCCCGCCCCTCACAGGATCAAAAGCTCCTTGGGGGCGTGGGTCAGATTCACGCAGCCCTCCTCCGTCAATACGATCACGTCCTCGATGCGCACGCCCATGCGGCCGGGCAGATAGATGCCCGGCTCGGCGGAGATGACGGCGCCGGCGGGCAGGGGCTTATCGTTTCCGGGGGTGGCGTTGGGGGCTTCGTGGATCTCCACGCCCACGCCGTGGCCGAAGCTGTGGCCGAAATACGCCCCGTACCCGGCCTCGGCAATGACACCGCGGGCCGCGCCGTCCACTGCCTTGCCCGTGGCGCCTGCCCGGGCAGCGGCAATGCCGGCCTTCTGGGCGGCGAGCACCGTCCCATACACCCGGCGCATCTCCTCGTCGGCGCTGCCCACCGCCACCGTGCGCGTCATGTCGGAGCAGTAGCCGTGGTACACGCAGCCAAAGTCCATGGTGACGAACTCGCCCCGCTCAATGGTCTTTTCCGACGGCACGCCGTGGGGCAGGCTCCCGTTGGGGCCGGACACCACGATGGGGTCAAAGGACATATCCTCCGCCCCGAAGTGCAGCATCAGGTACTGGAGCCGGGCGGCGATCTCCTTTTCGGTGACGCCGGGACGGATCTCCCCCAGGATCTCCTCCAGGGCCCGCTCGGCAATGCGCTGGGCCTGCTCCATCACCGCCAGCTCCTCCGGGCTTTTCACGCTGCGAAGCTGCCACAAAAGCTCTGTGGCGGGCACCAGCTCACAGGAGAGAGCCTTGGCATAGAAGCTGTGGTCCCGGACGGTCATATAGGCGTCCTCAAAGCCAAGACGCCGGATGCCCTCGTCCTTGACCACTTCCTCAATCAGCGTACTGTATCCCCGGCCGGGCCGCACCTCGTCGATCTTCGCGTCCTGAACGCAGCGGCCCGCCGCCTCAATGTAGCGGGAGTCCGTAAAATACCAGGCGCCGCGGCGGGTCACCAGGGCCGCGCCGTCGGTCCCGGCAGAGTGGAAGCCGGAGGCGTAGAAGCGGTTGGCCTCCTCCGTCAGCAGTACTCCGTCCAGATCGTAACGCTCCAGCTGGGCCGCGATTTGGGCAAAATGGTTCATGATACCCTTCCTTTCCGTTTGGCAATGGAGCCTTTTTCCATATGATAGCACAATGTACCGCCGGACGCACGCCATCCTAGCGTTTTCTTCGACGGTTACTTCTGCGCCTCCTGACGCTGCAGCGCCGCCTCCACAAACCCGTGGAACAAAGGATGCGCGTGGTCGGGACGAATAGGCACATCCTGCGCCATTCCCGTCAATGCCCGCGGGGCTCGCCGCCATAGGCGGCAGCCGCCCCGCATGGGCGGAGCCGTCCCGACGGTTATTTCTGCTCTTCCTGACGCTTCAGCGCCGCCTCTACAAACCCGTAGAACAAAGGATGCGCATGGTCGGGACGGCTCTTGAACTCCGGGTGGAACTGGGCGCCCACGAACCAGGGGTGGTCCGGCAGCTCCACGATCTCCACCAGCCGCTCGTCGGGAGAGAGGCCTGCCAGCACCAGGCCGGCCTTCTCCATCTGAGCGCGGTAATCGTTATTGAACTCAAAGCGGTGGCGGTGACGCTCGGAGATCTCCGCCGCGCCGTACAGGCTGCGGCTGCGGCTGCCCTCCTTCAGCACGCAGGGGTACTTGCCAAGGCGCATGGTGCCGCCCTTTTCCGTCACGTTCACCTGGTCGGGCATCAGAGCGATGACCGGGTGGGCCGTGGTCTCGGAGAACTCAGCGGAGTCCGCGTCCTTCCAGCCCAGCACGTCCCGGGCAAACTCCACCACCGCCATCTGCATGCCCAGGCAGATGCCAAGATAGGGCACGCCGTGCTCCCGGGCGTACCGGCAGGCCAGGATCATACCCTCTACGCCCCGATCGCCGAAGCCGCCGGGCACCAGCACGCCGGATACATCACCCAGCACCGCATCCACGTTCTCCTCAGTCAGCGTCTCGGAGTCCACCCAGCGGATATCCACCACCGCGTCGTTGGCGGTGCCCGCGTGATGCAGGGACTCCACCACAGACAAATACGCGTCGTGGAGCTGGGTGTACTTGCCCACCAGGGCGATGGTTACCTGCCGGCTGGCGCTCTTCTCCCGCTTGACCATGGCGCTCCACTCCCGCAGATCCGGCTGGTGGGTGATGAGCCCCAGCTTGCGGCACACCACCTCATCCAATCCTTCCTTGGCCAGCAGCAGCGGCACCTCATAGAGGGTCTGGGCCGTGGCGTTCTGGATGACGCACTCCGGCTCCACGTTGCAAAAGAGGGCGATCTTGCGGCGGATGTCCTCCGTCAGCGGCGCATCGCACCGGCACACCAGCACGTCCGGCTGGATGCCCAGGGACAACAGCTCCTTCACCGAGTGCTGGGTGGGCTTGCTCTTGAGCTCCCCGGAGCCGGGGATCTCCACCACCAGCGGCACATGGATGAAGGCCACGTCCCCGTGAGGCCGCTCCGCCGCCACCTGGCGGATGGCCTCCAGGAAGGGCTGGGACTCGATGTCGCCCACAGTGCCGCCGATCTCGCAGATGACCACGTCCACGTCCTCCCCGGCCATGGCGTAGATGCGCTCTTTGATCTCGTTGGTGATGTGGGGGATGATCTGCACTGTGGCACCCAGGTAGTCGCCCCGCCGCTCCCGGTTCAATACGGACCAGTAGATCTTGCCGGAGGACACGGAGCTGTTGCCGGTCAGGTCCTCGTCCACGAACCGCTCGTAGTGCCCCAGGTCCAGGTCCGTCTCCGCGCCGTCGTCGGTGACGAACACCTCACCATGCTGATAGGGGCTCATGGTGCCCGGGTCCACGTTGATATAGGGGTCCAGCTTCTGGTTTCGCACCCGCACGCCCCGCTGCTTCAAAAGCCTTCCCAGCGACGCCGCGCAGATCCCCTTTCCCAGGCCGGACACCACGCCGCCCGTGACAAACACATACTTCGTTGCCATATACATCCCTGCCTTTCTGCCTTATCCTGCCCCTCCCGGGGAAATTGTACGCTCCGCGCAGACAAAAACGGCTGCTTTTTCCAAAATAAAAAGCACCGCCGGATCCATTTGCGGCTGAAAGTCCCTTCTGTAATCCGGACTCTCAGCTGCGATCCGCGGTGTCGCCTCCGTGTTCGATTTTCGCCGTGCGGCCCACGCCGCAAACCGCTGCCAAAGCGCTTCCAAAATACCTTCCAAGGATAGCACTGTGCTGTGGAAAAGTCAACGACGCGGTTTTGAACAGTTCGTGCATGAACGGTATTTGTTTTTGGCAAAAATGACGGTTGACTTTACCCCTTTAAAGCTGTATGTTGTAAAAGTAACGGGAGGGGTGATTTGGAAGCGCCTCTCTCCCTCCGCCGGTGCGGAGGCGCGCCCGGGGCAGCGCTCCGGTGTCGACGATCCAATGAAAAGGAGAGCTCTGCCATGAAAAAGAAATTGCTTGCTTTGACTCTGGCCGGCGTGATGGCGCTGAGCCTGGCTGCCTGCGGCAGCACCGAGGAGACCCAGGACCCTGCCGCCTCCGGCGACGGCACCTATACCATCGGCATCTGCCAGCTGGTGCAGCACGATGCGCTGGACGCCGCCACCCAGGGCTTTATCGACGCGGTGAAGGAGGGCCTTGGTGAAGAGAATGTCACCTTCCTGGAGAAAAACGCCTCCAACGATTCCGCCGCCTGCTCGTCCATCTGCGGTCAGTTCGTCACCGAGGGCGTGGACCTGATCCTGGCCAACGCCACCCCGGCCCTGCAGGCCGCCGTGGCTGCCACCGGCTCCATCCCCATTCTGGGCACCTCCGTCACGGAGTACGGCGTGGCCCTGGACATTGATGATTTCACCGGCACCGTGGGCGGCAACGTCTCCGGCACCTCCGACCTGGCGCCTCTGGACCAGCAGGCCGCCATGGTGAAGGAGCTGTTCCCCAACGCCCAGACCGTGGGTCTTGTGTACTGCTCCGGCGAGGCCAACAGCAAATACCAGGTGGACACCGTCAAGGGCTATCTGGAGGAGCTGGGCTACACCTGTGAGCTGTACAGCTTCGTGGACTCCAACGACGTTACCTCCGTGGTCAAGACCGCCTGCGACAACAGCGACGTTTTGTACATCCCCACCGACAACACCGCCGCCTCCAACGCCGAGGCCATCAACAACGTGGCCCAGCCCGCCGGCGTGCCCATCGTGGCCGGCGAGGAGGGCATCTGCGCCGGCTGCGGCGTGGCGACGCTGTCCATCAGCTACTATGACCTGGGCGTGGCCACCGGCAACATGGCCGTGCGCATCCTCAAGGACGGGGAGGACATCTCCACCATGGCCATCGAGTACGCGCCTCAGTTCACCAAGAAGTACAACGTGGATCTGGCGGACGCCCTGGGCGTGGCCATCCCCGAGGACTACGTGGCCATCGGCTGATCTAAAGCAAACCGACCGATCCGCGGGAGAGGGCTTCCCCCTCCCGCGGATTTGCGCAAGCCGGACAACGGCAGATTTCCAAGGAAACAACGGAGGAGAAAACCATGCTTGATTTTGCAAAGCTGCTGGGCAGCCTGCCGGGCGGCGTGGCCCAGGGACTGATCTGGGGCATCATGGCCATCGGCGTATACCTCACCTACAAGATCCTGGACATTGCCGACCTGACGGTGGACGGCACCATGTCCACCGGCGGTGCCGTGTGCGTCATGATGATCCTGGGCGGGCACAGCATGCCCGTGGCCCTGGCCGCCGCGTTTCTGGCCGGTATGGCCGCCGGATTCATCACCGGCTTCCTGCACACGGTCATGGGCATCCAGGCCCTGCTGGCCGGCATATTGACCCAGCTGTCCCTGTACACCATCAACCTCAAGATCATGGGCTGGGGCACCGGCGCCGGCAAGGCCAACCAGGCCATCAGCGTGGACAAGTACGATCTGGTGGTCTCCTCCCGCTACCTCTTCGACGGCAGCTATCCCTGGTACAAGAGCCCCATTTTGTGGGGCGCCGTGTTCTGCCTGGTCATCATTCTGGCACTGTACTGGTTCTTCGGCACGGAGCTGGGCTGCTCCATCCGCGCCACCGGCGCCAACCCCAACATGAGCCGGGCCCAGGGCATCAACGTGGACTTCAACAAGGTGCTGGGCCTCATGCTCTCCAATGGCCTTGTGGCGCTGTCCTCCGCCCTGCTTGCTCAGTATCAGGGCTTCATCGACATCAACTCCGGCCGGGGCGCCATCGTCATCGGCCTGGCCGCCGTCATCATCGGTGAGGTGCTCTTCTCCAAGATCTTCCGCAACTTCGGCCTGAAGCTGGCGGCCGTGGTGCTGGGCGCCATCATCTACTATCTGGTCATGCAGGTGGTGCTGTGGCTGCGGGTGGACTCCGACATGCTCAAGCTCCTCACCGCCGTGATCGTGGCCATCTTCCTGGCCGTGCCCTATCTCAAGGGCAAGCACAGCCGCCCCAAGCTGACGGTTGCCAACAAGGGAGGTGCGGACCATGCTTGAGCTGAAAAACGTGTGGAAGGTGTTCAACGCGGGCACCGTCAATGAAAAGCAGGCCCTGCGGGGCGTGGATCTGACCCTCAACGACGGGGACTTCGTCACCGTCATCGGCGGCAACGGCGCGGGAAAATCCACCATGCTCAACGCCGTGGCCGGTACCTACGGCGTGGACGCCGGCTCCATCATCATCGACGGCACCGACGTGACCCGCCTGCCCGAGTACAAGCGGGCTTCCTTCATCGGCCGGGTGTTCCAGGACCCCATGCTGGGCACCGCACCCACCATGCAGATCGAGGAGAACATGGCTCTGGCTGCCCGTCGGGGCCAGCGCCGGGGCCTGGGCTGGGGCATCACCCGGGCGGAGCGGGCGGAGTACCGCCGGCTTTTGGAGCGGCTGGATCTGGGTCTGGAGGACCGCCTGACCAGCAAGGTGGGCCTGCTCTCCGGCGGCCAGCGCCAGGCGCTGACGCTGCTGATGGCCTCCATGAAAAAGCCCAAGCTGCTGCTTCTGGACGAGCACACCGCCGCCCTGGACCCCAAGACCGCCGCCAAGGTGCTCTCTCTTTCCGACCAGATCGTGGAGGAAAACCACCTGACCACCATGATGGTCACCCACAACATGCGTGACGCCATTGCCCACGGCAACCGGCTCATCATGATGTATGACGGCCGGGTCGTCATCGACGTGGCCGGTGAGGA
>ENA-UEYL01002848-UEYL01002848.1-human-gut-metagenome-genome-assembly--contig:-NODE-2848-length-12111-cov-4.903606_pt1 | contig 12111 bp, 12 predicted proteins | sample MGYA00242941_ERZ507946 | MGnify/ENA primary metagenome ERZ507946 (study PRJEB26167, sample SAMN06115482) | human gut metagenome | host: Homo sapiens | place: China:Guizhou | collected 2015-03-11...
CTTGGCTGGCGACGGCCCGGGAAGATAGGTAGCGCCAACACTAGCGAGAGTCGAAAGACTCTCGCTTTTTTTGTTATTTGCTGCGCTGGATATGAGTCTTAAAGTATAGAATGTGGAAAAAAGAACAGGCCGGCTCTCATGAGCCGGCCTGTTTTCTGATCTGATACGGGTTATTCGTAAATGGGGAACTGACGGCACAGGGCATCCACTTCGGCGCGGACCTGATCGGCACAGCCCTCGAAGTCCCGGGCAACCTGCGCCATCCAGCCGGCGATCTTCACCATCTCCGGCTCCTTGAAGCCGCGGGAGGTGACAGCGGGAGTGCCCACCCGGATGCCGCTGGTAACAAAGGGCTTTTCCGGATCGTTGGGAATGGCGTTCTTGTTGACGGTGATCTGGACTTCGTCCAGGCGATGTTCAAACTCCTTGCCGGTGATGTGGAAATTCCGCACGTCCACCAGCATCAGGTGATTGTCCGTTCCGCCGGAAACCAGCCGGAAGCCCTGCTTGATGAGTTCTTCCGCCAGGACGGCGGCATTCTTCACAACCTGTTCTCCATAGGCCTTGAACTCGGGCTTGAGGGCCTCACCGAAGCACACGGCCTTTGCTGCAATGATGTGCTCCAGAGGACCGCCCTGGGTGCCGGGGAAGACGGCGGAGTTGATCTTCTTGTAGATCTCCTCGTCATTGCACAGAATCAGGCCGCCCCGGGGACCGCGGAGGGTTTTGTGGGTGGTGGAGGTTACCACATCGGCATAGGGGATGGGAGAGGGATGCACGCCCGCAGCCACCAGACCGGCAATGTGGGCCATGTCCACCATCAGATAGGCGCCTACGGCATCGGCCACTTCCCGGAACTTGGCGAAGTCAATGGTCCGGGGATAGGCGCTGGCACCGGCAATGATGACCTTGGGCTGGCAGGCCTTTGCGGTCTCCATCAGGGCATCATAGTCGATGGTTTCCGTCTCGTCACTCAGACCGTAGGGGACGATGTTGAAATATTTACCGGAGATATTCACCGGGCTTCCGTGACTGAGGTGTCCGCCGTGGGCCAGATTCATGCCCAGAATCGTGTCACCGGGCTTGGCCAGGGCAAAGAACGCTGCCAGGTTGGCGTTGGCGCCGGAGTGGGGCTGCACGTTGGCGTAGTTACAGCCAAAGAGCTGGCAGGCACGCTTGCGGGCGATTTCCTCCGTGACGTCCACGGCGAAGCAGCCGCCGTAGTAACGCTTGCCGGGATAGCCCTCGGCGTACTTATTGGTCAGGCAGGTGCCCATCGCCAGCATCACGGCGGGGCTGACGATATTCTCCGAGGCGATCAGCTCGATGTTCCGCCGCTCGCGGTCAAATTCCGCACGGATGGATGCGCCGACCTCGGGGTCATACTGCGAGATAAATTCCATGGTTTCCTGAATCAAGGGAATCGTCCTCCTTTTCAAATGCACATCGGCATAATGTCGAACCTGTTCTTATTGTATCAAAAAGCTGTCGTTTGACAAGAATGGATTTTTGATGGCAGCAATCTCACTGTGTTATCCCAGCCGGGCGGGAGAACCGTCCTCATAAAGTCCCCGCTCGGTCAGCACCCAGGGGACTGGGTAATCGTGAGGCTCCAGGGGAATCTCCTCCCGGATCAGCAGTTCCCGGCAAAGGAGCACGGTGCCGCCCCGGTAGTGGGCCAGAAAACGGTCGTAGTAGCCGCCGCCCCGGCCCAGCCGCTGGCCCAGATGATTGCAGCTCAGGCAGGGCACAACTGCCAGATCTACGTCGTCGACTTCCACACCGGGGGCATCCGCAGACGGCTCCGGGATGCCGAAGCTGCCCGGCTGGAGTTCCTCCAAAGAGGCAATCCTGCGCAGCTCCATCCGGCCCGGCGTGGTGCAAAGCGGCACGCAGACGGTTTTCCCGCTATCCAGCGCATGGCGCAGAATGGGGCGGGTGTCGATCTCCCGGCCGGTGCCCACGAAGCAAAAAATCGTGCCGGCAGATTGATATTCCGGCATCGCCAGCAGGTGAGCCGCGATGGCGGCGTCACTGTTTTGCAGATATCCCGGTGCAAGGGCCGCTTCCATCCGGCGGATGACGGCGCGCAGCTGCTGTTTTTCTTCCTGTCTGGTCATGGCAGGGGATCCTCCTCTTTTTCTGGTGCGGCGGCGCCGAAGGTGATGGAGCCGCTGCCGTATTTGCCCCGAATCCGGTCCATGGCGGCCTCCAGCCGCTCCTGCTTTTCCCGGCGGGGCGCCGGGGCGGCAAACAGGTCCTCCTGCTCATAGGCCTCGTCCTCCGCCGCCAGATGGATGGCGGTGACGGTCAGGGCCCGGACCGGCGCAGGGGGCCGCCAGAGAACATCCACCAGCTCCATGGCGCTTTGGGTCAGGTCCCGGATCAGGTGGGTGGGGTTGGAGAGCTGCTTTTGCCGGGACAGATCCCGAAACTCCGGTGTGCGCAAAGTCACCTGAATGCCGCCGGCATACAATCCCAAATGGCGCAGCCGGGTGGCTACGGAGTCCGAGAGCATGGCAATGCCGGTTTGGAGCTGAACGCGGGTGGTCAGGTTTTGCGGGAAGGTGGTGCCGTTGCCCACGGATTTGACCGGCTCGGCCTCATACCGGGACCGGACCGGATCGGTGTCCAGGCCGTTGGCATACTCGTAAAGCTGGCCGCCCAGCTTTCCCATCAGGGTTTCCAGCATCTCCCGGCGGCAGGCGGCCAGCTGGCCGATGGTGGTGATGCCGTACTGGCTCAGCAGCTTCCGGGCAGCGCCGCCCACATACAAAAGATCTCCCACCGGCAGGGGCCAGACCAGGTCCCGCCAGGTCTCCCGGGAGATGACGGTGGTGGCGTCGGGCTTTTTGTAGTCACTGCCCAGCTTGGCAAAGACCTTGTTGAACGACACCCCCACGGACAAAGACAGTCCCAGCTCCTCCCGGACCCGGCGGCGCAGGGTATCCGCCAGATGCCGGGCGTCGCCGCCGAAGAGGTGGAGACTGCCGGTCACATCCAGCCAGCTTTCGTCGATGCCGAAGGGCTCTACCAGGTCGGTGTATTCGTCATACAGGGCGTTGACCCGGTGGGAGTACTCCCGGTAGAGGGCGTGATGAGGGGGCAGCAGCACCAGGCCGGGACACTTCTTCCGGGCCTGCCAGATGGTTTCCGCCGTCTGCACGCCGCAGCGCTTGGCAGGCTCGTTCTTGGCCAGAATGATGCCGTGCCGGGAGGCGGGGTCACCGCATACCGCTGTGGGGACGTCCCGCAGCTCAGGGTGGCTGAGCAGTTCCACGGAGGCATAGAAGCAGTTGAGGTCACAGTGCAGAATGATGCGGTCCATGATGCCGCCTCCTTTCTTCGGAAATGGATACGCTTAGTATAGCACGTTTGTTCGGAATTGAAAAGCAAAAGGAGCGGCGCACAGCTGTGCGCCGCTCCGAAGGAGAGAGACTTTACAGAATGCCCATGAGGACCAGGGCGATGGTGACGAAGGTCGCCAGCAGAGCCAGGGAGAAGAGCAGATAGCCGGCGCCCAGCTTGCGGGACTGGGTGGAAGCCTGGGATTCGGGAACCAGCCGGGCCTTGCGCAGGGCGGTGACCACGGGCTTGTAGAGCACCAGGATCAGCGCCATGTTGAGGCCGCCCTTGACCACGTTGAAGGGCAGGAAAACGGTGGGCAGCATAGCGGCCACAGTTTCCCGGGGCAGGCCCTGATAGATGGGGGTGATGAGGTAGTTCCACAGCAGCATGACGGCGGTGAGCATCACCACGCCCAGGGTCAGGCCCACAATGGCGCCCTTCTTGGTGTGGACCTTCTTGTAAACGAAGGAGGCCGTGCAGCAGAAGGAGGCGGTGGCCAGGACGTTCATGATGAAGCCGATGGGGCCGGTGTCGCTGGCAAAGAACATCTCCAGCAGGGGCACGATGATGGAAACGGCCGCCGCGGCCACGGGACCGAAGACAAAGCCGCCGATGCAGATGACGGTGTCCTTCACATCCAGCTGCAAGAAGGTGTAGACCTGCGGGAGCATTTTGCTCAGCAGCATCACCACAAAAGCGATGGCGCAGATCATGGCCAGAGACACCATTTGCTTAACATTGCCCTTTTGACGGGCCATGGGAATGGCATTGACATTGGGTTCAGACATAAAAAATACACTCCTTTGTATGGCTTGGAATCACCCTGGACGCTTTGACTTCTCCAAGGTGAACCAGCAACAAAGAAGCGCATGACAATGCGCGGCCCTGCCGCTCTCATCTTCTTCCATCCAGACTATACTGTTGGTCCCGGAGTTGCACCGGGTCAGCGGATGCCCAAGGGGCAGCCGGTCGCGGACTATACCGCCAGTGGGGACTTGCACCCCGCCCTGAAGACAAAGAATTCAGTTGTGTTCCGCAAACAGTATACGACAGCCCAACACAAAATGCAACCCCTATTTCCGGAAAAGTGACCCTTTACAAAAACAAACAGATGTTCTATACTGGAGAAAAAAGGGAAAGGGAGGGATTGCGGATGCCGGCCAGACAGGAAAGCTGCTGTTTTACCGGCCATCGTCCGGCCAAGCTCCCCTGGGGATTTGACGAGACAGATGCCCGGTGCCTGCATCTGAAGGCGCGGATTGCCGACGCTCTGGAGGCGGCCTATGAGAGCGGATACCGGCACTTTATCTGCGGGATGGCCCTGGGATGTGATTTGTATTTCTGCGAAGCGGCGCTGGCCCTGCGGGAGCGGTACCCGGATGTGACGGTGGAGGCGGCATTGCCCTGCCCCACCCAGACGGAGGGATGGCCCCGGGAGCAGCAGCTGCGCCATGCGCGTTTGGTGGCGGCGTGTGATTTGGAGACCGTGGTGTCACGGGAGTATACCGCCGGGTGCATGCTGCGCCGGGACCGGTACATGGTGGACCATGCCGCGCTGCTGATCGCGGCCTTTGACGGTTCCCCCGGCGGCACCCGGTATACCATGGAGTATGCCATGCGCCAGGGGCTGGAAATTACCGATCTGCCGGTTTGAAACGAGAGATTTGCGCCGGCAGCCATGGCTTGACTCTTGTGTTTTTCCGGATTCCGGCATATAATGGAGGACGTGGTTTATCCTCAGGTTTGAAACCGGAAAAGGAGGACGTTTATGACAACGAGTGAAAAAAAGCAGCTGGCAGCTGCGGCCTGCAAGGTCCGGATGGGGGTCATCAAGGGCACCCACGCGGCCAAGGCCGGCCATCCGGGCGGCAGTTTGTCCGCGGCGGATCTGTTTGCCTATCTGTATTTTCGGGAGCTGCGGGTGGATCCGGCCAATCCCCATTGGGAGGATCGGGACCGCTTCGTGCTCTCCAAGGGCCATACGGCACCGGGCCTGTATGCGGCGCTGGCGCTGCGGGGCTTTTTCCCCGAGGAGGATCTGCTGACGCTGCGGCATATCGGCAGCCACCTGCAGGGCCATCCCAATATGAATCTCACGCCCGGTGTGGATATGTCCACCGGCTCTCTGGGCCAGGGCATTTCTGCCGCCGCCGGTATGGCGCTGGCCGCCAAGTACCAGGGCCGTCAGTGCCGGGTATATGCCCTGCTGGGTGACGGTGAGATTCAGGAGGGCCAGGTCTGGGAGGCTCTGATGTTTGCCCATCACTATAAGCTGGACAACCTGTGTGTAATTGTGGATAACAATGGACTGCAGATTGACGGCAATGTGGCCGACGTCATGAATCCCTATCCCATCGCCGAGAAGCTGCGGGCCTTTGGCCTGGAGACGGTGGAGATCGACGGGCATGACTTTGACCAGATGGAAGCCGCGTTCGCCAAGGCACGGGCCACCAAGGATGTGCCCTTTGCCATCGTGATGAAGACCGTCAAGGGCAAGGGTGTCAGCTACATGGAGAACCAGGCCGGCTGGCACGGCAAGGCGCCCAACGATGAGGAATATGAGATCGCCATGAAGGAGCTTTCCGCTCAGCTGGCAGAAGTGGAGGGAATGTGACATGGCAGACGTGAAGAAGATCGCCACCCGGGACAGCTACGGCAATGCCCTCAAGGAGCTGGGAGCTGAGCATGAGGATCTGATCGTATTTGATGCGGACCTGGCCGGCGCCACCAAGACCGGCGTATTCAAAAAGGCGTTTCCCGACCGGCATTTTGACTGCGGCATTGCCGAGGCGGATATGATTGTGGCCGCTGCCGGCGCCTCCACCATGGGGCTGGTACCCTTTGCCTCCAGCTTTGCCATGTTTGCGGCGGGCCGCGGCTTTGAGCAGATCCGCAACAGTGTGGGCTATCCCCATCTGAATGTCAAAATCGGCGCCACCCACGGCGGCATCTCCGTGGGCGAAGACGGCGCGTCTCACCAGTGCTGCGAGGACTTCGCCCTGATGCGCTCCATCCCCGGCATGGTGGTTATGTGCCCGTCCGATGATGTGGAGGCCCGTGCCGCTGTCCGTGCCGCCTATGAGCACCAGGGTCCTGTGTACCTGCGCTTTGGCCGTCTGGCCGTGCCTGTGATCCACGACGAGGCTACGTTCTCCTTTGCCATCGGCAAGGGCGAGGTGCTCCGGGAGGGCACCGATGTGGCCATTCTGGCTACCGGACTGATGGTGGCCGAGGCTGTGGAGGCTGCCAAGACTTTGGCCGAGGAAGGCATTTCCGCCTGCGTGGTGAATCTGTGCACCATCAAGCCCCTGGATGAGGAGCTGGTGCTCCAGGTGGCCCAGAAGTGCGGAAAGGTCATCACCTGCGAGGAGCACAACATCATCGGCGGCCTGGGCGAGGCTGTGTGCGCTCTGCTGAGCGAGAAGTGCCCCACCCCCGTGCGCCGGATCGGCGTCAACGACGAGTTCGGCCATTCCGGACCCGCTGCGGCGCTGCTCAAGCAGTTCGGCCTGAGTGCCGAGCACATTGTGGAAGTGGCCAAGGACTTCTGCAAGTAAAAACATTCCAACAAAAAATCCCGGGGATGCCGCTGAGCATCCCCGGGATTCTTTTTGTTTCATTGTGGAAAACGGATCAGGCGGATGGAAGCGTGGCTTCCGGCATGGCGGACATCTGCCGCAGGACCCGAAGCTGAATGGGAATGGCGCAGGCCAGGGTGCAGGCGTCGGATACGGCCTGGGACATCTGGAGTCCCGGCATGCCCAGCAGGGCGGTGAGGATCCACACCAGGGGGACGAAGAAGATGCCCTGGCGGGCCATGGCCAGGAAGGTGGCCGGTCCAGTGCGGCCGATGGTCTGGAGCATCATATTGCTCATGACAATCCAGCTCTGGAAGAAGAAGGTGACACACTGGAAGCGCAGCGCGGCGGCACCGCAGGCCACCACGTCGGGATCATCCCGGAAGAGGGCCACCAGTTCCGGGGCAAAGACAAAGCCCAGAACGCCGACGATCAAAAGAAAGACGGTGGAGGTTTTGACGCAGAACGAAAAGCCCTGCTTGACCCGGCTGTACAGGCGGGCGCCGTAGTTGAAGCCGCACACCGGCTGGAAGCCCTGCCCGAAGCCGATCATGGCGGAAGCACCGAAGGTGGTGATGCGCTGGACAATGCCCATGGCGGCGATGGCGGCGTCACCAAAGGGACCGGCGGCCTGATTGAGGCAGATGGTAGCCACGCTGGCCAGACCCTGCCGGGCCAGGGAGGGCAGGCCGCCCCGGATGATCATGCGGAAATAGGACCACTTGCACTGGAAGCGGGAAATCCGGATGCGCAGGTTTCCGCCCCGGGCGCAGCCGGCCAGCAGCAGGCAGAAGCTGAGAAACTGGCTGATGATGGTGGCCCAGGCCGCCCCGGCCACGCCCATGTCGAAGACGAAGATCAGCAGAGGGTCCAGGCCGATGTTGAGCACCGCGCCGCTGGTGATGCCCACCATGGCGTAGGCGGCGCTGCCCTGGAAGCGCAGCTGGTTGTTGAGCACCAGGGAGGCGGTCATCCACGGTGCCCCCAGCAGGATCACCTGCAGGTAAGCAGTGGCGTAGGGCAAAATGGTGGGGGTGGAGCCCAGCAGATAGGCCAGGGGTTCCAGAAAGATCTGACCCAGCAGGCAGATCAGGGCACCGGCGGCCAGAGCGGTAAAAAAGCCGGTGGCAGCCATGTTGGAGGCTTCTTCATAGTGGTGCTTGCCCAGTTCCCGGGAGATGAAGTTGCCGCTGCCGTGGCCGAAGAAGAAGCCCACGGCCTGAATGATGGCCATGAGGGAAAAGACCACGCCCACCGCGCCGGTGGCGCTGTTGCTTTTCAGCATGCCGACAAAAAAGGTGTCGGCCATGTTGTAAAAGGCGGTGACCAGCATGCTGATGATACACGGCAGTGCCAGGTGTCCGATCAGCTGCCCCACCGGTTCGGTCGTCATCTGCTGAAATTTTTGCTCCTGCTGTTCGTCCATAATGCTCCCCCTCACCAATTTAATTTTTACACATTTTTAACACCATTATAGCACGCTTTTTTGAAAAAGAAAATGAACGGAATGAAGGAAAACAGGAGATTGCTGCGGCGGCGAACCGGTGTACAGGCTTGAAGCATAGGATGGAGGAGTCCTTCCGCCGGAACTTCTCCGCGCGGATTTCGGAACACAGCAGAAAAAGAACCCGCAAAATGGGGCGGAATTTCCATGAGAATGCCAAAAATGGAAACTTTATTTCCGATGAAAGAGATTTATTCTTGAAAGTGACGAAGGAAATCGATATACTATATAAATGTGTGATATTTCCGATGGAAAGGACCGATAACATGACCGCATATCCTCAGATGACCGCCGAAGAGCGGAAGGCGGAGTATGCCCGCCTGCAGAAAGAATTTGACGCCATCAAGGCGCAGAACCTGAGCCTGAACATGGCCCGGGGCAAGCCCGGAAAGGCCCAGCTGGACATGGTGTCCGATGTGATCTTCAACCTGATGGAAAAGCCCGAGGACTTCCTCTCCGGCGGGATCGACGTGCGCAACTACGGCGAGATGTCCGGCCTGCCTGCTGCCAAGGAGCTCTTTGCCGAGATTCTGGGCTGCCGGAGCGAGCAGGTGTTTGTGGGCGGCAACGCCAGCCTGCAGCTGATGTATGATACCATTTCCAAGGCCTATACCCATGGCCTGCTGCACAGCCCCCGCCCCTGGTGCCGGGAAGAGACCATCAAGTGGCTGTGCCCGGCTCCCGGCTATGACCGCCATTTCATGATTACGGAGTCCTTCGGCTTTGAGATGATTACCATTCCCATGACCAGCACCGGCCCGGATATGGATGCTGTGGAAGAGGCGGTGAAGGATCCTGCGGTCAAGGGCATCTGGTGTGTGCCCAAGTACTCCAACCCCGACGGCGTGATCTATTCCGATGAGACGGTGCGCCGCATGGCCGCCCTGAAGCCCGCCGCGCCGGACTTCACCATCATGTGGGATAACGCCTACTGCGTCCATGAGTTTGAAGGGGAGTACGTGGAATTCCCCGATATCCTCCAGGCCTGCGCCGATGCCGGCAGCCCGGATATGGTCATCGAGTTTGCTTCCACGTCCAAGATTACCCTGCCCGGCGCGGGTGTGTCCTGCTTTGCCTCTTCTGTGGAGAACCTGCGCTATCTGGAAAAGCTGCTGACCGTGCAGATCATCAGCTTCGATAAGGTCAACCAGCAGCGCCATGTGCTCTATCTTCAGAACAAGGCTCACACCCTGGAGCTGATGAAGAAGCACGCGGCCATCCTGGGCCCCAAGTTCCACGCCGTGCTGGACGCTCTGGACCGGGAGATTGCGCCTCTGGACATCGCCCGCTGGGAGCGTCCCAAGGGCGGCTACTTCATCTCCCTCAACGCCATGCCCGGTACCGCCAAGCGGACCTGGGCCCTGTGCAAGGAGCTGGGCGTGACGCTCACCGGGGCCGGCGCCACCTTCCCCTACGGCAAGGATCCGCAGGACAGCAACCTGCGCATTGCGCCCTCCCTGCCTCCGGTGGAGGAGCTGGAGAAGGCCATTGAGGTGCTGTGCGTGTGCCTGAAGATGGCGGCACTGGAGAAGCTGGGCGTATGAGATATTACGGCAGCGTTTACCGTCCGCCCTCTGAGGCGTACAGTCTCATTGTCCAGGTGACCTACGGATGCAGCCACAATACCTGCGCGTTTTGCAGCATGTACAAGGAAAAGCGCTTCGCCCTGCGGCCCCTGCAGGAAATCCTGGAGGATTTCCACATGGCCCGGAAGATGTACCGCCATGTGGACAAAGTGTTCCTGGCGGACGGCGATGCCCTGGTGCGCAAGGCGGAGGAGCTGTATGTGATTCTGGACACAGTGCGGGAGCTGTTTCCCGAGTGCCAGCGGGTCACCAGCTATGCCTCTCCCTCCAGCATTCAGATCCGGACGGAGGAGGAGCTGCGCACCCTGCGGGCCAAGGGACTGACCATGGTCTATATGGGCCTGGAGTCCGGCTGCGACGAGGTTCTGACCTTTATGCACAAGGGCCACACCGCTGCCCACATTGTGGAGATGGGCCAGAAGGTCCGTGCCTGCGGGATTGCGCTTTCCGTCACGGCCATTACCGGTTTGGGCGGTCCGGAGCTGCTGGAGTCTCATGCCATTGAGACGGCCAAGGCTTTCAACGCCATGAATCCGGAGTATATCGGCATGCTGACGCTGATGGTGGAGCCGGAGACGCCGCTGTATGACTGGCTCCATGAGGGCAAGTTCCAATTGCTCAACCAGCCCCAGGTGCTCCAGGAGACCCGGCTGCTGATGGAGCATCTGGACAGTCCCGGCAGCGTGTTCCGGATGAACCACGCCAGCAACTACCTGGTGCTCAAGGGGACGCTCAATCAGGATCGGGACGCCATGCTGCGGACCATCGATGCGGCGGAGCATGACCTCAGCCGCCTGCGGCCCGAAGAGTGGCGGGGACTGTAAAGAAAATCAAAACCGCGCGAAGCAATTGCTTCGCGCGGTTTTTTCATGCCACTTTTTTGAAATTGCCCAGGGTTTCATTGACCGTGGAGACATAGGCGAAGGCGTCGGGGAACTCCGAGAGGATTTCCTGGAACCGGACGATCTGATGGCGGTTGACCACGCAGATCAGCACGGCCCGGGGAGTTTCGGAGTACATGCCCTCGCCCTGGAGCACCGTAACGCCGTGGTGGAGCTCCTGCAAAAGCCGGCGGGAGAGGGCCTCCGGCTCCCGGGTCACCACTTCGAATTTCAGCGCTGACTTGACGCCCTTGAGAATGCCGTCGCTGATGCGGGAGCTGAGGTAGCAGTAGAGCAGGCAGAGGATCACCGGCTCGAACTGCCAGCCATAGACGAAGAAGGACAGCACCGCCACCGCGGCGTTGAGGATGAAGATCACCCAGACCAGACTGGCCTCCGGGTGTTTTTTCCGCACCCAGGCGGCAATGATGTCCGTGCCGCCGGTGGAGCCGTTTTGCCGGAGTACCACGCCGTACACGGCGCCGCTGATAACACCGGCCGCCACGGGCCCCAGAATGGCGGAGGAGCCGGTGTCATAGGCGATTCCGCTCAGGTCCATCCGCCCCAGCACCAGCGTCACAGCGGAAAACACCAGCACGAATGCCAGACTCTTGCGTGCAAAGTCCGGGTCCAGCTTCGTCCACGCCAGCAGAATCAGCGGCAGGTTGATCAGCAGAGACAGATAGCCGATGTTGATGTGGAACAGATATTGGATCATGGTGGTCAGGCCATTGATCCCGGCAGGCGCGAAGCTGTTGGGAAAGACAAACAGCTCGTAGCTCAGTCCCATCACACAGGCCAGTCCTGCCACTATGGCATAACTCAAAAGCGGATTCCGCGTCGTTTTTTTCATCATGTTTTGTTGCCTCCATGTGGTAGTCGTCCGACGCAGTATACGCCGTTTTTTGGGAAAATGCAATCAAAATTGCAAGAAAAAATCTGCATTGCAAGAAAAAATTCCTGCAATGCAGATTGAAAGCGAAATCAGGAATCCGCAGCGCCGGCGGAGGGAATGGATGCAATCCGGCGGGACGGCGCCATCATCAGCGCTTGTCCTTCGCAGTGTCGCAGTAAGCGCAGCGGTAGGTGTGCTTTTCGGCGTCGCTGAGCAGGAAGATGGCGTCCAGCTGCGGCTCGGCCACGGTGATGCAGCGGGGGTTCTTGCAGTGGATGATGTTCACCAGCTTCTGGGGCAGCTCCAGGTGCTTCTTCTC
>ENA-UEYL01002851-UEYL01002851.1-human-gut-metagenome-genome-assembly--contig:-NODE-2851-length-12096-cov-3.317331_pt1 | contig 12096 bp, 12 predicted proteins | sample MGYA00242941_ERZ507946 | MGnify/ENA primary metagenome ERZ507946 (study PRJEB26167, sample SAMN06115482) | human gut metagenome | host: Homo sapiens | place: China:Guizhou | collected 2015-03-11...
GAAAACACCGTTCCAGAATGTCCTCCGACACCATCGGTCTTGCTCCGTCATGAATAAACACAATTCCCTCTGCCGCTTCTTTGGGCAGGTCGTTCCTTACCGCCTGCAGTCCCATCCAGACGGAATCATAGCGTTCTTTTCCACCTGTGATAACCGAAGCAACCTTCTGAAAGCCATAGGGACGCAGAATAGTCTCCTGACAATAGGAAATCTGTTCTTCGCTGCCGACAGTCAGTATGATCTTATCAATCCGCGGAGAACGTTCAAAAGCAAGGAGCGTATAGTACAGAAGCGGTTTCCCGTCTATTTCGAGATACTGCTTTGCAATCCTTGTTCCCATCCTTTTTCCGGAGCCTGCCGCCAGTACGATTGCCGTACAGAATGTTTTTTTCATCAGATTCTCTCTCCCAGTTTCAGATTCGGCACTGCGTTTAAGTCCCAGCCATGCCGGACACCCTTTAAATACTCATAATATCCTGCCGCCCCGATCATTGCAGCATTATCCGTGCACAAAATCGGAGATGGTCTGAAAAACTTCACGCCCAGTTTGCCGCACGCGCTCTCCAGTGCCGCCCGCAGATGGCTGTTTGACGCAACACCTCCTGCAATGGCAAATTTGTCCACATGATACCGTTTTACAGCATCCATCGAGTGTTCTACCAAAACGTCCACCACTGCTTTCTGGAAGGAAGCAGCGACATCAGCCTGATTGATATCTATGCCTTTCATCTGGCACCCGTTTAAATAGTTCAAAACAGCAGACTTTAAGCCACTGAAGCTGAAATCATATACGTTATCTGCGATTTTGGCACGCGGAAATATAATTGCCTCCGGATTGCCTTCGTTTGATACGCGATCGATTTTGGGCCCGCCAGGATATCCAAGTCCGATTGCGCGCGCAACTTTATCAAAGGCTTCTCCGGCTGCGTCATCCCTTGTTTTTCCGAGGATTTCATATTCCCCGTAATCCTTTACCCGGACGAGATGGGAATGTCCACCCGATACGACGAGACATAAAAATGGCGGTTCCAGTTCTTTATTTTCAATATAATTGGCGCTGATATGCCCCTCGATATGATGCACACCGACAAGCGGCTTGTTCGCAGCAAATGCAATTGCCTTTGCTTCCGCCACACCGACTAAAAGCGCACCGACCAGTCCCGGCCCGTAGGTCACTGCGACCGCTGTAATATCCTCCAGCGTGCAGCTTGCATCCGCAAGTGCCTTACGGACAACCTGATTTATCTTTTCAATGTGCTTGCGTGACGCGATTTCCGGCACTACACCGCCGTAAAGCGTATGCAGGTCAATCTGCGAATAAATGACGTTGGAAAGCACTTCCCTGCCGTTTTTGACGACAGCCGCCGCCGTTTCGTCACAGGAGCTTTCGATCGCCAATAGGAGCACATCTTTTTCTTTTGTATCTGTCATGTCCTTACGCCTCACTCTTCCTCAAATGCAAGATCCTGGGTCCATCCGTCCTTTGCTGCAAAGGAATCCGGAAATATTTTGCGCACGCCGCCCATAAATTCCTCCGGATGCACCAGTGACGGACTGTAATGGGTAAGCCACATCCTTTTCACCTGTGCGCGCTTCGCCATGTCCGCAGCTTCCAGAAACGTCATGTGCTTATGTTCTTTTGCCTTATCTTTCTTTTCCGGCTCCCCGTACATGCCCTCGCAGATAAAAAGATCCGAACCTGCCGCATGCTTTACAATGCCTTCCGTCGGTCTGGTATCCGTACAGTAAGTGACCTTCAGTCCCTTTCTGGCTTCTCCCATGACCATATCCGGCGTATAGATTTTCCCATCCAGCTCCAGTGTCTCGCCTTTCTGCAGCTTGTTCCAGTAGCGCCGCTCAATTCCCAGTGCTTCCGCCTTATCCAGCTGGAACTTGCCTGCACGGTCAATCGAAAGACTGTATCCATAGCAGACAACATTATGATTGACCCGAAAGGCTTCTATTCTCAGCCCATCAAAACACAGGGTCTGTTCATTTTCTTCAAATTCAATACATCTGATTTCAAACGGAAGCTCCGGTGCAATCACACGGAGCGCATTCACCGTCCTGGTAAGCCCTTTGGGACCGATTACCGTCAAGGGTTCTGTCCGTTCTGCATTTCCCATTGTTAAAAGCATTCCAGGCAGTCCGCTGATATGATCTGCATGAAAATGAGTAAAACAGATCACGTCGATAGGCTTTGGGCTCCATCCTTTTTCTTTCATCGCAATCTGCGTACCCTCTCCGCAATCGATCAGGATACTTTTTCCATTATAACGAACCATCAGAGACGTCAGCCACCGATATGGCAGCGGCATCATTCCTCCGGTTCCCAAAAGACAAACTTCAAGCATTCTATTCCTCATTTCTAAATGATAAAATATCTGTTTTTCATTCAGAGAAGCTCTGTCGCTTCCTCTTCCTGCGGTGCAATCAGAAAGCTTTTCTTTAACTCCTGATAGCATGTCTCGCACAGGTCAAATTTGACTTGTGTTCCATCCATTGCGCTAAAATAGCCAAACGTCTGACATACCTGCAGGCAGCCTTCTTTCAGCACTCCGTTTTCTACCTTCAGCGGTTTTCCGCATCGGTTGCAGATAACAGACTGCAGCACAGCTTCATTCTGTTTCCATTTCCGCATGGCAACCTCCTTTTCCTGCTCATTGTAGCGCTTCTTATGCACAATAAACAGCGGTAAATTATCCCTGCGTTTCCTGCTTTTTCCATAAAATCAAAGCATCTTCCTTCGGCGAATCATAAAAATTGGGGCGCACGCCCTCGTCCAGAAATCCAAGCTTATGATATAGTCCGATTGCAGCCTCATTGGATCTGCGCACTTCGAGCGTAAAATTTTTCACACCCCGTTTTTTGCCGTTTTCCATCAAAAAAAGAAGCAGCTGTTCACCGATTCCCTGCCGTCTGAGGGTCTGATCCACCGCAACGTTGCAGATGTCCGCATCCTCAAAGGACTGCCACAGTCCGCAGCAGCCGACCAGCCTGCCATCCAGCCACGCGCCCGCATACCACGCATTTTTATCTTCCAGCGCGTCTTCCCACGCTTTTTTGCTCCACGCTTCCTTTAAACAGGACGCCTCCAGCTCTGCTGCTTCCTTCGCAGATGTTTGCGGAAGCTGTCCAAACACAAGCATGCCCTTTTTGTTTTCCGTGTCCGTTTTTACACTCATTTGGTGATCCCGGCTTTCATCAGCTCACGATGCGCCTCGTCTGCTTCCATCCGTTCGCGCTCTGCCTGGGACATGCGCAGATATTCCGGGGCAAAATCGTCAGAGCTTACCGTTTTGCCTGCTGCCGCCAAGCTTTGTCCTAAGACAGCAACACACGCCGCACGCTGTCTGTTGCAGCTTGCAGGTGCAAATTCACACTGCCCCTGCAGGATTTCCTGCACTTTTTCCCGATAGACCGGAACACCATCCCCCAGCAGAACCACTTTTTTGCCGTATTTTTTGCATTCTTCTTTCAGTCTGCCCGCAAGCTCTTCTACAGAAATCGCGCACTGTTCCTGGATCACCTGCATCTCACCGTTCACAAACGTATAAATTCCAGTATATACCTGTCCTCTGCGCGCATCCATCATCGGGCAGATCAGCTGTTCACAGCCGTACAGGTTATAAGCGAGGGCATCCACCGTCGGTACTGCTGCCAGCGGAATATCCAGTGCAAGTCCGAGCCCCTTCGCCGTCGCAGAGCCGATTCTCAGCCCTGTAAAGGAGCCGGGACCTGCCGCAACCGCAATCAGGTCAATGCTCTTTAAATCGAGATCCACCATCCTGCGCAGTTCATCCAGCATCGGAAGCAGCGTCTGGGAATGTGTTTTTTTGTAATCCGTCGTATATTCCGCAATCAAAACATCATCCTGTATCAATGCAACCCCAGCCACAAGGCCGGAGCTGTCCAGTCCAAGCACCTTCATGCTTCCACCTCCGTCACTGTAATTTTCCGGTAATCAAAGCCTTTTTCCAGGTCTTTTTCAATTCGGATTTCGGTATATTTTTCCGGAAGGATCTCTTCAATCAGGTTCGCCCACTCAATCAGGCAGACACCGTCCCCGTAAAAATAATCCTCATAGCCGATTTCGTCCATTTCCTCCACATCGCCGATGCGGTACACGTCAAAGTGATACAGCGGCAGGCGTCCTTCCTCATAGACCTGCAGAATCGTAAAGGTGGGGCTGTTGACTGCCTCTGTGATGCCAAGCCCCTCTGCCAGTCCCTGTGTCAGCACGGTTTTGCCAACCCCAAGATCTCCTACCAGCGTGTAGACAGTTCCCGGTTCTGCAGCTTCACCGAGCTTTTTTCCAAATACGAACGTATCGTCCGCACACAAACTTTCGATGATCATCGCTACCTCTTTTCTGCCGCCTTTTAAGAGCGGATCTGCACCTTTCCAGGCTCCATATGGGAAGAAATCATCGCGATTACCGCAGACTGTTTCTCGCCCAGATCCTTTCTCGGGAAAATGCTGGCATGAATTTTGTCTGTATACAAAATCAGGCTTTTGCCTGTGGAAACCGCGCGGTACATATCTTCCCATTTCTGAAACTGCTGCGTCTCCTTCTGGGAAACCTCCACGCCCTCTTCGGTCATCTTATAATGAAGAGGCTCCTTAAAAACGGGAAGCAGCGCCTGTTTCTGCGCACGCAGCCATAAAGACACCGGCTGATACAGTAAAACCACCGCGCCGAAAATCACATAAATCGGATACCGCTGCATCATGCCCGCAACAATGCCGAGCGCGCCTGCTGTACTTCCCAGAATCCCCGCAGCCTTTGTAAAGGTATGGCGGAGCATATAATCGTATAACGCATTCGCATCCACATGTACGTCAAATTCCAGTTCCATCGCTTCCTCCTGCGTCTCTTTCTTACCTTTATCAGATTACAACAGAAAAAGAGGACGGTCAAGCAAAACCGCCCTCTCAAAAGGTATGCATATGCCTGTTGCTGCAGCGTTTACTATCTATCACGCTTTTGATTTCCGGATCACTCGTCTCCGAGATCCGGCGTATCACACAGGATTACTGTAGCTTTGTGTTTCCCTTCTGTTTCGAAAATCAAAAGCTCGTTTTTGCCGGGCTTTAATAATGCGCCAGGCAGATAGAGACGGCGCTGGGGACCTTCTTCCCAGAAGCGTCCGAGATTAAAGGCGTTTACAACCACGAAGCCCTTGCCCCAGCCTGTCATATCCAGGAACGTATCTGCAGGCTCGTCTACGTTAAATTCTACCTGATAAAAGGCAGGAAGTCCTTCTTCATAACCGGCTTCAAAGTTCAGCTGATCCAGGTTCGTCATGGGCAATGCATACTGCTTCCAGTTATGCTGTGCAAAACGGTCGTTAATCATAACGCAGCCGTCGATACCTTTTCTCTGCCAGTTTAAGTACGGTCCGTAGTTGACGCGTCCCATGTTCTCCACCAGAATGTCGAGGTGCATATTTTTCCCATGGAACGGTCCTACCTCATGACGCACCTCCAGCTCCCGGTCGTATGCTGTCATCGCGCGCTGTTTATCAATGAACGCGATTGCGCGGTCCGCCGCTTTGAATAATTTCAGGCTGTTTAGCTCCGAGCTGGATTCCAGAACAGCAGAATACAGCATGTAGCCGTAACTCTGTCCCATCCGTTCCATCGCCTGCGGCGTTACGCTCTCCTGTGGCTGCGCCAGATCCGGCAGGGCATGGAACAGATCGGTCTTTGCCACAACGGGCGCTTCTCCGTATGCGCTGCGCTTTACCGGTGGCAAGAGCTCTACTTCCTGCTGTGGCTCAAACTCTGCGATCACCTTCTGGCATTTTTTGTACTTTTCAGTAATCTGACCGTCCTCTGTCAGCAATGCATCATAATCGTAGGACGTTACATCCGGTGTCAAAAACTCTCCATAGTTAGAACCGTTCATGAAGCCGAAGTTCGTTCCGCCCTCCGCTACATACAGATTGACACTGCCGCCCTCTAAAACCTCACGAAGCTCCTTTGCCGCCTGATCTGCATCCGTTGTATGATGCTTTCCGCTTCTCCAGGCATCAAACCACCCTACCCACAGCTCTGCGCACATGCAGGGACCGCCGTGATTATATTTTTTCAGACAGTCAAATGCGATCTTCCCTCTGCTGCCAAAGTTTGCCGTCGGAAACAGGTCCTCCACCGCTGTATTCTGAAAAATATTATCGGCCGGGCCATCCGACTGGAACAGTGGTACATCGATTCCGCCTTCGCGCATCATATCCCGCAGCACCTGGATATATTTTTTGTCATTTCCAAAAGTACCGTATTCGTTTTCCACCTGCATCATCAAAACAGGTCCACCCTGTGTGATCTGCAGCGGCGCAAGATAAGGCATCAGCACCTTGTAATAGTCCCGGACGTGACGCAGATACCGCTCGTCGCTCGTCCGCAGCGCCATATCACCGTCTGCAAGCAGCCATGCCGGGAATCCGCCAAACTCCCATTCCGCGCAGATATACGGGGACGGACGCAGGATCACCCACAGTCCGAGCTTCTGCGCAAGCTTTACATAGCCTACAAGGTCTGTCAGCCCGTGAAGCTTTTCCCCGGTAAAATCAAACTCTCCCTTTTTCGGCTCGTGCAGGTTCCACGGTACGACCGTCTCTACGGTATTGCAGCCCAGCGCCTTTAATTTTAACAGGCGGTCTTCCCAGTATTCCGGAAGTACCCGGAAATAATGCATTCCGCCGGAAATAATCCGAAACGGGTTTCCGTCCAGATAGAACTGATCCTTAATTTCAAATGTGTGCAGCTGTTCCATTTTTCCTTCCATTTCTGCGCACGTTCTTTTGCGCATGCCAAATTTGTGTCAAGTGCGAGCAGACACAAATCTTTGCCCTCTTTTTATGCCAGTTTATTCATGCCGGAGTGCTTCAATCGGACTCAATTTTGCAGCCTTTTTTGCAGGATAGATTCCGAAGAAAATTCCAACCGCTGAAGAAAACAGCGTCGCGCCCAACACCGTAGACAGCTTCACCTTTGCAGAAAAGCCGATCAGGCCGCAGTGGGCGGCCAGCGAAGGAAGCGTATACCCGAACCCGAAGCAGTCGGGCAGAAAGATGTCAGTGGAATGAACGCCGAACTCCCGTTTGTAAAGCTCCTGCCCCTGAAGGATGTTGCGGATGAACGACTCGGCCGAAGGCATGTTGGGATCGTTGGCGTTCCACGACGCGCCGCTGATATGCCAGCGCCCCTCGTCGATATATTTTTGCAGACGGGCGTAGTGCAGCGGATAGTACTCCTTCATCCAGTGGTAGATGATACCCCCTTCGAAGTTGAACTTATAGTCGGGATAGCGCTCCAGCATCCAGAGGTTCTGAAAGAGGATGCGGGGAATATATTCCCGGATGGTGTGGGTCAGATCCCAGTTCCACTGGGTGTCGAGATGTGCGTCGCACACCGCATAAATCTTATAGGTTTTGGGGGCGGGCACGTCCTGCTCCTGCGCTGCGGCGCGTCCGACGCAAAGCATCAGGAGGCACGCGACGACAAACAGTCGAAAAAGTTTCATCGTTCGAAAAAATTTTGATTGATAGCTTCGTTGTTACCTACAAAAGTAGAGAATAAAACCGCACAGCACAAGCGCCCTGCCCGAAAATATAAACGATATATCAATTTGTGAAATAAAAAGATTGCAGGGAGTTCTCCTCCCTGCAATCCGGTTCTTCGCTCTGCGTCAGCGGATTTCTACTCGATCCGCTGGCGGGGTTCGTTGTCGGGCGCCAGCGGCGAATGGGCACGCAAATATGAATCCAATACATCGGTCACCAGTGTCTCGGTCGGCACACCGTCGGTATAATCGAGATCGGAATAGGTCTTGAAAATGTAGTCGCCCATCGCCACGCGGTAGCGGCGGCCGGGCTTCAGATCGGGAAACACGACCGACTGCGCCTCGAACCGGTCGTCGGTGCGGATCACATACGGCGTCGTCATATAGAGGTCGATGCGATGCGACTCGTCGAGATTGACCGTATCGTTGAACTTGTTCTTCACCAGCCGTGCCAATTCGTCGGCCGTCATCTCGGCCGTCACCAGCTTCGACTCGAAAGGATCGAGATTATAAATATCGGCCGCCACGACCTCGTTCGAAAGCGAGTCGAGCCGCACGCCGCCGATATGGTAGATGCCGATATCGGCCTTGCCCGCCGCGCGCACCGCCTCCGTGAAGACGTTGGCCAGCCCCGTCTTGTTCAGCCGGCCCCGCAGATCGGCCACCTTCGACCTGAGTGCAGGATCGCTGTAATACCCTTCGACCATCCGCTGGTAGGCAGGTGCAGGTTTGTAGTTCGAGAGCGGCACCAGCCGGAAACTCTTCTCCACCAGCTCGTCGCCGCGGAACATGAGTACCGTGACGCCGATATTATCGAGGTATTTGCCCGTCTGGGTCACCAACACGCCGTTGACCGTTTCGTTCGTCTCGTCGTGGCTGTGACCGCCCACGATCACGTCGTAGCGCGGCGCCTTCTCGGCCAGCACGCGATCCTTCTTCGTTCCGATATGGGTCAGCCCCACCAGCGCGTCGCACCCGTCGCGCAGCGGCTGATAATCGGCTACGGCATCCACGGCGTCCGTAAAGGAGAGTCCCACGAAATTCTCGTCATGCCCCGCAGGATGGTTGTTGTGGTCGTAGTTGGTCACGGCGGCCACGAAGCAGATCTTGCGTCCGCCGCGCTCGACGACGGCATAGGGCGCCGGCTGGGGGAAAGTCGCCGTATCGCTGAGGATGTTGGCGCAAATCACCGGAAAATTGCACTGCGCGGTACGCATCCCCAGAAAAGCCTGTCCGGCATCGAACTCGTGATTGCCGTAGGTCGCCACATCGTAGCGCAGCTTGTTCATCAGGTCGATGATCGGTTTGCGCGGCTCGGCAGCCCGATCGGAGTAGACGTTGCCCGTCCAGCGGTCGCCCGCATCGACCAGAATCACGTTGCGCGCCGTGTCGCGGCACTCCTTGACGGCCTCGGCCAGATGCGGAAACTTCTCGATATGAGAGTGAATGTCGTTGGTCGAAAGGATCACCACCGTCTCCGTACGCGGCGAACAGGCCGCCAGCGCGAAGAGCAGCAATGCGCCAAAAAATGATTTTTTCATCATACCGTATCTCTTTTTCGAATGTATTCAGACCTATATTAAGAGAGACAAAGATAGAAACTCCCCGCCGATCCTCCAAATTTTCCGACGCTTTCTTTCGCCTGCCACCCTCGCACGAAACAGCTCCTCCCCGCTATCGCGGCAACGCACAAATCCTGCCGCAGCGACACGTCCGCAAAAAACGGAGGCAAATAGGAAATACGTCGGAAAATACGTAACTTTGTAAAGAACCCAAATTCGAACCCATGAAAAGATATCGGATGTTCCTGCCGCTGCTCGGCTTCGCATTCTGCACGGCCGGTTGCAGCAACGCCCCGTCGAAGAAGACGGGCGGCGAAACCCCACCGACGAAGGATACGATCCATCTGGTGACCTACAACGTCGGCGTCTTCAACAAATACATCGCCGACGACTACCCGCTCGTCGCCGAAATGATGCGGGAAGTCGGCGCCGACGCCGTCTGCCTCAACGAACTGGACAGCTGTACGACCCGCACGGGCGCCGTATTCCAGCTCGAACGCATCGCACGGCTCATGGGCGACTGGGACTATCGTTTCGGCAGCGCCATGCCCTATCGGGGCGGAAGCTACGGCGAAGGCATCATGACCCGCGAACGTATCCTCGACCATTTCGCCGTCGCTCTGCCGCGGGGAGAAGGTGCGGAGCCGCGCGTGCTGACGGTCGCCGAACTGCCGCGGTATGTGATCGCCACCACGCACCTCGACCACACATCGGCCGCGGCGCAGCGCGAACAGATCGCCGTAATCAACCGCGTGATGCGCGAACGCTACGGCAAGGCGAAGAAGCCCGTCTTTCTGGGCGGCGATCTGAACGCCTCCCCCGATTCGAAGACGATTCTGGAGTTACAGAAGGAGTGGACGATCCGAACGCCCGTCGATGCAGGGACCTATCCCTCCGACGTTCCGACGAAGTGCATCGACTACATCCTGCAATTCAACAACGGCGTCGCGTGCCAAGTGATCGAAGCGCGTGTTCTGAACCATTTCGAGGCAGGCGATGTCGCACGCGCTTCGGATCACCGGCCGGTGCTGCTCAAAATCCGACTGCCGGCCGGAAAATAACCGCACCCGTACACCGGAACACGTCGCCGCCGACAGGGAGGGCGTGTCCGCCGCTGCAAAAAAATATCGCTGCCTTTGGTAAAAATGATCCGTATTCGTATCTTTGGCTTCGCCTTAGATACTCCGCCTCGGCAATTGCAAATAAATTTGCATTACGCTCGGCTTATTCGTATCTTTATGCAATTTTTGTCCCGCATACCATGAGAGACCCTATCCAAGTCATCTGCGACAACCTCGACTGCACGATCGAGGTCGAAATGGGAACGTCGCTGCTCGAAATCGAACGGCAATACCTCCCCAAAGGACCGCACCCCTATCTGGCGGCCTACGTCAACAACCGAATCAAGGAGCTGAACTATAAAGTATACACCCCGATCACGGTACGCTACATCGATGCCACCCACTTCGAAGGCATTCGCGTCTACGAACGTACGGCATCGTTTCTGCTCCAGCGGGCCGTGTGCGACATCTGGCCGGGCCGGAAGCTCTTCATCCGCCACTCGATGCTGCGCGGTTTCTACTGCGAAATCGAAGGGCACGACAGCATCTCCGCCCAAGAGGCCGAAGCCCTCCGACAGCGCATGAAGGAGTTGGTCGACGAGGCGATCCCGATCACCCGCAGCCGCGTGCTGTCGATCGACGCCGCGATGGAGTTCGCACGGCTGGGATTCGACGACAAGACCGAGCTGCTGAACACCCGTCCCCGCCTTTACAGCAGCCTCTACACGCTGGGCGACATGAAAGGGTATTTCTACGGTGCGCTCGCCCCCTCGACGGCCTACATCCATCTGTTCGACATCCGCCCCTACTACAACGGCTTCTACGTCGTACTGCCCGGACGCAGCCATCCCGATGCGCTCAAACCGCTCGTGGCGCAGGACAAGCTCTTCGACATCTTCCACCAATACAAGGAGTGGGTGGCCATCATGGGCGTACCCACCGTCGGACGGCTCAACGCCAAGGTACTGGCCGGCGACGCTTCGGAGCTGGTCAAGATCGCCGAAGCCTTCCATGAGAAGCAGCTGGCCCGCATCGCCGATACGATCGCGGCAGCCAACCGCTCGCAGGGGACACGCATGGTGCTCATCTCGGGGCCTTCGTCGAGCGGCAAGACCACCTCGGCCAAGCGTCTGGGCATCCAGCTGCGCATTCTGGGGCTGAACCCCGTACTCATCTCGCTCGACGACTACTTCGTCGACCGCGACAAAACCCCGCGCGACGCCGACGGAGAGTACGACTACGAAGCGCTTGAAGCCATCGACCTGAAGCTCTTCAACAACCATCTGCAACGGCTCTTCGCGGGAGAAAGCCTGCCTGTGCCGCGCTACGACTTCATCACGGGCAAACGTCAGTGGCACGACAATCCGTTGCAGCTGGACGACCGTTCGGTACTGATCGTCGAGGGCATTCACGGTCTGAACCCGCGCCTTACGCCGAGCATCCCCGATCCCATGAAGTTCAAGATCTACATCTCGTGCTTTACGTCGGTCTCGATGGACAACCTCTCGCGCATCGCCACCACCGACAACCGCCTGCTGCGCCGCATGGTGCGCGACAACGCCACGCGCGGCCACAACGCACAGGCGACGCTCGCGCGCTGGGAGAGCGTGCGCCGCGGCGAGGAGAAGCACATCTTCCCCTATCAGGAGAACGCCGACGTAATGTTCAACTCGTCGCTCTTCTACGAAATCTCGGTGCTGCGTCCCTACGCCGAACGCATCCTGCGCGAGGTGCCCGACACCGTACCCGAATACGGCGAAGCCAAACGCCTGCTGAAGTTCCTCGACAACTTCATCCCGATCGATCCGACGGAGATACCGCCCACGTCGCTGCTGCGCGAATTCATCGGCGGCAGCAGTTTCAAATACTGAAACGAATGCAGACAGGAACTACAGGCCGCAGCGCA
>ENA-UEYL01002852-UEYL01002852.1-human-gut-metagenome-genome-assembly--contig:-NODE-2852-length-12089-cov-4.802031_pt1 | contig 12089 bp, 7 predicted proteins | sample MGYA00242941_ERZ507946 | MGnify/ENA primary metagenome ERZ507946 (study PRJEB26167, sample SAMN06115482) | human gut metagenome | host: Homo sapiens | place: China:Guizhou | collected 2015-03-11...
GACAGAACTAAACGATGTGGAGCTGCAGGATGAAGTGGTCGCCCTGGCGAGCACACCGGCAGTTTCGTCCATGCTGGTGCCGGTGGCATCGGGAACGTTGGTTGCCCAAAACAACCAGGCGCAGATTGACTACTCCAATACTGCCGACGGCTATGTGATGGTGCGTTATACGGCTTCTACCACGAAACGGCTTAAGGTTCAGGTGAAAGGACCTACCACGACCTATACCTATAACATTACGCCGGGAGACACCTGGACGACATTCCCGCTTTCGGACGGGAACGGAACCTATCAGGTGGTGGTGTATGAAAATACGTCCGGTTCCAAATATGCCACTGTGCTGTCCCAGTCTGTTTCGGTGACGCTGAAGGATGAGTTTGCCCCATTCCTGCGGCCCAATCAGTATGTGGACTATGAGCATGCGGTCAAGACGGTTGCCAAGGCCAAGGAACTGACCGCCGGCAAAACCGAAACGCTGGACAAGGTGGCGGCGGTCTATGATTTTGTGATTCAGAACATTACCTATGATAAGCAATTGGCCGCAACGGTCCAGAGCGGGTATCTGCCGGTACTGGATTCCGTGCTGGAGAAAAAGACGGGAATCTGCTTTGATTATGCGGCGCTGATGACCGGGATGCTTCGCAGCCAGGGAGTGCCCTGCAAGCTGGTGGTCGGATATGCCGGCACCGCCTATCACGCCTGGATCAGTGTCTGGTCAGAAAAGGACGGATGGATCGACGGCGTGGTGTATTTTGACGGAACATCCTGGCAGCGGATGGATCCGACCTTTGCCGCCAATGGCAAACAGAGCAGCGAGATTATGCGCTATATCGGAGACGGAAGCAACTACACGGTGAAATATCTCTACTGAGAAAGCCCCTTTACGAATGGGGGTAATTGGGTTAAAATGGGCTTGCAATTTTCTGCAAGCCCATTTTTTTCGCTTTTGGATGGAGGACGATAACATGGTGCGCTTGTCCAACCTGCAGACTGCGGGATTGTGCCGGGAACTGGCGCTGCTGCTTCACGCCGGAGTCAGTGTGGGAGACGGTTTATCTCTTCTGGCACAGGAGGAGTCCGCTGCCGCGCTGCGGCCGGTGCTGGAGAATATGGCTCACTATACCGATGAGGGAGGCTCCTTGGCGGGGGCGATGCGGGAAGCCGCGTGTTTTCCGGGATATGTGTGCGGATTGGTAGAAGTTGGAGAGCGTTCCGGACGGACGGAGGAAGCACTCCAGGCTCTGGCCGGATATTATGACGCCCGGGAGCAGATGGATCGCCGGATTCGGGCGGCATTGCTGTATCCGTCGGTGCTGATGCTGGTCATGCTGGTAGTCATTGTCGTGCTGCTCAGCCGTGTGCTGCCGGTATTCAATGACGTCTATGCCTCCTTGGGCGGAGAGCTGACTGGTTTGGCCGGAGGTCTGCTGACGCTGGGCCTGGGATTGGATGCAGCGATGCCGGTTTTGTGCGTGATATTGGCCGTGGTGGTCATCACACTGGGTGTATTCTCGGTCAGCGGCGGCTTTCGCCAAAAGGTGCTGGGGTTCTGGCAGAAGCGTTGGGGAGACCGTGGGATTGCCCGCCGTCTGTCGGATGCCCGGTTTGCCCAGGCTCTTTCCATGGGGATGCGCAGCGGACTGCCTATGGAGGAATCACTGGATCTGGCTCAGGGCCTTTTGGAGGAGGTGCCTGCTGCATCGGCCCGGTGCCGGGCGTGCCGGTCCTTGCTGGAAGAAGGATGCGATTTGGCCCAGGCCCTGCGGCAGACACAGGTGCTCCCGGCATCTGCGTGCCGGATGCTGGCGCTGGGCGTGCGCAGCGGTTCGGCGGACAGCGTGATGGAGGAGATTGCCCGGCGTCTGGCCCGGGAGGCGGATCAGGCACTGGAAGACCGCACGGCGCAGATTGAACCGGCCATGGTGCTGGTCTGTTCCCTGATGGTAGGGGCGATTCTGCTTTCGGTCATGCTGCCGCTTATGAATATTATGTCGGCAATTGGGTGAGCGGCGATGGGAAGACGAGAAAGACGCGGGTGGCTCCGGGGATTGCTGGGCCCTGCGGCAGCCGTACTGGTGGTGCTGTGTTTTCTCAGCGCGGTATCCAATCTGGAACGCGGCCGGGATCAGGAAAGCAAGCGGCAGCTGGAGGATGCTCTGCGCCGCAGCTGTGTGGCCTGCTATGCCGCTGAAGGCGTTTATCCCCCGGATCTGGCGTATTTGGAAGAACATTACGGCGTGCAGATCGATGAGGAGCGATTCACCGTGTCGTATGTGGTGTTTGGATCAAATCTGATGCCGGATATTACGGTTTTGGAGCAAGGATCATGAAACAGCGTAAGGTTCATTTAGATGGTGTGCTGGCGGTTTTGCTGCTGGGCGTGTTTGCGGCCTGTGTGCTGGCGGTGCTGCTGGCGGGGGCGGACGGGTACCAGCGCCTGACGCAAAGAGATCAGGAAGCCTATGCCCAGCGGACAGCCGCGCAGTATCTGGCAACCCGGATTCGTCAGGCGGATACCGCCGCGGGAATAACGGTGGAACCGTTTGGCTCCGATGGACCGGACGCATTGCTGCTGTATGAACAAGTTGAGGGAACGACCTATGTCACACGGGTCTACTGTTACGATGGGTACCTGCGGGAACTGTTTTCCGCTGCGGATGCGGAGCTCCTGCCTGCGGACGGGGAGAAGATCCTGGAGATGCAGAATCTGACGCTTTCCAGTGACGGCCGGGGCATTTCCGCCCGGATTACAGATCCGCAGGGGAATGAGACAGCGCTGTACTGGACTGTGCGCAGCGCAGAGGAGGCGGTGGAGGAATGAGAAGCAAGGCCCCTCTCGCTCTGATGGAACAGATGGTGATGGTGCTGGTATTTGCCCTGGCAGCGGCCCTGTGCCTGCAGGCGTTTGCCCTGGCGGACCGGATCTCCCGGCAGAATGCGGAGCGGGACCAGGCATTGGTAGCCGCACAAAACGCGGCGGAACAGATCAAACAGGTCCGGGGCGACTGGGATTTGGCCGTGCGCCTGTACGGCGGTACCTGGAATGGCGTGATGTGGGGCGATGGCTTTGACAGCGATTGGAACCGCGGCGCCGGGCAGGATTATTATCTGCTGGTAACGCCGGGGGAGAGCGGAAGCGAGCTTATGGGAACAGCGGAGGTGGCGGTATATGCCGCTGACGGCCGATGGATCTGCGGCTTGCCGGTTGCCTGGCAGGAGGTGGAACGTGATGGATGAAGAGCGTCGGTCGGTTCCGCCCGCACCGGGCGCCAGTGCTCTGTTGGTAATTTTTGCGGTGCTGTGTCTGACGGTGCTGGCGATGCTGAGCCTGTCTACTGTGCAGGCGGATGCCCGGCTGTCGGATGCCTCGGCGGAGGCAGTGACGGGATACTATGCGGCGGATTATCAGGCGGAGGAAATTCTTGCCCAGCTGCGCACGGGAACGGTTCCTTCAGGCGTTTGGGAAGAAGACGGTGTATACTATTATAAATGTACGGTTTCGGACACCCAGGATCTGGAAGTAGCGGTGCGGATAGAGGGAAGCGCGTATACGGTGCTTCGCTGGCAGATGGTGCCCTCCGGCACTTGGGAAGCCGGAGAAGGGCCGGAACTGTGGGACGGCACGCTTCCGGAAGCAGAATCATAAAGGAGACACAGAAATGGCGGAACTGTTGGAGTATTTGCAGCAGGCGGTGGAAGACGGAGCATCCGACCTGTTTTTGATTGCGGGCGGGCGCGTCAGTGAGAAGGTGGAAGGCAGAATCTGCGCCATCAGTGAGGAAAAGGTACTGCCGCCGGAGACGGAACGGCTGATTATGGGAATTTATGAGATGGCCGGCCGGGATATGGCGCGCTATCAGACCACCGGAGATGACGACTTCTCCTTTGCCGTGCCCGGCCTGGCCCGGTTCCGGGTCAATGCTTATCGGCAAAGAGGCTCGCTGGCCGCGGTGGTGCGGGTGGTCTCCTTTTCGATTCCGGACTGGAAAAGCCTGCGCATTCCGGAGAACGTCATGGACCTGGCAGATACGCCCCACGGGATGGTTTTGATTACAGGTACTGCCGGCAGCGGAAAATCCACGACCCAGGCCTGCATCATTGACCGGATCAATCATACCCGGGAAGGGCATATTATCACCCTGGAAGATCCCATTGAATATCTGCACCGGGATCAGAAGAGCATCATCAGCCAACGGGAAATCGCGGTGGATACCGAGGACTATCTTTCCGCTTTGCGGGCATGCCTGCGCCAGGCCCCGGATGTAATCCTGCTGGGAGAAATGCGCGATCATGAGACAATTCGCACTGCCATGACGGCGGCGGAGACCGGACATCTGCTCATTGCAACCCTTCACACCCGGGGCGCGGTGAACACGGTGGACCGGATCATCGATGCGTTTCCCCCGGAACAGCAGGCACAGATCCGGGTGCAGCTGAGCATGGTCCTGCGGACGGTGGTATTCCAGCAGCTCCTGCCGGATACGGCGGGAGGCCTGGTTCCGGCTTATGAGATTATGCATGTCAATACCGCGGTGCGGAATATGATTCGGGACAATAAAACCCATCAGATTGACAACGCCATTGCCGCCGGCGGTGCAGAGGGAATGGTGGCCATGGATCAGTCCATCCTGGCACTCTACCAGGCAGGAAGGATCAAGCGGGAAATCGCATTGGAATTTTCGGACCATCCGGAGCAGCTGCTGCGGCGGATGGAGAAGTGAATGAAGCCAGTAACCGGCTGCCCAAACATCTGGGCAGCCGGTTACTGTTTTGGAGCAAAATTGAATGTTAAAAACCTATATACATTTCCTACAAAAAGGGCAGGACAAATTTGGGGAAAATTATATTACAAAATTGAAAGAGGAATGAAAAACTGTAACCGGTTGTGTAACGCCGGCATGCTATACTGCTTTCATAAAATAGAGAGAGGAGGTGGTCTCTGTATGCAGGGTAGAGCCTGGGGAAATGAGTACCGGACAACAATTGTGTGTGTGGATGAATATCAAGACAGCATTCTTTCCGGCAGATTGTATCATCCGTGCCTTTCGGAAGGAGACTCTTTTCGCAGCCTGATGGAGTTTTTCCGGAAGATGGAAGATTTGCTGGATGGAATGCAGTTTCCGCAGTCTTTTACGGCGGTAAGAAGTTTTTCTGATCCGCCGCTGCGAACCGGCCGTCCGCCGGGAGCAGACATGCGGGAAGGACGATGTGCAACGTTTGCAGTCCGGGTGCTGTTCCGGCAAAATGCCAGTTGGCAAGGGTCAGTTTCCTGGCTGGAAGGCAGTCGGGAAGAGAGCTTCCGCAGTGCCTTGGAATTGGCATTTTTAATGGACAGCGCACTGATGACCAAAGTGTCCTTACCCGCAGACAGCGGACCAACCTTCCAATCAAAAGAAAGTAAGGAGAGGTTGGAGGAGAAAATTAATACGAGCACCATTGGGAAATGATGAAACGGCAAACCGGAGGGAAACCCCGGGACGCAAAGCAAGGGGGCTAACGCTTAGGCTATGCCAGCCCGGCTGCCAAACATTTCGATCTTCACTTTGAAAGGAGAACGAAATGAAGGCACATACCAGAAAAAGAGTGACGGCGCTGCTGATGGCGATCGTCATGTGCTTGAGCTTACTGCCTACCAGCGTATTTGCAGGCAGCAACTCTACCGTGGAGCTGTGTGTCAGAGAGAGCAAACGGCTCCCCAACATTCAAGACAGCGATAACGGCGAACATGAATGGTCCGTGGAAGATGAAACTGTCGTTTCCGTGGACGAAGACGGAGTTGTCACCGGCTTGGCCGTGGGCAAAACCGTTGTAACGCATACTTATTATGAAAAGGTCGAGACCCCCGTGGAGCCTGAGGCTCCGGAGGTCCCCGAGGAGCCTGCAACTCCCGTGGATCCTGAGGGCCCGATTGATCCTGGTTTTTCTGTGGACCCCGAGACTCCGGTCGATCCCGAGGCTCCGGTCGATCCCGAGACCCCGGTTGATCCCGAGGCTCCGGTAGACCCCGAGACTCCGGTCGATCCCGAGACCCCGGTCGATCCCGAGACCCCGGTAGACCCCGAGACTCCGGTCGATCCCGAGACTCCGGTTGATCCCGAGACCCCGGTTGATCCCGAGACCCCGGTAGACCCCGAGACTCCGGTCGATCCCGAGACTCCGGTCGATCCCGAGACCCCGGTAGAGCCTGAGACTCCCGAGGAGCCCGAGGCCCCGGCGGAGCCTGAGACTCCCACTGAGTCTGAGGATTCTTCCGATTCCAGCACTTCCACTGGATCTGAGGATTCTTCCGATTCCAGCACTTCCGCTGGGTCTGAGGATTCTTCCGATTCCAGCACTTCCACTGGGTCTGAGGGTTCTTCCGATTCCAGCACTTCCACTGGATCTGAGGATTCTTCCGATTCCAGCACTTCCACTGGATCTGAGGGTTCTTCCGACTCCAGCACTTCCACTGGGTCTGAGAGTTCTTCCGACTCCAGCACTTCTACGGAGTCCGACAGCTCTTCTGATTCCAGCACCTCTTCTGATTCGGAGAGCACGGGCGACAGCGGTGCTGTGGCGACCGTGACCATGTCCCTGACTCATAATGACGCCCTGACGGAAGATTCTGCGGAGGCTGACGCAGAGCCGGACGTTGTGGTGGAATATGTTGCTCACGAAGAGAGCTGGACCGTGCAGGTTCGGGAGAAGGACACCATTACGGGCCACGAGACCTCCAATGGCGTTACCGTGAATGTGTCTGCTCCTGTGGATGCATTCCCCGAGGGCACGGAACTGACCATCACCCCCGTGGAGGATGAGATGTCCTTCACCGAATGGGTGGAAAGCTTCATTTCCAAGCTGCTGGGCAATGCCTGGGAGGCCGCGGAGTCCGAAGACGATGTGCGTCCTCTGGAGGCAGTGCGCAACGTGCTGCGTGCCACGTTTGGGGATATGGAGGAGGACTCTGCCCTGGCAGCCTTCGACATCACCTTTACTGACCCCGCTACCGGCGAGGAAGTCGATCCCCAGGACGGCAACGTGGTGGATGTGACCTTCAGCGTCAAGAGCAGCTCCGACTTGCTGGACGGCCAGGCGGCTACCTTGCAGGTGTATCACATTGATGACAGCGACGGTGAAGCCGTGGCAGAGCCCGTGGGCGAGGCCGTGACGGTGGAAGCCGGCGAGAGCGGTGAGATCTCCGTGGAGGCCAAGGAGTTCTCCATCTATGTGGTGGATTCCGAAACTGCCCCCGCTACGGCGACGTATACCTATTATGTGGATGAGAAAGAGTACGATCAGCAGATCGTGAAGGTGGGCGATACCCTGCTCCAGCCCGCCGTGCCGACTGCGCCGGAAGGCCAGGCTTTTGCCGGTTGGTACACTGAGGACGGCGAGAAGTTTGAGGACTTCGGCGAGGTTCAGGCAGTCAGCGGTGACGTCAACCTGTACGCCCGCTTTGAGACGGCATACTATGTATTCTATTTGGATCGGGAGGGCAAGATCATTGCCACCCAGGAATATGTGAATGGCGAGTCTGTGCGTACCGACGAGGTGCTGCTCAGCGTAGGCGTGGATGAGGCCCTGGTGGGCTGGTCCGTGGAAGATGACGGCACAGCGGATGAAGATCTCCGGATCAACGGCGCGAATATGACTCTGTATCCTGTGGTGAAAGATGCCCACTGGATTACCTTCCACTCCAATGGCGGCTCCGTGGTGGAATCCATGTATGTTGTCACCGGTGGTGTGACGGTGGAGCCGGAAGAGCCGGAGCGGACTGGTTATTGGTTTGAGGGTTGGTATCAGAATGAGGAGCTGACCGAAGCCTTTACGTTCGGCAACCAGCTGACTGAGAACATCGACCTGTATGCCAAGTGGACGGCTTCTCAGGCACAGTACAAAGTGGTGTACTGGCAGGAAAACGCCGATGATGACGGCTATACCTACACAGAAATGCAGGTAAAGACCGGTACGGTGGGAGAGGAAGCTACCTACGACCGTAAGAACTATACCGGCTTTACCCTGAATACTGAGAAGACCGAGGAGGCGGCCGTGACCATTGACGGCGACGGCACGACCGTTCGGAATGTGTACTATCAGCGGCAGCGTTACACGCTGACCTTCCAGGTGTATGAGTCCAGTGGATGGTGGGGCGGCAGCTGGAAGACCGTATACACCAAGGACGGCATCAAATACGGCGCCAAGACCAATACTTGGTGGCAGGAAGCCAGCAACCAAAATCCGGACTATCTCTGGTATACGAGCAAGAATGGTTCGACCTTCTATACTGCGGAACCCACAATGCCGAATAATAATCTTACGGTATATGGCAAGGAGGGACGAGGCAGCAGCGTCATTTATTACTATGAAAAAGGAACTGACAACCAGATCCATGAGCCTTTCTATGTGAATACTTCTGGTTGGAGTTTTACGGAAGAAGATTATATTCAGATTCCGGGCTTTACTCATGACAGTCAGTCTAAAAGAAATAACACGTATTATATCTACTATACCCGCAATTCCTACGACATTGACTTCAACACCAACGGCGGTCCCAGTGTCAGCTCGGTAACGAATATCCCCTATGAAGCGGATATTTCCAACCGGGCACCGTCCAGCTATCAGGTGGGCCAGACCACAAAGAACGTCAATGGTCAGACCTGGTACTTTGCAGGTTGGTATGACAACGAGGCGTTGGCGGGTGAGCCGTACAGCTTCAGCGGTAAGACCATGCCGGCACACGATCTGATCCTCTATGCCAGCTGGACGACGAAGACCTATACCGTGACCTTCGACTATAACGATGGAACCGGTTACAAAACGCAGATTGACAATGTTCCGTACGGTTCTACCGTGGCAGAACCGGAGGAGCCTACCCGCGAGGGATACCTCTTTGCCGGGTGGACGAAGGACGGCGCACCGTTCCACTTCACGACCCCCATTTCCGGCAACACCACCCTGGTGGCCAACTGGATCAGCAGTGAAGGATATACTGTGCGTTATGACTCCAACGGCGGCAGTGCTGTGAGCGATCCGCTCGTGTATGCAGCGGGCGCAAAGGCTGAGGTTCAGGCACAGCCCGCCACAGGACCGGTTAACAAGCTCTTCCTGGGCTGGAAGTCCAGCGCAGACGGCAAGATCTATTATCCCGGCGACTCCATTACCGTTCCCGAAGGCGGCGTAACCCTGACGGCGCAGTGGGGCGATCCCCAGAGCACCACCAAGGTGATTTATGACGCCGACGGCGGTACCATCAAGGGAGAAGCAATCTTTACCGATACCGGCCTTGTGATCAATGGCGTGTACACGGTGATCGCGGAAGAGCCCACTCGCACCAACTATACCTTCACGGGCTGGAAGCTGGCCGACGGCACAATCGTGCAGCCCGGCGATCAGATCCAGGTGGATGCGGATGGCGGCGACGCAGCCAATACCCTGACGGCCCAGTGGAAGCAGTCCGCGTATAATGTCACGTATAAGCTGGACGGCCAGATCTATGACGTTGATGACGCATTTGACGGCAGCAAGAATGCCGGCAGCACGGTTGCTGTTGCGCCCAAGGCTGAAAAGACCGGTTACACGGTGACGGACTGGACCTCTGAGGACGTGGACATTTCCGGCGGCAGCTTCACCATGCCGGATCACGATGTCATCTTGACCGCCACCAGCAAGATCAACACGCATGACATCATTTACAAGGTAGATGGTGTTGAGGTCGAGACCTTTGAGGATGTGCCTTATGGTACCGAGCTGACGGAGGCACAGTACGGCCATACCTACACCGCGCCTGAGGGCTACACCTTCAGCGGTTGGAACAAGACCCTGCCCGCTTCCATGCCGGATCACGACGTGGTCATTGAAGGCACGACGATCATCAACAAGCACACCATCACCTATGAGATCGTGGGCGAGTATTTCACGGATCCCGATTATAAGGTGATTGAGGATGTGGAATACGGCACCAAGCTGAGCCTGATTCAGGACAACATGGACCAGACCGGTTACTCCTTCAGCGGGTGGAGCGGTCTGCCGGAAACCATGCCGGATCACGACGTGACGGTGACGGGTTCCTACACCCTCGATCAGTACACCATCACCTACTGGGTGGGCGAGGATCCGGTTAAGCGGTATACCGAAGTGAACTATGGTACGGACCTGACCAGTGGATATGGTTATACGCCCACGGAGGACGATATTCCGGCCGACAAGGTCTTCGTTAGATGGGATAAGACCCTGCCTGATACCATGCCTGCGACGAACCTGGATCTCCGTGCCCAGCTGCGGGATCTGGATGAGGAGTCCCTGACCATCCAGTACGTTCTGAAGAAAACTGGGGAACCGATCCATCCTGCTAAGACGGTGACCCTGACGGAAAACGCCGCTGCCACCAATGTGGAGGATCGGATTTATCAGACCCTGAGCAAGGACGACGTGGAAGGCTATTACGTCTACGACAGCGATACCGCGGGTGGAAATTATTTCTACCAGTACGGTGATGAGCGCGACCACGTGCTGACGGTTTACTACACCGAGCAGACCTACACCGTGGAAGCTTCCATCGTTGCGGAGAATGATGACAACGAGCCCGGCGGCACCATTACGCCTCCCAGAGAAACGGTGAACAAGGGCGGCGACCAGACTGTGATCTGGACCATTGTCGAAGGATACGAGATCGTCAAGGTCGAGGTGGACGGAAAAGAAAACAATGACCTTCTGGATAAGAACAGCTATACCTTTACCGACATCAAGGCGAACCACACGGTGAAGGTGACGACTCGTCCCATCGAGTACTCCGTGGTGTTCCAGCGCGGCGAAAGCGGCAAGCTGGAAGGAAACGACTACGAGAACTCCGATTGGTTCTGGAGACTGGTGGATACGGTCAAGAGCTGGATTCTGGGCGAGGACAAGGTGCCCAGCATGAACCAGTATACCTACAAGTTCACCATCGAGGATCTCAATGACGGCGCGGCGCTGCCCGCGGAGACCGTCGAGGCCAAGATTACCGTTGATGACTATGCGACACTGCTGGGCTTCTACCGCAATGGTGATTCCAGCGCGGCGAAGTATGTGGATCTGCAGACTGCATATGAGACGATGCGGGAAGAGAATGAGACGACCATCACCTATGTCGCCCTGTACAACAAGAAGCCTTGGGTCGGCAGCTTCCAGCATGACGTCATGGAAGACGGCAATCCTGATACCGCGGAGGGCAACGCACTCAAGAATAGCGTAAAGGGTGACGGCACCCATACCTTTGCCTGGGGCAATGAGACGGCTCAGTACGGCACCATGACCAAGAATGCGAATGGTACCTACACGTATGTTCTCGACAATACAAAGGAAGCGGTTCGGGAACTGAATGCCGGTGATACGCTGACGGAAACCTTCGCCTTCTCCTATACCGATGAGGATGGAGACGAGGCTACGGGACGCGTGACCATCACCATTTATGGCGTGGATGATTATACGGTTATCTATGCGCCCGGCGCACACGGTACCTGGGATGCTGAGGACTATACCACGCCGCGCCTGTTCAAGGGCGATCCGACACCTGCGGCACCGGATACGGACACCATGCACGATGCCGGCTATACCTTCGCCGGTTGGAGTCCCGACTGGACCAACACGGTGACGAACGATGTGACCTATGTGGCCCAGTGGACGGCCAACAGCAACACCGCCTACACGGTGGAGTACTACTATCAGCAGATGAACGGCAGCTACTCCATGGTTGACACGGCTGATCGTACCGGCACCACTGACGAGAGAGCCACGCTGACTGAAGAGGATAAGACTCCCGGCAGCGGCGGCGTGGAAGGCAAGAGCTACGCACTGGCAGAAGACCGTGTGGTGGATAACCAGAACATCGAGGGCGACGGCAGCACGGTACTGGAGGTTTACTTCAAGCTGCAGTTCACGGTGACGTATCAGCCCGGTATCAAGGGAACCTTCGCCGAGCAGAGCACCGGCAGCCTGGATTACGGCGTCGCGACGCCTGCGGCACCCGATGCGGCCAAGAACCATGCACCCGGCTACACCTTCGCCGGTTGGAGTCCCGACTGGACCAACACGGTGACGAACGATGTGACCTATGTGGCCCAGTGGACGGCCAA
>ENA-UEYL01002857-UEYL01002857.1-human-gut-metagenome-genome-assembly--contig:-NODE-2857-length-12055-cov-3.152780_pt1 | contig 12055 bp, 9 predicted proteins | sample MGYA00242941_ERZ507946 | MGnify/ENA primary metagenome ERZ507946 (study PRJEB26167, sample SAMN06115482) | human gut metagenome | host: Homo sapiens | place: China:Guizhou | collected 2015-03-11...
AGATACCCGGAATTCCGGACACATATCAGATAAGATCTGGCGACGGTCTTTTCTGTCTCCATATAATCACAGAAAACTGGCAATGGAAGCGTTTACATGCATGTTACGCGCTGAATTTCTTCGGCCGGTACCGGATATCCGAAACCTTATACACCGTGATAAATGCCTCCGGATCACTGGAACTGATATAGTTCATGAGTGCCTGATACTCATGCTTATCCACGATCGTAATGATCTCATTGTGTTTCTCAAAATTATACGCACCGATCGCTTCATAGATCGTTGCGCCGCTGTGCAGATTGTTAATAATGAACTCGCGGAGTTCTTCCTCTTTCTTCGTGATAATGCAGACACGTCTCTTGACATTCTGGTCAAAAATAAAGTAATCGAGGACGATTCCGTTCACATATGTACCGAGAATACTGAGCACGACGGTCTTCTTGTCATAAACGAACGCGGAAGAAAGCGCCACGCACATGCCGGAGAGAGACATTGCCTTTCCGAGATCCACATGCAGGTACTTGTTCATGATCTTTGCAACGATGTCCAGTCCACCGGATGATGCATTCATGTTAAAGAGCATCGCGAGACCGATGCTGACTACCAGCACATAGCAGACCGCATCCAGCTCCTGACTTCCGGTGAGGGACGTAAAATCCGGGAAGATTTTCTCGAAAATACCTAAGAAGACCGGCAGCATGACACTCGTGTACACAGTTTTTGCGCCGAACTCCTTACCGCAGAAAATAAATCCGATGATCAGCAGGAGGATGTTGAGCGCCATCGTGATCACAGAAAGCGGAAGCGGGATAAAGTGGGTCAGAATAATTCCGAGACCGGAAATACTGCTGATCGATGTGTGGCTTGGTACCAGAAAAAAGAAAACCGCTATGGCTGTGATTGCGTCAGCCAGGGTCATGACAAAAATTTCTTTGATCAATCCCTTGTTGTTCATAATACAGAACCCTTTCCCATTTGTGATTTGGTGATCTGCTGTGAGCATTATGTGTTATGTCTTTCCCACAGCTACAATTATCGGTTCAAGTATATACTGGATGGACATGAAGTGCAAGAACATGTAGTGAAGTGTGACCATGTTAAAAGGCTGTTGTAAGACGCGAAGAAAATAGACAGGAAATGTTAAGGGAATTTATATATGGGAGTAAAAAGTATGTGGTAATATAGATCATATAATCAACTGGGGAACAAGCGGTTCTGCCCGATGACACGACGAGTAAAATAAAAGGTGGGGAAACAATGAATAATAAAAAGAAAATTTTGGCGGCAGCAGGCATCCTGATTCTCTCAGGAGCTGCCGTGATGGCATTTTATATATGGAAGAAAAATAAAACTCAGGTGGCGGCATCAGTAAGCATTATCGGCGGTGCGGACGGACCGACATCGATTTTTCTTGCCGGTAAACTTGACAATTCCGCCGATGAAGGAACAAAAGCCGCAATTTTGGACCTCGAGACCGCAAAAAAACAGTCCTATGGTCAGGTAGTGGAGCTCGACTATGTGAGTATCGACAGGATCTCCCTCCACGGCTCCTTCGGATACATTGCTTTCGACATAAATGGCTCCGATGATTCTGCGACAATGGAGCCGGTGGCAGCCTACACCCTGGAAGAGGCTGGTCCCATCGTGACACAGGGCGATGAGTATACGGAAGTTCTCGGAAGCGCGGATGGCTGCGTGGTGGCACCGAAGGCGTATATGAAGGAAAAGAATCCGATGTACCTCTACTCCAACACCTATGGAGATGTGACGGAGCTTCCGGAAAAAGTCTGCAAGATCCTCAGAGAGAATAAAGAAAACGGCAGCTTCAAGGATGCATATCTGACGGACGACCGTCTGAATCAGATGGCATCGGATATCTATAAAGAATATGGCAGCACACTGCTATACGGCCCGGTGGCGATCCCGGAGTTTGACAGCGAGGTCTACGGCTTCCTGGCAGCGGACGGTGACAATCTGGAAGATGTCTGGTACGGAATCTGGCATGCGCCGCTGGAGGACCAGACATTCCCAATCACAAAGATAACACTGTTTGATTAAAAATAGATATTTTATATTTAATACATACAATTTAAAGTCAGGAACGGATCAGGGAATTTTATAAAAATGAGAGCTTCAACGAGAGAATTTTCTAATGCTCAGACTTGATAAAAACTTGTTGGTATCATGCTTATAACATGATGCGGACAAGTTTTACTAACTTGACAAATTGTTGCCATCCATGTATACTTAACTGGTCCGCACAGCCGGGGAGATAGCGGTGCCCTGTACCTGCAATCCGCTACAGCAGGGGTGTTGTTCTGCCTCGGGTACTTCCTTGTGAAGCTGCCCCGGGTAAGCGGCGCTGACGTTTTGGTCTCGCGCAATGGGACTCTCTGAACCATGTCAGGGCAGGAATGCAGCAGCATTAAAGAGAACCTTCCATGTGCCGCGAGGGAGCCGGGACCGAGCTGGCTGCCAGGGTAACGTTCATGAGACGTATTCAAAGCAGAACGTGCGGACAAAAAAGGAAAGTTTAAGAGGTGACAGCTAATGAGAAAGAAATTTCTATTATTGCTGGCGCTTCTTTTTTTATTGGCCGGAGTGATCTTTATCCTGCCCGCGGTGCGGGATCATGCCCCGGATCAGACGAAAGAGAGTGCCACAGAAGAGACAGAATCAACAACGGAGACAGAATCAGAAACGCCCACAGAGACGGAAACAGAATCTGAGACCGAGACAGAAGAAACGACTGAGGAGGAGACGAAAGGTCCCGGAGACCCGGTGGACCGTGAAAAGGTGGAGACTCATCTGATCATTGCCTCTGACACGCACTATATGTCACCGTCCATGACGGATTACGGCGCGGCGTTTGACAGTCTCGTAAATAGCAATGATGGAAAAGTGATCCGCTATCAGCCACAGTTATGGCAGGCGTTTAAATCGGAAGTCCTCGCAGCCAACCCTGACGCCCTGATCTTAAGCGGAGACCTGAGCTTAAACGGTGAAAAGGCAAACCACCTGGAATTTTCCGAAAAGCTCCATGAGATCGAAGAAGCGGGAGTTCCGGTCTATGTGATCCCCGGAAACCACGATATCAATAAGCCGGACGCCGGAGAATACTTCGGGGATCAGAGAACCGATGTGGAGAGTGTGACATCGGAAGAATTCCGGGAGATCTACGCGGACTTCGGCTATAACGAGGCGAAGAGCGGGGCACCGGATTCCTTAAGTTACCTGGTGGAGTTAAACGATACCACCTGGCTCATGATGCTGGACACAACGGTCTGCGAGCCGGAAAATGAGGTCTACGGCGAGATCAAAGAGGGCACGCTCGAGTGGATGGAAGAATGCCTGAAGGAGGCGTACGCCGAGGGAATCACCGTGATTCCTGTGGGCCACCATAATCTCCAGCGCCTGAGCCGTGTCTACGTGGAAGAATGTGTGATCGAAAACTGTGACGAGGTTTTGGAACTCTTCGAGCGCTACCTGACACCGGTGTACTTGAGCGGCCATCTGCATACACAGAAGGTCATGAAACACCTGACGGAGCCGGGAATGGATTCAGATACATACGGAATATGGGAGATCGTCAGCAATTCCCTGATCCTGCCGCCATGTCAGTACGGGACTGTAACGTTAAACACGGACGGCAGCATCGATTATCTCGCAAAGACCGTGGATGTTTCCACCTGGGCGGCCGCAAACGGGGAGACGGATCCGAACCTTCTTGAGTTCTCATCCTATGCAGCGGATTATCTGCAGACGGTCATCAAGAATCAGATATTCAAAACACTGGAGGATGTGCCGAAAGAATTAAAAGAAGTTATGGCGGACTTTTATACGGATATCTACAAGGATTACTATGCCGGAGTGCCGATCAGTTATTCGGAGAAGAAAAACGAGTTCGGATACGGCCTCTGGGTCCGCTACATGGATCCGAGCGTTGAGTTCCGCCAGCTCGACGGAATGATGCGCGACTCGATCTCGGCGAACAATCACGCGGAGATCCCGAATCCGATCCACTTGAAGCGGCCATAATATTACCGTAAGAAAAGAGAGATGCAGCAAGTTATTCCTACCCGTGTACAGTAACATTTTCTGAACTGAAAATTCCGTACAAAGATTTTTTCCTTGCCCCTCTCTTTTCTTTGTATTATAATCTTATCTTGGATACATGCATTCACATTTCGACTGAAAGAAATCGGAGAAAGGACAAGACGATGAAGAGAGTTGGATTCCTTACGAGCGGCGGCGACTGCCAGGCGTTAAACGCAACGATGCGCGGAGTCGCGAAAGGTCTGTACCAGATCTACAAAGATGAAGTGGAAATTATCGGATTTGAAGACGGCTATAAAGGTCTGATGTACGCAAACTACCTGATGATGAAACAGTCAGATTTTTCAGGCGTCCTCACAAAAGGCGGAACGATGCTCGGTACCTCCAGACAGCCGTTCAAGCTGATGCGTGTGCCGGACGAGAACGGACTCGACAAGGTGGAGCTTATGAAGCACACCTACTATAAATTGAAACTGGATGCGCTTGTGGTCCTCGGCGGAAATGGAAGCCAGAAAACGGCGAACCTCTTAAGTCAGGAAGGACTCAATGTGATCGGCCTCCCGAAGACCATCGATAACGACCTCTGGGGAACGGATATGACTTTCGGATTCCAGAGCGCTGTGGATATCGCCACAAACGCCATCGACTGCATTCACACCACCGCGTCCTCCCATGGACGTGTTTTCATCGTGGAAGTCATGGGACATAAGGTCGGCTGGCTCACCCTTCACGCGGGAATTGCCGGCGGCGCGGATATCATCCTGATCCCGGAGATCCCGTATGACTTAAACAAGGTCGTAAAGAAGATCAAAGAGCGCACAAAGAATGGAAGCCGCTTCTCGATCCTCGCGGTGGCAGAGGGCGCAATCTCAAAAGAGCAGGCAGCCCTTTCAAAGAAAGAATATAAGAAATATCTGGAAGAACGCGCCACAAAATACCAATCCGTTGCGTATGAGAGCGGCGCGAAGATCCAGGAGATGACAGGCCAGGAGATCCGGGTGACGGTTCCGGGCCATATGCAGCGCGGCGGCACTCCGGTTCCGTATGACCGTGTGCTCTCCACAAGAATCGGCGCACATGCGGCCGACATGATCAAAAATAATGAATTCGGCAAGCTGGTCGTTGTAAAAAACAATGTGATCACGGATATCCCGCTGGCAGAATCTGCCGGAAAACTGAAATATGTGGATCCGCAGTCTGATATTGTAAAAGAGGCGAAGCTTATCGGAATCAGTTTCGGAGACTGATAGAGAATGTCATATCAAGCGTTATACAGGAAATGGCGCCCGCAGGTATTCGCGGATGTAAAAGGCCAGGACCATATCGTTAAAACCTTACAGAATCAGATCGGTTCCGGCAGGATCGGTCACGCCTATCTCTTCTGCGGAACCCGCGGAACAGGTAAAACGACGGTGGCAAAGATCCTGGCCCGGGCGGTAAACTGTGAACACCCGGTGGACGGAAGCCCCTGTGGGGAATGTCCAAGCTGTAAGCAGATCTTAGCTGGAACATCTTTAAATGTGGTAGAGATCGATGCTGCGTCCAACAACGGCGTTGAGAATATCCGTGAGATCCGGGAACAGGTCCAGTACCCGCCGACGGAAGGAAAATATCGTGTATACATCATCGACGAGGTTCATATGCTGTCCACAGGCGCGTTCAATGCCCTGTTAAAGACACTTGAGGAGCCGCCGTCCTATGTGATCTTTATCCTTGCGACCACGGAGGTTCATAAGATCCCGATCACGGTGCTTTCCAGATGCCAGAGATATGATTTCCGGCGCATCACGCTGGACACGATCACGGCCCGGCTGAAGGAATTGACAGAAGCAGAAAACATGCCGGTGGAGGACAAAGCACTCCGCTACGTGGCAAAAGCCGGAGACGGTTCCATGCGAGACGCCTTAAGTCTTCTGGACCAGTGCGCGGCGTTCCATTTCGGCGAGACACTGACCTATGAGCATGTGCTGGATGTTCTCGGCGCTGTGGACAACAGCGTATTCCGGGACCTGTTCCATGCGATCCGGGAGAACCGGACAAAGGACTGCATCCTGAAACTCGAGGAGATGGTAGTCCAGGGCCGGGAACTGTCCCAGTTTGTAGTGGATTTTATCTGGTTCCTCCGCAATCTGCTGCTTTTAAGGACAGCAGATGACGCGGAAGACCTTTTAGATATGTCAGAGGATAATCTGACACAGCTGCGGGAAGATGCGGCGCTTGTAGATGAGAATACATTGATGCGGTATATCCGCGTGTTCTCAGAATTGTCGAACCAGATCCGCTTCGCGAACCAGAAACGTGTGCTGATCGAACTCGCGTTCATCAAACTCACAAAGCCGGAGATGGAACAGAGCATGGATTCTGTTCTGGAACGGCTGGAGAAGCTGGAGCGCATGGTGGAGGAAATGTCCGCGGGCGGTTATGTTCCGGTACAGACTGCCGGAATGGACGGCGATCCCATGATAAATGCCGGGCAGCAGATCCCGCCGCAGGCATACGCGCAGTCGGTCTACAGCGGCGCTGGCGCGCCGGGAAACGGCATGGTCCCCTCAGGGCAGCCTGCACAGAATCCGGCAGATATGCAGAACCAGCAAGGTGCGGGCCAGAATTATGAGCCGAGGACCGTATCCCTGCCGAAAGCCCAGCTGGAAGATCTCAACATGATCCGCAACGAGTGGGGAAAGATCGTCCGTGATATGGGCATGTCCATCCGCCCCAGTTTCCGGGAGACGGTCGTGGAACCGGCGGGCGACAGCTGTCTCTGCATCGTATTCAATGATCCGATGAACTTTGCCATCGGAAGCCGCCCGAGTGTTCTCGGGGACCTGGAACGGTATGTGGAACAGAAATACGGAAAATCCCTGTATTTTAAATCCCGTGTCCGGGAGAGCGGGGAACGGATGGATACACGCTACATCAGCGATGATGAGCTGAGGGAAAACATCCATATGGATATCACGATCGAAGATTAGCCGCAGCAGCATGCTGCGATTAATAATAAAATATCCGGGTCGAAAGCTGAAAGCAGGACCCGTTACTCCCGCCTGACGGGAGTGAAAAATGGCTGTAAGACAGCCACATAGAAAATAATGAATATTCAGGAGGAATTACACCATGGCAAGACGTGGCGGTTTCCCGGGCGGTATGCCGGGCAATATGACAAATCTTATGAAACAGGCGCAGAGAATGCAGCGCCAGATGGAAGAGAAGACAAAAGAGCTTGAGGAGAAGCAGTACACAGCAACAGCAGGAGGCGGAGCTGTATCCGTTACCGTATCCGGTAAAAAAGAAGTTGTCGCTGTAAAGATCTCACCGGAGGCAGTAGATCCGGATGACGTTGAGATGCTTGAGGACCTTATCGTTGCCGCTACAAACGAGGCCTTCCACCAGATGGAAGCTGAATCCAGCGCAGTGATGTCTGAGCTCACAGGCGGTCTCGGAAACCTGGGAGGACTTTCCTTCTAATTATGGATTACTACAGCAGTCAGATATCAAAATTGATAGAGGAGCTGTCGAAACTTCCGGGAATCGGAAACAAGACGGCCCAGCGTCTGGCATTCCACATCATCAACATGCCGGAGGAACAGGTAGAACGTCTCTCCAGCTCGATCCGCGACGCGAAGCACAATGTTCATTACTGTAAGGAGTGCTTTACCTTGACGGATCAGGAACTCTGCCCGATCTGCCGGAGTCAGACGAGGGACCACAGCGTGATCATGGTCGTGGAGAACCCGCGCGATCTGGCGGCGTACGAGAAAACGGGCAAATTCGACGGGGTGTACCATGTGCTTCACGGCGCGATCTCCCCGATGCTTGGAATCGGCCCGGGAGATATCAAATTAAAAGAGTTGATGATGCGTCTTCAGACAGAGGAAGTAAAGGAAGTCATTATCGCCACAAACTCAAGCCTTGAGGGTGAGACGACCGCAATGTACATAAGTAAACTGATCAAACCGACAGGGATCAAGGTGACGAGGATCGCCAGCGGCGTTCCGGTCGGCGGCGATCTGGAATATATTGACGAAGTCACACTTCTTCGGGCGTTAGAAGGCCGGGTGGAGTTATAAAACCGGCAGCTGGACAGCTGGGCGGTTTCAGGAGATGCGAAAGAAATGGATAAATACGAGTTTAATATTAAAGTCGAGCAGATCAAAAAGATGGTCAGCCGCGGAGACTACGGAACTGCGATGAAGATCGCAGATACCATTGACTGGCACCGTGTCCGCAACGCAAGCCTGCTGTCCATGATCGCTCAGATCTATGAGAAAAATGAAGAGTACCAGGAGGCGAAGGATATTCTGCTCCTGGCATTCGAGCGCGCGCCGGTAGGAAAGCGCCTGCTCTATAAGTTGGCGGATCTCGCCTTAAAGGACGGAAGTACCGCCGAAGCGGAGGCATACTACAGAGAATTTTGTGATCTCGCGCAGGATGATCCGCGCCAGTATCTGCTCCGCTACAAGATCTTAAAAGCGAAGAAAGCGCCGGTGGATCAGCTGATCCGCGCGTTGGAAGTGTATACAGCATCCGAGGTGGATGAAAAATGGCTCTACGAACTGGCTGACCTCTACCACAAAGCCGGGATCGAGGACAAGTGTGTAGCCACATGTGACCGCATCATGCTCTTATTTGGTCTCGGCAAATATGTGGATAAGGCAATGGATCTGAAGCTCCAGTACGCGCCGCTGAACAAATACCAGATGGACCTTGTGGAAAACAGGGACAAATACGAGGCAAAGCTGCGCGCTGTTGAGGAAGAGTACAGCGGAAATGCCCCGGAGCTGGATGATTATGATGAGGGAACCCCGGATTCCGAAGCTTCCAAGCAGGTTGCCATGCAGATTCATGAGGATGCCCAGGCGAAAAAGCTGGCAGACGAGATGTCCAGACTCTCTGAGGAAGAGGGACGGACTGCTGTTGTCGAGGAAGACGATGACATGGGTGCCACAAGAACCATCGCTGACTTAAGCCAGGTCCGCAGAGGCGGACAGGCGGCTGCACCGGAAGTACAGGAGGAAGAAAACACGATCCCGACCGGGGAAGAGCGTGAGATCGAGCGCCAGAAGCTGGCGATCCGCGCCGCAAAAGAGCGGGAAGAGATGGAAGAGGAAGCTCTCCGCCGTGCTGAGGAAGAGCGGGAAGCTGCAAGACGGGAGGAAGAGGAACGCCGTGCGAAGAAGCAGGCGGAGATCGACCGCGAACGTGCCCGCCGAAACCAGGTCCGCAACATCCCGGCTCCGGAAGAGGAGGACGACGATGGAGAGCTGGAGCTGGAATCCCTGGATGACATGCTGGATACCAACAACCTGATGATCGAGGCGGAGACGGACGAGGAAGGGCTTTCCATGGCTGTCAGCTCCTTAAAGGAGATCCACCGTGAGCTCGGCATCAAGAATCCGGTTGCAAAGATCAGCAGTGAAAAGTTAAATAAACGCGGAATCAGCGCGGTAGCCGATATGCTGGCAGGAAAAGACCTGATCATCCAGCATGCGGCAGGACTCACTGATGCTGTCCAGAACGAACTGGATGATCTGATGGAGAAAGACCGCTCCGGAATGATCGTTGTCCTGATCGATACACCGGAGAACCTTGAGGCACTCCATGCCCACAATACATCCCTTGCAAGCAAGTTCCAGTATATCGGAAGCGATGAGAACGCGTCTGCGCAGAAAGAGGCAGATACCGAGATGGAAGCTGCGCTGAAGCGCTCCACAGAAAAGCAGGAACAGATCGCCCGTGACGTGGTAAACGCGGAGCAGGAGACAGAAGAGGAGCCGGAACAGGAAGACGCTGAAGCACTGCAGGAAGAACCGGAGTACGAGAAAGAGGAAACGGACATCCTGGAAGAATCATCCGAGCCGGAAACAGATGAAGAGGACGAGGAAGAACCGGAGCCAGAGGAATACGTACCGCCGAAGAAGGCAAAACTCTTCGCAAAGCAGGAGAAACCTCAGAAAAAGGCGCCAGTGACTGAAGAAGAGCCGGAACTCCCGGAGGAGACTGCGTCCGCAGCGGAAGAGGAAGTTGTTCCGGAAGACTACGATGACAAAGAAGAGATGGATCCGGATGAGTTCGCCCAGTACGCGTGCAAGTATGCGACGGAGATCGATTGCAGCATCACCGGAAAGAGCCTTCTCGCCCTCTATGAGCGCATCGAGATGATGGAGGAGGATGAAGTCCACCTGACAAAGGCAGCAGCCGTAGATCTGATCGAGGAAGCTGCTGACAAGGCAGAGAAAAAGTCTCTTGGAAAGAAGATCGCGGGACTTTTCTCTCCGACTTATACAAAAGAAGGTCTTCTGATCCTTCATGAAAAGGATTTCTTTGACTGATAAAGAGTGTGATGGGATCCCTGCGCACTGTTCTGGGCAAGCCCAGACGGCACACAGGAATTCCGTGACATGCTTATAGGAACTGAATATATGCGCACCATAAGCTCATTGTTTTTGCGATGAGTGGGTGCGCAAATTTTTCACCAATATACACGAACTAATGTTTGCTGAACACAGACAAGACGAATGCGCATGCGGCCCTTTTGCAACAGATATTTTCAATTCCGGAGTATCGCTGTAAACAATGTTTTGCATGTGCGCTAGATTTCTTATAGGAGAAAAGATATGGAGATCAGGCTGATCGCGGCGGACATGGATGGAACGCTGCTTGATGACGAAAAAGGGATCCCGGCATGCGCGGCACAGGGGATCGAGATCGTCCCGGCGACAGGCCGCACGATGCGCGGACTGCCGGATGAGCTTCGGAATCTGCCGGGCGTACACTATGCGATCCTCACGAACGGGGCACAGGTGGTAGACCTTGCGAAAAACGAGATCATCGACTCCTGCCGGATCCCGGTGGCTCTGGCAGAAAAGATCATGATGATGGCCCGGACAAGTTCGGATGAGATCATGTATGATGTATATGTGGGCGGAATCGGCTACACCATGCCGGAGTTCTACAATGATGTATATAAATATGTCTCATCGGAGGGACTGGCGGAGCTGGTGCGCAGAACCAGGGACACGGTTCCCGATAATATCGCTTACTTAAAAGAGCGGGGACAGGACGCGGAGAAGATCAACATGTTCTTCCGTGACATGGATGCCAGAAAGCGGATGAGAGAGGAACTCTCGAAGCTCCCGGGGATCCTTGTGTCCTCATCGATCCCGAATAACCTCGAGATCAACGCGGAGGGAGCTGATAAGGGCGGAGCGCTGCTCCGTCTTGCCGCACGTCTGGGAATCGCCAGAGAGTCCACCATGGGCTTTGGAGACGGGGAGAATGACCTCAGCATGATCCGCATGGCTGGAATTGGCGTTGCCATGGAAAATGGCCATGAATCCGTAAAGGAGGCAGCAGATTATATCACGAAGACCAACAATGAGGCAGGTGTCGCGAAGGCGATCTGCCATTTTACAGGAATTCAGATATAACAGGAATGATGGGCATATGAGGACTTTCAGGTAATAGACGCGGCGGGGTATCTGGATCATCCAGGCTTTGTCTGTTTTACGGAAGAACTATGCACATATGTGACAGGAGTAATAATGGAAATAATGGAGATTCTATCCAGCCGCTGGCTGGAAGTGGCTGTAGCGGTATATCTCATCGGGATGATGCTCTACGGTCATTACAGAGGTTTTATAAAAATAGCAGTTTCCGCAATGTCCCTTTTCATCACGCTGTTTGCAGCGCGTGTAGCGATTCCACAGGCGGCAGCCTGGCTGGAACATAATACGGCTGTATACGAAACGATGAAGGAGAGTGCTTTGAAGGCCAGCGGCCTTGATGAGAAGATGGAAGAGATGGCTCAGACAGCCGGTCTCGCGGGAAAAGCCGGGGAACGCGCGGTCATAGAGAGCCTGGAGATCCCGGACCAGATCAAAAAGCTTCTGATCGAGAATAACAACGGAGAAATATATCAGGAGATGGGCGTCCAGATCTTTGAGGACTATGTGGGAAAATACCTTGCAGACCGTGTGATCCGCGTGATCATATTTACGGT
>ENA-UEYL01002869-UEYL01002869.1-human-gut-metagenome-genome-assembly--contig:-NODE-2869-length-11978-cov-4.095790_pt1 | contig 11978 bp, 8 predicted proteins | sample MGYA00242941_ERZ507946 | MGnify/ENA primary metagenome ERZ507946 (study PRJEB26167, sample SAMN06115482) | human gut metagenome | host: Homo sapiens | place: China:Guizhou | collected 2015-03-11...
TGCGTCAGGCAAAAGTGCTGGGCTTCTCTGACTTCCAGATTGCGCGTTTCGTACTCGAACCGCAAGGCAATATGGAGCGACCAGCACGCGTACTTTAGAGGCGGCATCGGACGAGAACGGTTTCCTGCGCGAGACAAGCGGATGGACAGAGATCTTTATTTATCCGGGTTACAGGTTTAAAGTCATTGATTCCCTGATTACCAATTTCCATTTGCCGGAAAGCACACTGATTATGTTGGTGTCTGCTTTGGCAGGTAGAGAAAACATTTTGCACGCTTATAATGTGGCTGTCCAGGAGAAATATCGTTTCTTCTCCTTTCCGTATCAAAATAGAAGGTGAGTTCAGAACAGCCGCTATTTCGGGAGGGCTTATAAAGGTGTCTGCTGACGGTGTGACAGTGGTGACATCTGCTATCGAATGGGCTGATGAGATAGACGTTGCAAGAGCCGAAAAGGCAAAGGCGGCGGCAGAAAACAAGCTCAGAGAAAATGCTAGCCAGAAAGAGTTTGAAAGGGCGGAGCAGAAGCTGCGACGTGCCATGAACAGACTTGTGGTGGCAGGAAAGAAATAATTATCAAAGTCAGAGCCTTGCGGGATATCCGTGCAGGCTTTGGCTTTGTTTTATTTATTAAGTAAAATCGGCGTAAAGGTAAGGTAAGTAATGGGGTGCGCAGGGGCGTGCTCGGACGTTGTGCAGTGGAAAAAACAAGAAAAGGAATGAATTGATTTGAGTATCTTTAACATTATCGGAATGGCGGGCGGACTTGGTCTGTTTTTATACGGAATGACCATATTGAGTTCGGGACTTGAAAAGGCTTCGGGCGGACTTATGGAGAAGGTCCTTGCGAAAATGACGGGAAACGTGTTCTCAGGAATACTTTTCGGTGCATTGGTAACAGCAGCGGTGCAATCATCGTCTGCAACTACTGTTATCGTGGTGGGACTTGTAAACGCAGGCCTTTTGAAGCTTAAGGGCGCAGTTGGAATAATCATGGGTGCAAATATCGGAACGACCATGACAACGCAGATATTAAGGCTCACAAACCTCGAGGGTGACAGCAGCGGTCCTGCTATATTACAGCTTTGCAAGCCGTCTAACTTCTCGTCTATACTTATCGTTATCGGTCTTATCATCATAATGGTGGGAAAGAAGAACAAGACAAAGAACGTGGGCGAGATAATGATGGGCATAGGTATCCTCTTTACCGGAATGATACTTATGCAGGAGAAGATCGCTCCGCTGGCAGAGCTTCCGCAGTTCGAGCAGCTTTTTGCAGTGCTTAAAAACCCTGTTCTGGGCGTATTGGTGGGTGCGATATTCACGGCTATCATACAGTCATCAGCCGCTTCTATAGGCATTTTGCAGGCACTTTCAGTGTCAGGAGCTATCACATTCGCTTCTGCATTTCCTATCATAATGGGTACTAACATCGGTACTTGTGCTACACCTCTTATTTCAAGTATAGGTGCTTCAAAGAACGCTAAGAGAGCCGCTATGATACACTTCTATTTCAACCTTATCGGTACTATAATCTTTCTTATCGGCGTTTATATCATTCAGTATACAATAGGATTTCCGTTCTGGAATAATAGCTTTACAACGGGAAGCATCGCAAACTTCCATACTATCTTCAATGTTGTGGTAACTATAATCTTTCTGCCGTTCTATACAGTGCTTGAAAAGCTTGCCGAATGGACTATCAGAGATAAGAAGAACGCTGAGGACGATGATACTTTCACTAAGGAGGATCTTCTTGACGACAGATTTCTTGTTACTCCAAACGTTGCTATCGCACAGGCTACAGAGGCAGTTGTTCAAATGGGCGTGCTGGCACAGAAAAATTTCATATCGGTAAGAGAGCTTTATGACAAGTATGACCTTAAGTCTATTGACAAGATAAAAGAGCGTGAGGAGCTTATCGACAGGCTTGAGGACAGAGTAGGTTCATATCTTATAAAGCTCAACGACTGCGGTCTGAACGAGGATGAGTCGAGAACTGTTACAGCGCTTTTCCACCTTATTTCAGAGTATGAGAGAATAGGCGACTATACTATAAACATCTATGAAACTGCGGATGTTCTTTATGAAAAGGAGATCGGTTTTTCTGAGCAGGCGAAGCATGAGCTTGACGTTGTGTGCAACGCCATTCAGGAGATAATCGGGCTTGCTATCGAAGCCACAAAGACAGGGGATATGAACGTTCTCAAGGAGATCGAGCCACTTGAAGAAGTAGTAGACAGACTTGTTGAGGAGCTTAAGGCTGTTCATATCGACAGGTCTAAGAATGGTCTTTGCAACATCGAGGTTGGTGTGAACTTCCTTGATATACTCACAAATGTTGAGAGAATATCAGACCACTGCTCAAATATTGCGGTCTATCTTATCGCAAACCAAGAGAAATACAACAGCCTTAAAAAGCATGAGTATCTTGATAAGCTTCATAGAAACGGTCCTGACTATTACGAGAAGCTGTTGGCTGAATATTCAGAAAAGTTTGCGCTTTAGTTCAGGCTTTTGCACCTGTGTCGTGATATAATATTGTAAAACAGCAAGGAGGGACATTAGTCCCTCTTGTTATAAGCTGAAAAGGAGAGAGCAAAATGGACAAATTCAATTACACTATGCTGTGCGATTTTTATGAGCTGACAATGGGAAACGGCTACTTTGTAAGCGGTATGCAGGAAAAGATATCTTATTTTGATCTGTTTTTCAGACAGATACCTGACGGTGGCGGATTTGCCATTGCCTGCGGTCTTGAGCAGGTCATAAACTATATCGAAAATCTGCATTTTGACGAGGAGGACATAGAGTTCCTGCGCTCAAAGGGCATTTTTGACGAAGGTTTTCTTGAATATCTTAAGGATTTCCGCTTCACAGGAGATATATTTGCTGTGCCGGAGGGCACTGTTGTGTTCCCAAACGAGCCTATCATCACAGTTAGAGCACCTGCGGTGCAGGCGCAGCTTGTGGAAACTTATCTTCTGCTTTGCATAAATCATCAGACACTTATTGCAACAAAGGCTAACCGTATTGTAAGGGCGGCTCAGGGCAGGGCGGTATCTGAGTTTGGTTCAAGACGTGCTCATGGTGCAGACGCTGCCATACTTGGTGCAAGAGCCGCAGGCATTGGCGGTTGCTCAGGCACAGCCTGCACTATCACGGACCAGCTTTTCGGATTCAATGCAACAGGCACAATGGCACATTCATGGGTGCAGATGTTTGACAGTGAGCTTGAAGCTTTCAAGACTTACTGTAAGTGCTATCCTAATGGCACTGTTCTGCTTGTGGACACTTATAATGTGCTGAAAAGCGGTGTGCCTAACGCAATAAAGGCTTTTGACGAGGTGCTGAAGCCTATGGGCTGCCGACCTGTGGGAATAAGGATAGACTCGGGAGATATAACTTATCTTTCCAAGAAAGCAAGAAAAATGCTTGATGAGGCAGGCTATCCTGATTGCAAAATATGTGCGTCAAACGCCCTTGACGAGTATCTTATAAGAGATATGATATATCAGGGCGCAAAGGTGGATATGTTCGGAGTGGGCGAAAGACTTATCACCGCAAAGAGCGAGCCTGTTTTTGGAGGAGTTTACAAGCTTGCGGCTGTGGAGGACGATAATGGAAATATTCAGCCTAAGATAAAGATTTCTGAAAACGTGGCGAAGATAACCACTCCACACTTCAAAAAGCTTTACAGAATTTATGATAAGAATAACCACAAGGCTGTGGCTGACCTGCTGTGTGTTCATGACGAGATGAAAGCAGACCTCTTACGCTTTTTGACCCACAGTTTACATGGAAGAAAAAGGCCGTCACAAACTTTGAGGCAAAGCCTATTCAACAGCAGATATTCAAGGACGGCAAGTGTGTATACAAGAAGCCTGCATATGAGGATATCGTAAAGTATGCGGCGGCTGAGATAGACACTCTTTGGGACGAGATCACAAGATTTGAAAATCCGCACACTTATTATGTTGACCTTTCTCAGAAGCTTTGGGAAGTGAAGAATTTTCTTCTTGCGGAGAACAACAGACAAACGGCAGATTAAAATTTACATTATTGACTTGAAAAAAGCTATAGGCTGTGTTACAATAAGCGTGGTTAGCAAATTCTAACCTATCAAGCATTGGAGGGTCAGAAATGGAAAAGATAACTGTAAAAATAGACGGAATGATGTGCGGAATGTGTGAATCGCATATGAATGACACTTTCAGGCAGAATTTCAAGGTGAAAAAGGTTAGCTCTTCCCATGCAAAGGGCGAAACTGTGGCTATAGTTGATGAGGATATCCCTGATGAAAAGCTTAAAGAAGCAGTTGAGAAAACAGGCTACACTTTTATTTCCGCTGAAAGAGAGCCTTATGAGAAAAAAGGATTTTTTGCAAGATTCAAGTAAATAGCTATGCATAAAGTCGTGGCAGATGAAAAGGTTTGTCACGGCTTTTTTGTTTGCTTGACAAAACATATTTTCTGTGATATAATAAACATCAGTTAGCATACATTAACCGATATTCTATACTTTTGATACTGCACGAGAAGGGTGCGGCTAAGTTTGCAAAAAGCTTTTTTGAAAAGGCATTTTGCTTTGATGGTCTTGGATTCGTGGCGTGCAGTAATTTTAAAAATATAAGTTAGCTAGAACTAACAAAGAAAGGGGCATACAAATGGGAAACATTCACACGTCAGGGGAGGACTATTTGGAGGCGATACTTGTTTTATGGAACAAGCAAAACGGCGAGGTGAGGAGCATTGATGTTGCAAGGGAGCTGAACGTTACAAAACCCAGCGTATCAAACGCTATGAAGATACTTCGTGAGGGAAGGTTCATCACAATGGACGAAAACGGCTTCATTACTCTTACTGACGACGGCAGATATGTTGCGGAAAAGATCTACGAAAAGCACCTTGTATTGACAGAGTGGCTTGTAAGTCTTGGTGTTGACAGAAAAATATCAGAACATGACGCCTGCAAGATAGAACACGTTTTGTCTGACGAGAGCTTTGCGGCATTGAAGAAGCATATCAGTGAAGAACAATGAGCATGACTATTTTTAAAGGCATTCTGATACCGTTTTTGGGTACATCTCTTGGTGCGGCGTGTGTGCTTTTCATGAAGAAAAATCTGCATTATCTTGTCCAGCGAGCCTTGACAGGCTTTGCGGCAGGAGTAATGGTGGCGGCAGGCGTGTGGAGCTTGCTAATACCCTCTATGGAGCAATCAGCGAAAATGGGTAGACTGAGGTTTGTTCCTGCGGCGGTTGGATTTATGCTTGGAGTGTTTTTTCTGCTTTTTCTCGATAGAGTTATACCGCATCTTCACATGAATGCCACCGAGCCTGAGGGAGCGAAAAGCAGTTTTCAGCGCACAACGATGCTTGTGCTTGCGGTGACGCTTCACAATATCCCCGAAGGAATGGCTGTTGGCGTTGTATATGCAGGCTGGGCGGCTGACCATCATGCTATAAGCGCCGCTGGTGCGTTGGCATTATCCCTCGGTATTGCAATACAGAACTTTCCAGAGGGCGCGATAATATCCATGCCACTGCGTTCGGAGGGTATGGGAAAGGGAAAAGCCTTTGTTTACGGCGTTTTATCGGGAGTTGTCGAGCCTGTTGGGGCTGTGCTGACGATACTATTGGCACAGTTTATAATCCCTGTTTTGCCGTATCTTCTAAGCTTTGCGGCAGGTGCTATGATTTATGTCGTGGTGGAGGAGCTTATTCCTGAAATGTCGGAAAAGCCACACTCCAATATTGGAACGATAGTTTTTGCGCTGGGCTTTGTGCTTATGATGATACTTGATGTGGCACTTGGATAGGTGTTTTTTATGTTTACATAGGGATCATCTTTATGCATGGTAAGTGTATTGAATATCTTTTTTGTATAGCCGGTCATATCATTTTGAAGTGATATGCCCGGCTTTGTTTTGTGTGTAAATTGCATTTGTTAATTTGTTTATCTTAAACGTTTGATGTTAATATGAAATGTAAACGTTTTTTAACTATTGTTTTCTTTGGCTATGAAAGACAAAAATAATATAAAATGATGATTACTTATAGCACAATGTACTAAGTTTGTGCTTCTTTATTTGTCAAAAACATTGATTTTTAAAAACTTGCTTACTTAATCGTTTTAAGAGATTGACATTAAATTAAGTTTGTGATAAAGTAAAAACGCAATAATTCGGCAAGCTAAATTAATCAAAAATTAGCTAAAGTAATGAAAAAGGAGTATGGTTATGACAGGAGTAATGAGAAGATTTTCTGCGGCTCTGGCGGCTGCTGCAATGGCTGTTAGCATTGTGCCTTTCGCAGATATCAGCGCATATGCGGAGTATGCAGCGACACACCCAGAGGGATTTGTTTACGCTGACGGCTCAAAGTTTATGTGTGACGGAAGCCCTTACTATTACGGCGGCACGAACTGTTATTATCTCACCTATAAGTCAAAGAGTGAGGTAAAGAATGTTTTCGATGACGCTTCAAAAATGGGGCTTAAAGTAATAAGAATTTGGGGAAATCTTGACGTTGGTAAGAAAACAGGCGAGATCGACTCGCAGTCTGGTCATGAGACCTTTGAGGGCAACAATGACGGAACGGGCGAAAAGGACGGAGTTTACTTCCAGTATTGGGACGATGAGGCTGGCAAGCCTATTGTGAATGAGGGCGAGGACGGCCTGAGACATCTTGATTATGTTATCAAGCAGGCTGAAGAACATGATATGAAGCTTGTTATCACTTTCACGAACTATTGGGAAGCGTTCGGCGGAATGGGTCAGTATGTAAAGTGGTATCAGATGTCACAGGGCAAGAGCGTTGGCAATAGCAAAGTGGACGAAAAGGACACCTGCGATTTTTACACTAATGAAACTATCAAGGGTTGGTATAAGGATTATATCAAAACTTTGTTAAATCACACCAACTACTACACAGGCGAGAAGCTTATGGATTCTGAAGCTGTTTTTTCTTGGGAGCTTTCAAACGAGCCGAGATGTACTGTTGATGAGTTCTGCAAGGACGATATTCTTTATAACTGGGCAAAGGAAATGTCAGCATATGTAAAGTCTATCGACCCTTATCACATGGTATCTGTTGGCGACGAGGGCTTTTATAACCTTGGCTATCAGGAAGCTGCAAGGCAAGATCTTCCGTCTTCCGCATATTCAGGCTACTACGGTGTTGACTTTGACAAGCTTATGACTATCGACACTGTAGACTTTGGCACACCGCATATGTACGTTGATCAGTGGGGCTTTGACCTTGGCGATGATGACCTCGAGTGGATAAAGCGCCATGCCCAGACCACATCTTCCGCTGACAAGCCTATTATCTTTGAGGAATTCGGTCTTACAGACAAAACAAAGCGTGACGCCGCTTATTCCGATTGGCTGGATATTGTAACAGGGGACTACTATGAGGGTGTCGAATATCAGGGCTTCAACTACTGGATGATAGCTTCCTATCTTGATGATGGCACTCTTTATCAGGACTACGACGGCTACACCGTTTACGGCCCTGAGGGTATCGAAAAGACGGACAGCACAAGAACTCTTATGATGAACGCTGCTGCAAAAATGGAAAAGAAGAACATTGTAAACACCACTGACAAGTCTACATACAGTTTTGACAGAAGCAAGTCAGGTAACGTTGTGGTGAATGTTTCTATGAAAGAGGGCAGCATAAGCGGTGTTGAGGTCGGCGGAAAGAAACTCTCGTCAGACGATTACACCATAAGTGGCAACGCTGTTACTATCAAGGCTTCTTATCTTAAAAGGCAGGAGCTTGCAAAGTATTCGTGCAGGATACTCATAACAGGCGGCAATCAGCCTAAGTTCAATCTGACGGTGAGCGACAGCTCTATCCCTAAGCCGATTATCTCACCTGAGATAATCTCTGTTGACGTAAACCCTAAGAAGTGCAGTGATGTTGATATCACCATGGATCGCAAGACAAGCGAGTTCAGAGGCATTGTTGCTGATGGAAAAGCACTCGCAGAGGGTACAGATTACACAACTTCGGGCGACACTGTGACCATTAAAAGTGCATATCTCAAAACGTTTTCAGCAGGCATTGTGACGCTTAAGTTCGATTTCTATGAGGGCGAGGATAGAGAGCTTACAATAAATGTTTCCGACACCACAGGCCTTGATGAGCTTGACACATTTGAGAGCTATTCAAATGATAAGGCACTTTGGTCGTCTTATTCAAGAAACACAGGCGGCAATGAAGTTTCACTTTCTCTTGCTGCAAAGAACGGTTCAAAGGCGCTTGCTTTCGGATATGATATCGGCTCGCCAAACGGCTACTGCGGAGTAAACCACCCTATTGCAGTAAGAAATGCTTCATCATTTGCAGGCGTTGAGCTTTGGGTAGAGGGGGACGGCACAGGCAACAGCCTTACTGTTCAGCTTAGAGACGCAAACGACAATTATTTTGAAGCGCAGATAGCACTTGATTTCGCAGGCGGAAAAACTATCAAGATACCATTCGCTGACTTTAAAGCGCCAAGCTGGCAGTCGGGCGGAAATCTTGATACATCAAAGCTTAACCAGTTCTCGTTCTATATGGGCGGAGATTCTGCTCAAAAGACAGGTACAGTTTACATAGACGATGTTGTTTTCTATGAGGACGGACAGATTGAGAAGCCACACCTTTCCACAAAGTCAGGCATATTTGACGCTGATGCTCCAAGCGGTGTGAGAACAGACCTTGTGCTTTATGGAAAGAGCGTTGAGTCTATCATAGTAAACGGCAAGAAGCTTACAGGCGGCTTAGATTATTCTACAAGCGGAAGTCAGATAATGCTCAACGAAAGCTGGCTCAAGACGCTTACAAATGGTAATTACACACTTACATACACATTCTCAGACGGAAACACAGATACATTTGCACTCACTGTCAAGAATGTTAAGTCATCACACACTCACAGCTACACCGCAAAGGTAACAAAGGAAGCTACTTGCACAACAGATGGCGAGAGAATTTACACTTGTACTTGCGGAGACAAGTATATTGAAGCTATCCCTGCAAAGGGTCACAGCTGGGTAAAGGGCGAGACAGTTGCTCCTACAGAGAACGAAAAGGGCTACACTATCTACACCTGCGCTTCCTGCGGCGAGACAAAGAAGGACGATTACACCGACCCTATCGGTCACAGGCACAGCTATACCCTCACATCAACAAAGGCTGCAACTTGCGAAGCTGACGGCGAAAAGGTATACACTTGCTCATGCGGTGAAAAGTACACTGAAACTATCCCTGCGACAGGTCACAGCGAAAGCACATGGATAATCGACAAGGCGGCTACTGCGACAGAAAATGGCTCAAAGCACACTGAGTGTACAACCTGCGGCAAGGTGATAAAGACAGAGGTTATCCCTGCAACTGGCGAGGTAAGTGACAAAAAAGAAACTGTTATCTTCACAGGCTCGGCAAAGACATCAGGCTGGGGTCAGGCTATCACACTTTCCACAACTAAGGAAGGCGGCAGCTTTGACAGCTCAGTTATCGAAAAGGACGGATATTTTGAAGTTCAGTTCAAGGGCGGCACAGACAAGGCGGAGGTCATTCTCCAGAGTTGGTCAGGCGGTGCAGACTGGGCGAGAGTTTCACCAACTGAGGTAACAGAAAAGGACGGCATTGTATACGCAAAGTACAGCTACGACGATGTTGTGGCAGCGTTCGGAACAACAGATTTCTCTAAAGTAGACCGCTTCCATGTTGGTGCGGCTAACGGAGATATCGAAGTTCTTAGTGTTAAGTATATTGTCGGAAAGTCAACAAAGCCGGTTGATCCGGTAGATCCTGTTGACCCTGATAAGCCGGAGCAGGATCCATATGTATCTATTTTCTGGGGCGCAAAATCATGTGGCTCATGGGGTCAGGCAGTTTCAGTTATGACTTCAAAAAATTATGGCAGTTTTGATGTTTCGTATATTTCTGCAAATGGTTATTTCTATGTTGAGTATTCGGGTGCAGAGAACGAGCTTGAGCTTATTCTCCAGAGCTGGTCAGGAGGAGCAAGCTGGGCAAGAGTTCAGCCTAGCGAAACAGGCAGAGCGAATGATCATTACTATGCTAAGTTCACATATGCAGACTGTGTAAAGGAGCTTGGTGCAGGTTTTGATAAGCTGGATCAGCTTCATGCTGCGGCTAAAAACGGTGATATCACAGTTTATTCTATTTGCTACTGTACACCTGCTAAGTAATTTAAGAAATAAGCGTTACATTTATTAAGATGCAAAAAAGAGCGAATGACGTGACGGTCATTCGCTCTTTATATTTTGTTTACTTGTTTTTCTTTCTGCGCTTTTTATCCTCTAAAGGAGTCATGCTCTTTGCACAGATCGCCATTGTTGAAGCGTTGTGCAGAAGCGCTGAGGCTGACGGCTGTAAAAGCCCGAAAGCTCCTGACAGCAGAAGCACTGAATTGAACAGCAGTATAAATCTGTAGTTACTGTTTATTCGGTGCATTAGCTTTTCGCTAAGCTGTCTTATAGCCGCAAGCTGTGTAAGGTCTGCACCACGAACTGTGATATCGGCAGTTTCCTTTGCGATATCGGAAGCATCGCTCATTGCAACAGAAACGTTCGCCGCCGCAAGGGCAGGGGCGTCGTTTATCCCGTCGCCGACCATTATAACTCTGTGACCCTGCTCTTTGAGCTGTTGAACATATCTGTGCTTGTCCTCAGGAAGAACCTGCGCCCTGAAATCTGATATGCCAAGCTTCTGTGCAGTTATCTCGGCAGCCTTTGCGCTGTCGCCTGTGAGCATCACGATATTTGTTATGCCTGCTTCTTTGAGCTGTTTAACAGCTTCCTCAGCTTCAGGTCTTGGCGGGTCGCTTATGCAGAGCGCACCTGTGAGCTTGTCGCCTACAGCAAGATAAACTACCGAGCATGCTCCCGACTTTTCGTCGATCTCAGCCTGCTGTTCGTCTGTTATCTCTATGCCCTCGTCCTCGCAGACAAAATGCCTGCTTCCTATGATAGCACGTTTGCCGTGAAGCGTTGTTGAAATTCCGTGGGCAACTATATACTGCACCTCGGCGTGTTCCTCGGCATGGTCGATATCTCTATCGGCCGCACCCTTTACTATAGCTCTCGCTACGCTGTGAGGGAAGTGCTCTTCAAGGCAAGCCGCAATTTTCAGCGTTTCCGCCTCGGAGTAATCCCCAAGGGCTATTACCTTTTCAAGCACAGGCTCAGCGTTTGTAAGAGTGCCGGTCTTGTCAAAAACGATAGAATCGGCAAGTGCGTATTCTTCAAGATATTTTCCGCCCTTTACCGTAACGTCATCATCAGCGGCTTCTTTAATAGCGGATATAACGGCTATAGGCGTTGAAAGCTTGATAGCGCAGGAATAGTCCACCATAAGAACGGAAACTGCTTTTGTGACATTTCTAGTAAACAGCAGTGTAAGACCAAAGGCAAGAAAGCTGTACGGCACGATAGAGTCCGCAAGACGCTCCGCTTTGCTCTGCACCCCTGCTTTAAGGTTTTCTGAGTTGTCGATAAGCTCGATTATCTTGCTTATCTTTGTGTCGGAAGAAAGCTTGCGAACTTTTATCACAACTGAGCCTTCCTCGACAACTGTTCCCGCAAATACGCTTGCTCCTGCGCTCTTCATGACCGCAAGAGGCTCGCCTGTCATGGAAGCTTCATTTATGTAAGCTTCGCCCTCGGTTATCTGACCGTCAACAGGAATAACGCTTCCTGTGCGAACTCTTATGCAATCGTCCACCTGAAGCTGTGACATTGGTATAAGAGTATCAGCGTCCTTGCCTGCCAGCCATACCTGATCTGCCTTTATCGCCAAGCTGTCGGTAAGAGCGGCTCTTGTTCTCGCTCTTGTGTAATCCTCCAGCAAGCCTGATACAGAAAGCAGGAACATGACAGTGCCAGCTGTATTGTAATTTTTCTGGATAAGACAAGCGCTTATTGACGCTCCGTCAAGCACTTCAACTGTAAGCTTGCCGT
>ENA-UEYL01002875-UEYL01002875.1-human-gut-metagenome-genome-assembly--contig:-NODE-2875-length-11967-cov-4.616569_pt1 | contig 11967 bp, 8 predicted proteins | sample MGYA00242941_ERZ507946 | MGnify/ENA primary metagenome ERZ507946 (study PRJEB26167, sample SAMN06115482) | human gut metagenome | host: Homo sapiens | place: China:Guizhou | collected 2015-03-11...
GGATTTCCAGGGTGGTCATGGAGTCGAGATAGCAGGCGGCCAGACGGCCCAGACCGCCGTTGCCCAGACCTGCGTCCGGCTCCAGCTCGAAGATGTCTCCGGCCTTGAAGCCCAGGTCTTCCAGAGCTTCTTTCAGCTGGGGGAGTACATCCAGGTTATAGGCGTTCTTCATCAGGCTGCGTCCCATCAGAAACTCCAAAGACAGGTAGTGGACCTGCTTTTTGTGTTCCCGACGGGTCTGCTTGTTGCTCTCCACGCCCCGGGCGGCCATTACATCCCGCAGTACCAGAGCGCAGGCTTTGAGCATCTCCTGATCGCTGGCCTCCTCCGGCGTTTTGCCGAAGTTCAGGGCCAGCTTGGCAGTCAGGGCGTCTTCCAGGGATTTTTTGGTGAATGGTTTCGTCATGGATCTTCCTTACTCCGCTGCATCCTCCTTGGCAGGTTTGGCAGCGGATCCTTTCTTGGTGGATTTCTCTTTTTTAGCCGTAGACTTTGCGGCCTCCGCCGTGGCTGCGCTGGTCTTGGACTTGGCAGCGGCGGTTTTCTCAGAGGTGGATTTGGCGGTGGACTTCCGGGTGGTGGTCCGCTTGGCAGCGGGCTTCTTGGCGGCAGTCCGCCGGGTCTTCTTCTCCGGTACGGCCTCCACAGGAGCTTCCTCCGCGGGAGTGGCTTCCGCAGGGGCTTCCTTCACGGGAGCGGCCTCGGCAGGAGCTTCCTCCACGGGAGCGGCCTCGGCAGGAGCGGCCTCCACAGGGGCTTCCTCCGCGGGAGTGGCTTCCGCAGGGGCTTCCTTCACGGGAGCGGCCTCAGCAGGAGCTTCCTCCACGGGAGCGGCCTCCACAGGGGCTTCCTCCACAGGAGCGGCCTCCACAGGAGTTTCCTCCACGGGAGCAGCCTCGGCAGGGGCTTCCTCAGATGCGGCAACCGGCATCGGCTGACCGGTAATGTTGGAATAGATGCGCAGGTAGTCATGTGCGCTGCGGGCCCAGCTGAAATCGCAGGACATGGCCCGCTGACGCAGGCGGCCAAAGGCCTCCGGATAGTCCTTATACAAGTATACGGCTTCCCGGATGACATAGAGCATGTCACCGCTGGCGTAATTGTGGAAGGAGAAGCCGTTGCCCGCATCCCGCCAGGCCTCATAGGGCTGAACGGTATCCTTCAGGCCGCCGGTCTCCCGGACAATGGGGATGGTGCCGTAGCGCATGGCGATCATCTGGCTCAGGCCGCAGGGCTCGCTCTTGGAAGGCATGAGGAACAGATCCGCACCGGAGTAGATGGACATGGATAGGGCTTCGTTATAGTCCAGACGGACGGCCATACGGCCCGGATACTGCTGGGCAGCCCAGTTGAAAAAGTCCTCATATTTCCGGTCGCCCTTACCCAGAACAACCAGCTGCATCGGAAGCTCCATCATATCATGAAGGACTTCGCAAATCAAGTCCAAACCCTTGTGGGACACCAGCCGGCTGACGATGGCCACGATGGGGGTATGGGGTTCTTGATGCAGGCCCATGATCTTCTGCAGTTCGGCCTTGTCGGCGTCCTTGCCGGACATATCCTGCGCGGAGTAACGAACGGGGATCCGCTCATCGGTCTCGGGATTGTAGAGCTTCATATCGATGCCGTTGAGCACGCCGGAGAGCTTATAGTCGCACCGGTTCATGATGCTCTCCATATGATGGGCAAAATAGGCCATCTTCAATTCATTGGCATAGGTGGGGGAGACGGCGTTGACCGCGTCGGCGCAGAGAATGGCGCCCTTGAGGAGGTTCACATCTCCGTCCATCATGATGGTGCCGTCGGCAGCCCAGCCATAGTCCAGGCCGAACAGGTCGCCCAGAGTATCCTTGGCGTAGCGGCCCTGATACTCAATGTTGTGAATGGTCAGAGCGGTCCGGATGGAACGGAAGCGATCCTCCCGGACGCCGTCATCCTTGAGGTAAATGGGCACCAGAGCGGTCTGCCAGTCGTTGCAGTGAATCACGTCGGGCCAGAACTTGAAGTGGGGCAGCATCCGCACCACGGCGCGGGAGAAGAAGCCGAAGCGCTCGCCGTCATCCATGTAGCCGTAGAGATCCGGGCGGTCAAAGTACTGCTCGTTATCCAGGAAGTACCATGTCACGCCGTCCCGCTCCAAAGAGAACAGGCCGCAGTAGCTGTGACGCCAGGCGAGGTTGACGAAATCGTAGCATTCAAATTTCAGCTCGCCGCCAAAGCGTTCCCGGACCCGCCGGTACAGGGGAAGTACCACAGCGACTTCTGCACCCTGCTGGGCCAGAGCGGGAGGCAGGGAACCGGCCACGTCCGCCAGACCGCCGGTTTTGCAAAAGGGAACCGCCTCGCTGGTTGCATACAAGATTTTCATAAGTAAACTCCTTTTCAATATCTTCGCTGCCGGGGAAAATGGTCCGTCAGCGGGACAGAAGGGGGGAATACTCCCCCCTTCCAATCTTAGACCTTACTGCCCTTGGCCAAAACGATGGGATAGGTGGCGTGACCCATGAGGGTGCGGCCTTCCAGCACTTCCACATCCTTGTCGGCAATGATATAGGCAAGGTGGGCGTTGGAATGAATGACCGTCTCTTTGAAGAGCACGCAGTTGCGGATGACGGCACCGGGCTCCACCACCACACCGGGGAAGAGGATGGAGTTTTCCACAATGCCTTCAATGCGGCAGCCCTCGGCCACCAGAGAGTTGATGCAGCGGCCCTCAGAGCCCACATACGTGGAGGTCTTGTCGGCACCCTTGGCGCGGATGGGACGCTCCGGCGTAAACAGTTCTGCCCGGATGGCGGGGTCCAGCAGCTGCATGCTGCGGTCGTAGTACTCCTGAATGGACCGGATCTGGGCGGCAAAGCCCTTCCAGATGTAGCAGCGCAGGTTCAGAACGTCCTTCTTGGCCCGCAGAACGTCCCGGCGCCAGCTGTACTGGTCCTTGGCAAAGCACTCGTCCACCAGGTCCCGCAGCAGGGCGGTGGAGAGGATGTACACTTCCAGGCCGCGATAGCCCCGGGGATGGTGCAGGTTGTAGAGCACCTCGGTGACCCGGCCTTCGGGATCGATCTCAAAGTAGGAGCCGTCCTCGGTGGCGAAGCTGTCGTTGCCGCACACCACGGTGATATCGGCGCCGGACTTGATGTGGTTTTCATAGATCTCGGCCATAGGCAGGTTGACCACCAGGTCGCCGTCCATCAAGGCCACATAGTCCTGCCGGATGGTGTCCAGATAGGAACGGACGCCGAACAGGGCCTCAATCTTGCCGCGGAAGGGCATGACGCCCCAATCCTTCTGATAGTTGAAGGGAGGCAGCACCCGCAGACCGCCGCGCTTGCGGCTCAGGTCCCAGTCCTTGCCGGTACCCAGGTGGTCCAGCATGCTCTGATAGCGGCCATGCAGCACGACGCCCACGTCGGTAACGCCGGCATTGACCAGGTTGGACAGGGAGAAATCCACTGCCCGGTACCGGCCGCCGAAGGGAATGGATGCCGCGGAGCGAATCTCAGTCAGCTCCCGCAGGTCCGTGCGTTTTTCATAGGAAAAGATAATTCCGTGCAGTCCGTTCATTTCTTGGATACCTCCTCGCCATTGCGATCCAGCATGATGCCCGGGCGCACCCGTTTGCCCGCCTCAAGCTCACAGTGAGGCGCCAGGACCGTCAGCCCCCAGGGAGCGGGCGCGGCGCTCTCCGGCGTGCCGCCGACCTGGCAGCCGGCGCCGATTTTGCAGCCTTCGCCCAAAATGGCGTATTCCACCACGGCGCCGTCTTCCACCACCGTGTTGGGCAGCAGCACCGAGTAGCTGACCCGGGCGCCCTTGCCCACGCGGACGTTGGAGGAGAGCACCGAGTTTTCCACGGTGCCGTCCAGCACGCTGCCGCGGTTGAAAGCGCTGTGCGTCACATGGGAGTCCTCACCCAGGAAGGTGGGAGGCGCGTTGACGGAGCGGGCGTAGATGGGCCAGGACTCGTCGTGCAGATCCAGGCCGGATTCGGGAGAGAGCATATCCATATTGGCATCCCAGAGAGACTCCAGGGTGCCCACGTCCTTCCAGTAGCCGGCAAAGCGGTAAGCGGCCATCCGCTCGCCGTTGCCCAGCATGGCGGGAATCACGTTCTTGCCGAAGTCGTTTTCGGAGTTGGGATCGGCCTCGTCCTCGGTGAGATAGCGGCGCAGAGTCTTCCAGGAGAAGACGTAGATTCCCATGGAGGCCAGGTTGCTCTTGGGCTCCTTGGGCTTTTCGGCGAACTCCGTAATCATGTCCTCTTCGTTGACGCTCATGATGCCGAAGCGGGAGGCCTCCTCCCAGGGTACCTCCATGACCGAGATGGTGCAGGCGGCGCCGGCGGCCTTGTGGCGGGCCACCATGTCGGAATAATCCATCTTGTAGATATGGTCGCCGGAGAGAATGACCACATAGTCCGGATCATACAGGTCGATAAAGCCGATGTTCTGATAGATGGCGTTGGCAGTGCCCTTGTACCAGGTACCGCCCTTGCTGCCCATGTAGGGGGGCAGGATGTGGACGCCGCCGGTGGATCCGTCCAGATCCCAGGGCTGACCGCTGCCGATGTAGCTGTTGAGTTCCAGCGGGCGGTACTGGGTCAGCACGCCCACGGTGTCGATACCGGAATTGCTGCAGTTGGACAGGGGAAAGTCGATGATGCGATACTTGCCGCCGAAGGGAACGGCCGGCTTGGCCATTTCTCCGGTCAGGACGTACAGTCGGCTGCCCTGGCCGCCGGCCAGCAGCATGGCGATGCACTCTTTCTTCATTTTTTCTCCAGCTCCTTTGATGCCTGTTTTTTCTTCCTGGGCTTGGGATAAGTGCCCTCACCCCGCAGAAACACCGCGCCGAAGGCGGGAATGCGGATGGCGGCGGAGTGTTCTTTCCCGTGAGAGGGGATGGCTTCCACCATCACGGGCTCCCGATCCCCGAAGCCGTCTCCGCCGTAGACGGTGTCATCGGTGTTGAACACGGGCACATACTTCCGGTGAGCGGGGACGCCCATCCGGTAGTTTTCATAAGTATTGGGGGAGAAGTTCACGGCGCACAGCAGGTCGCGGCCCTTCTGGTCCTTGCGCAGAAACACCACCACATTGTTGTGGTTGTCATCGGGTACCAGCCACTCAAAGCCCTCCCAGCTGAAATCGATCTCCCACAAGGCGCTCTCCCGCTTGTAGAAGGCGTTGGCGTCCTTGAAGAACTGATGGATCTTCTGATTTTCTGCATTGTCCAGCAGGTACCAGTCCAGCTGGCCCTTGTCGTCCCACTCGTGCCACTGGCCCAGCTCCGCGCCCATAAAGAGCAGCTTTTTGCCCGGATGGGCCAGCAGGTAGGCGTAAAAGCCCTTGAGGCAGCGCAGCTGATTGGAGTAGTCGCCGGGCATCTTCCCCACTACGGAGCCCTTCATGTGGACCACCTCGTCGTGGGAGATGGGCAGCACGAAGTTTTCCGAGAAGGCGTACATCATGGAGAAGGTGATGTCCTTGTGATGATACTGGCGGAAGAAGGGATCCAGCTTCAGGTAGTGGCACATGTCGTTCATCCAGCCCATGTTCCACTTGAGGTTGAAGCCCAGACCGCCCACATCCGGCGGACGGGTGACCAGCGGCCAGGCTGTGGATTCCTCAGCGATCATCAGCACGCCGGGGGAAACAGAAAAGGCCATGGCGTTGAGTTCCCGCAGGAATTCGATGGCCTCCAGATTCTCGTGCCCGCCGTACTTGTTGGGCGTCCAGGGGCCGCCCTGGCGGCCGTAGTCCAGATACAGCATGGAGGCAACCGCGTCGACCCGCAGGCCGTCGATATGATACTCTTCCAGCCAGAACCGGGCGGAGGAGAACAGGAAGCTTTTGACTTCGGGACGACCGTAGTCAAAGACCCGGGTGCCCCAGCCGGCATGCTCCCACTTGTTGGGATCGCTGTACTCATAGCAGCAGGTGCCGTCGAATTCATAAAGGCCCTGGGCGTCCTTGCAGAAGTGGGCAGGCACCCAGTCCAGCAGCACGGCGATGCCGTTTTTGTGCATATGGTTGACAAACCACATGAAATCCTTGGGGGTGCCGAACCGGGAGGTGGGGGCGAAATACCCGGTGCACTGATAGCCCCAGGAGTCATCCAGAGGATGCTCCGTCACCGGCAGCAGCTCGATGGCGGTGTATCCCATTTCCTTGACGTATGCAGCCAGCTCCCTGCCCAGATCCTTGTAATCAATGAAATCCCCGTTGTCCCGTTTTTTCCAGGAACCTAGGTGAACCTCATAGATGTTCAGGGGGGCGGAATAAACCGGGTTTTGGGCAAACTTCTTGCGGAAGGCGGCATCGCTCCAGCGGAAACCGGAAATATCATAGAGCTTGCTGGCCGTGCCCGGACGGGTTTCGGTGTGGAATCCGTAGGGATCCGCTTTCATGCGGACCTCCCCGTCAGCGCCGGTAACGGCATATTTATAGGTTGTGTAGGCCGGCAAATCGGCGATAAAGCCTTCCCAAACCTCGCCCTTGCGGGAGAGTTTGTTGGCTTTCTGATTCCAGTCGTTGAAGTCGCCTACCACGGATACGGCCTTGGCGTGGGGAGCCCACACCCGGAACATCCAGCCTTTCCGGCCCCGGCGTTCCTCCGGATGGGCGCCAAACCATTTCCAGCCGTCCGTCAGTGTTCCTGCGTGGAACAGATCGGCTTCTTTCTGTTTCGCCATGTAAAAACTCCTCTCCCCACCCACAATCTTCCATTCATGCAGGTGGGCACTCGTTGATTTTAGGCAAAGGTTGCGATACGTCCTCCTCTTGTATAATATTTAGATTCATTATACTTCCTCCTGGAAACAGCGTCAAGAATGACCATGTCGAAAAAGCAGGGGTGATTTTGGCCTATTTTACCAGGACTGCGCAGAAATCAAGCCAATTATTTGTACTGAATTGTCAAAAAATAGCCAAAAATTTCGAATTTTTTCCTAATTTTAACATGGTAAAAGCATGGGAGCCGCTGCCTTGATTTTACAGCTCCGGGCTGATAAAATGAGTTGAATTTTGTCTGATGCAGGAATCGGGAGGGCGAAGGAATGGATGGTGTGCTTTCCGTCTTAACGGAGCAGACGGTGGACGGTATTGCGCTGTGGGTCGTGGCGCTGATCTGCGTGGGTGTCTTTCTGGCATCTTTTATGGACGCCATTGCCGGAGGCGGCGGCATCATTTCGGTTCCCACCTATTTGATGGCTCTGCACACGCTGCCCACTTATTACGCACTGGGGACCAATAAGCTTTCCGCCTGCATTGGGACGGTGTTTTCCACCGGACGGTATATCCGGGGCGGCTATGTGGAGTGGCGGCTGTTTGGACCGGCAGCGGCGCTGAGTCTGCTGGGCTCGCTGGGCGGGACCTGGCTGCAGCACCGGACGCCGGATACGGTCTTGAAATATTTGCTGCTGGTGGTGCTGCCGGTGGTGGCGGTCCTCACCCTGCGGGGGCACAGCTGGCCGGATGAGGCGGTGCCGGTCCCGCCGGTGCGCCGGGCCGCGGTGGTGTGGGGGGCCGCTCTGGTGATCGGCGCCTACGACGGCTATTACGGACCCGGGACGGGCACCTTTTTGATGCTGGCCTTTGTGCGTCTGGCGGGCATGGATACCCGGCGGGCGGCAGGCGGGACGAAGGTTATCAATCTGGCATCCAACCTGGGCTCTGCGGTGGCCGCGCTGGTCTCCGGATATGTGCTGGTCAAAATCGGCCTGATTTCTTCCGCGGCATCCATTGCCGGCCATTACCTGGGGGCGGGACTGGCCATTGAAAACGGCGGACGCCTGGTGCGGCCGGTGGTGGTGCTGGTGCTGGCCCTGCTGGCGGTAAAGGTGGGCAGTGAGCTGCTGTTCCCCTCTTTTTGGAGCTGAACGGGCCAGACGGAAAATTTTTACCAAATGAAACCGCGTTTCCAGCCGCATAGGGGGAAAAATCCTGCGGATACTATCTTTTGCCAAGGCAGACCCTGATTCAAATCTGTAAGACAAAAGGAGTTTTCGATATGAAGGCAACTGGAATTGTGCGGCGGATTGATGACTTGGGACGTGTCGTGATTCCCAAGGAGATTCGCCGTACCATGCGGATCCGGGAGGGAGACCCCCTGGAGATTTACACCAGCCGGGACGGCGAGGTGATTTTCAAGAAATACTCTCTGCTGGGCGGCGTGGAGGATTTCGCCGGTCAGCTGTGTGAGACCATGAGCCGTTCCACCGGCTGGATCTGTGCGGTGACGGACCGGGATACGGTCATTGCCGTGGCCGGCGGCGGAAAACGGGAGCTGATGGGCAAGCGGATTACCGCGGAGCTGGAGCAGGTTATGGAGAGCCGGCGGATTTATCAGTACACCGGTGAGGGGGATCCCCTGGCCGTCTGCGACGGCAATGAGAAGCTGCTCACCGGCGTGGCCGCGCCCATTTTGTCCGAGGGCGATCTGCTGGGACTGGTGCTGCTGATTTCTCCGGCGCCCATGCAGCCGTCCGGGGATACGGAATACAAACTGGCCCAGACCATTGCCGCCTTTTTGGGAAAGCATATGGAGAGCTGACCGGTACAGCCGCGGGAGAGGTCCCGCGGCTGTTTTTCGTCATGCCGGTGCGGAGGGTGCGCATAGGCTGTGGACGAGAAAGGGGGCGGCTGCGGTGACGCTGGAGGAGATCCTTGCGCGGCTGGATGTGTTTTTCTGGGGGCCGGGGACGTTGCTGCTGGTATTGGGGACCGGCGTGTTTTTTCTGATCCGGCTGCGGTTTTTGCCGTGGAGAAACCTGGGATATGCTCTGACCTGTGCCCTGGGACGGGACGCCCGGAAGGCGGCAAAACCCGGCACACTCTCTCCGTTTGCCTCCCTGATGACCGCCCTGGCGGCCACCATCGGCACGGGGAACATCGTGGGGGTGGCCACCGCGCTGACCGCAGGCGGACCGGGTGCTCTGGTGTGGATGGAGCTGACGGCTCTGACGGGTATGGCGCTGAAATATGCCGAGTGTCTGCTGGCGGTGCGCTTCCGGCAGAAGAATGCCCGGGGAGAGCTGTGCGGCGGCCCCATGTATGTCATGCGTCAGGCCCTGGGTCCTCTGGGTGCCGTCATGGGGGCGGCATTTGCGCTCTTTGCGGTATGTGCCTCCTTCGGCATCGGCGGCATGGCGCAGTCCAACTCCATTGCCGGGGCGCTGCGGGCCTCCTTCGGCGTGCCCCAGGGCGCCTGTGCTCTGGCGGTGACGGCGCTGGTGCTGGCGGTCATGGCCGGCGGCGTGCGAAGTTTGGGGGCGGTCTCCACTGCCCTGGTGCCGGCCATGGGGGGCTTTTACATGGCGGCGTGTTTCGCGGTGATTGCGGGAAACGCGGCGGCCGTGCCGGAGGCCGTGGCGACCATCCTGCGCTCTGCGGTCTGTCCCCAGGCGGCTGCCGGCGGAGCGGCGGGCACCGCTGTCATCACCTTGTTTCAGACGATCCGCTGCGGCGTGGCCCGGGGGGTGTTTTCCAACGAAGCCGGTATGGGATCCGCCGCCATTGCGTCGGCCTGCGCTTCCACCGACAGTCCGGCACGGCAAGGCTACATCAGCATGACCGGCGTGGTGGTGGATACCATGCTGATCTGTACGGTGACAGGCCTTGCCATCTGCTGTTCCGGCGTGCTGGACAGCGGCGCGGAGGGGGCGGAGCTGACCATTCTGGCCTTCCGCACGGTGCTGGGTCCCCTGGGCGGGGTGTTTGTCTCCGTGGCGGTGACTCTGTTCGCCTTTTCCACCATTTTGGGGTGGGAGTATCAGGGGGAAAAAGCATTTGAATATTTGAGCCGCGGCCGGGGGATGACCCTCTACCGGGGGCTGTTCGCGCTGGCGGTTTATTGGGGGGCCGGGCAGAGGACGGAGGCAGTGTTTCTCCTTTCCGATATCTGCAACGCCCTGATGTGCCTGCCCAATCTTACGGCGCTGATGCTGCTGTCCCCGATCGTGGTGCGGGAAACTCTGTCCTTTCAGTCCAAAATTCGGGCCGGAGGACGGAAAGTGCGGTAATTTTTCCGGGACGCGGTTGCATTTTTCGTTTTTGATGGTATGATAAATGCGGTCAGGAAATTTAAAGCAAAGGACTTGATAGCATGACAAAAATCGACATTATTTCCGGCTTTTTGGGCGCGGGCAAGACGACCCTCATCAAAAAGCTGCTGGCGGAGGCATTCCCCGGTGAGAAGCTGGTCCTGATTGAAAACGAGTTCGGCGAGATCAGCATTGACGGCGGCTTTTTGAAAGAGTCCGGCGTGCAGATTTCGGAGATGTCCTCCGGGTGCATCTGCTGCTCTCTGGTGGGCGATTTCAATAAGGCGCTGCGGGATGTGGCGGCGCAGTTCCATCCCGACCGCATCCTCATTGAGCCCTCCGGCGTGGGCAAGCTCAGCGATGTGATTGTGGCGGTGGAAAATACCGTGGCCGACGTGCCGGAGCTCAAGCTCAACAGCTTTTCTGCCGTAGTGGATGCCACCAAGGTCAAGGTCTATATGAAGAACTTCGGCGAGTTCTACAACAACCAGGTGGAGTCCGCCGGAACCATCATTCTCTCCCGTACCCAGAAGCTCACCCAGGAGAAGCTGGAGGCCGCCGTGGCCATGCTGCGGGAGAAGAACGCCGATGCCGCCATCCTCACCACCCCCTGGGATCAGCTGGACGGCAAGGTGATTCTCTCTGCCATTGAGAAGGTTTCCCTGGCGGAGGAGCTGCTGGAGAAGATGCGTGCGGAGCATGCCCTGGCGGAACAGGAGCATGCGCACGAGCACCATCACGACCATGACCACGAGGAGCACGAGCACCATCATGGCCACGATCATGAGGAGCATGAGCACCATCATGACCACGACCATGAGGAGCACGAGCACCATCATGACCATGAGCACGGCGAGTGCAGCGATCCCAACTGCTCCTGCCACCACCATCACCACCACGCCGATGAGGTCTTCACCTCCTGGGGCCGGGAGACGCCCCGGACCTATACCCAGGCGGAGGTCAGCCGGATCCTCACGGAGCTGGACTCCGGCGCTTACGGCAAGATCCTGCGGGCCAAGGGCATTGTCAGCGGCGGCGACGGTACTTGGGTGGAATTCGACTACGTTCCCGGCGAGCAGGAAGTCCGCGCCGGACATCCGGACTACACGGGCCGGCTGTGCGTCATCGGCGCGGAGCTGGACGAGGCACGTCTGGCGGGCCTGTTCGGCCTGTAAGCGGGAAAGGAATCGAGTACTGCAATGGCTGATATTCCTGTATACCTGGTCGCCGGCTTTCTGGACGGCGGCAAGACGAATTTTATCAACGGCATTCTGGAAGACGGATTTGCCCGGAAGGACCGGACTCTGCTGATCTGCTGCGAGGAAGGGGAAGAGGAGTACAATCCCCGGGCCCTGGACAATGTGACCGTGGTGACGGTGGAGGAGGAAGAGGACCTCAAGTGCTCCCAGCTCAAGGCTTGGGAGAAACAGTACAAGCCCAAGCAGGTCCTGATTGAGTACAACGGCATGTGGCAGATGGAACGCCTTTACAGAGAGGTGCTTCCGGCCAACTGGGTGCTCTACCAGATCATGACCTTTGTACAAGCCTCCACCTTTGAGCTCTATGCCAAAAACATGGGCCAGCTGATGATGGAGAAGATCATCAATGCGGATCTGCTGGTATTCAACCGGTGCACGCCGGAGCTGCGGGATGCCCTGCGGGGCCGCAACCTGCGGATGGTCAACCGCCGGGCGGATATCTATCTGGAGATGGAGGACGGCACCAGTGAGGATTATCTCACCGGCGACGAGTGTCCCTTCGACCTGGATCAGGAGATCATCGACATTCCAGGAACGGTCGTCATAGTTTACAGCTTCTGCTCCCCGGACATCGCCTCTGAAAAAACGCCATCCCGGATTGAAATTATAGACTTGTCGCCCGCTACCGGGAAGCTGGATGAATCCGGCAACCGATGTCTCGGG
>ENA-UEYL01002877-UEYL01002877.1-human-gut-metagenome-genome-assembly--contig:-NODE-2877-length-11956-cov-7.022729_pt1 | contig 11956 bp, 10 predicted proteins | sample MGYA00242941_ERZ507946 | MGnify/ENA primary metagenome ERZ507946 (study PRJEB26167, sample SAMN06115482) | human gut metagenome | host: Homo sapiens | place: China:Guizhou | collected 2015-03-11...
CTGCCGCACCTCGCTCGCCGTATCGGCACTTAGAATTATGCGGTATTGCCATAAAATAATGGAGGAATCCCCCTTGCAGAACTACAAAGCCAGACAAACCGCCCTGCTTGGCATGCTGTTTGCCCTTTCCATGGCGCTCTCTTTTTTGGAATCCATGCTTACCCCGTTTTTTGGCCTGATGCCCGCCATGAAGCTGGGGCTTTCCAATATTGTTGTCATGTACGCCGTTTTGTTTTTGAACCGCCGTTCGGCGCTTTATCTTGTGCTGCTCAAGGCGTTGTTTGCGTTGCTTACCCGCGGCGTTACAGCCGGGTTTCTTTCGCTGTGCGGGGGCGCGCTTTCCCTGGCTGTGTTCTGCCTGCTTCTGGCATTGCCATTCACCATCACAGGCTACATTTTTTCGGTCAGCGGGGCACTGGCGCACAACTGCGGCCAGCTGCTGGGGGCTGCAGCGCTGCTTTCAGACAAAATGGCAATCACCTATGCGCCGATGCTGCTGATAGCGGGTCTTATCGTTGGTTCCTGCACCTATATGGTATCGCGCCTGATCTTTCCCGCTGTCAAGAGAATTATTCCGCCGAGGAGCAAAGCGGAAAGCAAAATTATATTTTAAGATAACGTCTTAAAAATTTTTAAAAAAGTGTTGACATTTCACATTTCTGCGGCTATAATATAACCATAGCACAGGGAACAAGTTCAAAAAAAGTGAACGTCTTGTGCGGCTCATAAAACTAAAAACCAAGAACAAACCATTATTTTGATTCGGAGGTATTTCTTATGAAAAAGTATGTTTGCACTGTCTGCGGCTACATTGCTGAGGGCTCCATCCCCGATTTCTGCCCCGTCTGCAAGGCTCCCGCTTCCAAGTTCATCGAAAAGACCGATAATTCCTATGTGACCGAGCATGTTGTCGGTATCGCCAAGGACGCTCCGGAAGATATCATCCAGGGCCTGCGCGAGAACTTTAACGGCGAGTGCAGCGAAGTTGGCATGTACCTGGCCATGAGCCGCGTTGCCGACCGTGAAGGCTATCCGGAAATCGCCGAAGCATGGAAGCGTTACGCTTTTGAGGAAGCTGAGCATGCTTCCAAGTTCGCAGAACTGCTGGGCGAAGTCCTGACCGACAGTACCAAAAAGAACCTGCAGATGCGTGTGGATGCCGAGTCTGGTGCCTGCGCAGGCAAGATGGAGCTGGCCAAGAAGGCAAAGGCCCTGAATCTGGATGCCATCCATGACACCGTGCATGAAATGGCAAAGGACGAAGCCCGCCATGGCCGCGGCATGCAGGGTCTGCTGGACCGTTACTTCAAATAATTGAATTCCTAAACCGCAAGGGGGGTCGGGTAACACCGGCCCCTTTTTGCTGTCATTTTTTCTGTGGCAATACCGCATAATTCTAAGTGCCGATACGGCGAGCGAGGTGCGGCAGATGCCAAGCCAAAAGCGCAGATAATACTGGATGTCTTATCGAGCATTTTGGCAACGCAGATGCCGTGCCGCAGCTGCCGGAGCGGTGCTTAAGCCGCAAGGCGGGAATTGTGCGGTGTTGCCCTGTATTTATTCTCCGCGGCAGGCAAAAAAGTTGTCCTGATTATCACAGGCAGCATAAAACGTTTCGCTCAACTGGCCGATGCCCGCGCGGGAAAGCTGGGTGTTCAACCAGGTGCGGTCCTTTCCGCTGGTGTGCAAGTTTTCTTCAATCAGCTTGCCATCCAACACCAGGTCATACCACTTGCTGGCCGGATCTGTCTGGATGGCAAGGTCCTGCGGGGTGACCGGGCGGTTGACACTTTTGGGTAAAAAGCTGATCTGGCCGCTGGTTTCCAGCATGGCACACTGCACTTCATTCAAATCAAAATATCCGGCTACTCTTGCTTGTGCTAAAAATTCATTCAGGTCTATTTTGGCTCGGCCCAGCTCCGCTTTATAAATCGTTCCGTTCTCCATCAGTGGAATGGCCTGTCCGCTCAACCAAAGGCGGACGTTCCGGTTTTTGCAGGTGCCGTAATGCGCCGCAAAAGCTGCGATACCATACACGATCATGGCGGTAAGCGGGCGGTACCATTGTTCCAGGTTGGTGGCCATCTCTGCCGCAATGGAACCAATGGTAATGCTGTTGACATAATCAAACAAGTTCATCTGGGCAATCTGCCGTTTGCCGCCCAGCCGCGTTAAAATAAACAGTACCGCCAGCGAAACCACACTGGCAACAAACACATTGATAATTTCCTGCACTGCCTGCATCTTTCCCATCCGCTCCCTTATCATTTGCCATGCAACCCGCATGGTAACCTTATTGTGGCCCCACCAGCGGTGCATTATACGCACAATGTACCAACGGGGCTTGCACAGGAAGGGGAAAATGTTATAATAAAGTTGTTTCTGTATACTTCGACTTCCGGCGGCTTTGGACCCGCTGCGCCGGAGCCGGGCAGGGATTGGCAGCAACTGCCAGTTTGATAAAGAATTGATATCAGGATGTGAAATCATGCAGATTTACCTTTTGCGGCATGGGCAGACAGAATATAACGCCCAACACCGGTACCAGGGTCAACAGGATATCCCGCTTTCCGCCGCGGGCCGCGCCCAGCTGCGCCCGGCCGGGTTTATGCCGGATGTTGTCTATGTCAGCCCGCTCATCCGAGCACGGCAGACGGCGGAAATCTTTTTCCCCGGCTGCCCGCAGATCATTGTACAGGACTTGCGGGAAATGTGCTTTGGCAGTTTTGAGGGGCGGCATTATATCCACATTGAGCACGACCCCGACTACCTTGCCTGGCTGGAAGCCAACAAGACTGCTGCCCGCCCGGATGGGGAGCGCATTCAGGATTTTTGTAACCGCAGCTGTGCCGCCTTTGCCAAACTGGTGGAAGAAAGCCTTGCGCAGCACAAACAGCAGCTGGTGATTGTAGCGCACGGCGGCATCCAGATGGCGGTTATGTCCCGTTACGGTCTGCCGCGGCGGGATTATCACGACTGGTGCGGTCCCAACGCGGGCGGCTACCGCCTGGATGCCGCTAACTGGCAAACAGACCACACCTTGCAGCTGTTGGAAACCGTGCAGTATACCAAAGCCACACAAAGCGAGGCAGCCTTATGAGCAATGGTTTGATTCATTTATACCACGGTGACGGCAAGGGCAAAACCACAGCTGCCATGGGCCTGGCTGTGCGGGCGCTGGGCTGCGGGCGGCGCGTGGTGATCGTGCAATTTTTGAAAGGCGGTGCAACCGGGGAACTGGAACCGCTGCAAACCCTTGGCGCTACCTTCTACCGCGGCAAATCCGGGCAGAAGTTTGTATTCCAGATGAATGAGGAAGAAAAGGCCGCCACCCGTGCCCTGCAAACTGAAAACCTGCGCCGGGCGCTTGCCGAACCGGCGGACCTTTTGATTCTGGACGAAGCCTGCGCCGCCTGGAATCTGAACATGGTGGACCGAGAGTTGCTGCAAAACGCCGTACTGCACAAGCCTGCCGAGCAGGAACTGGCAATGACCGGCCGCGACCCGGCCCCCTGGATGCTGGATGCCGCAGATTACATTACTGAAATGTGCTGCCGCCGCCACCCATACGAAAAAGGCATTCCGGCAAGAAAAGGCGTTGAATTTTAAGTTTGCCGCAGCGCAGTTCCATACAGGGAAGCGCACCAGGCAATAAGAAATTAAAAGTATATAAGGTTATTTAGGACAATACCGCATAATTCTAAGTGCCGATACGGCGAGCGAGGTGCGGCAGATGCTAAGCCAAAAGCGCAGATAATACTGGATGTCTTATCGAGCATTTTGGCAACGCAGATGCCGTGCCGCAGCCGCCGGAGCGGTGCTTAAGCCGTAAGGCGGGAATTGTGCGGTGTTGCCTTAGGACAACCAGAAAAAGAGAAAAACAGCCTGCCCAAACAGCAGGCGGGGAGGGGGATCATCATGGCTACACATAGCCGCCAAATGTCCGAAGCATTCCGTACGACAGTATTTCTAACCCTGTCCGGCGGATTTCAGGACGCTTACACCTACATGGGCCGCGGCAAGGTTTTTGCCAACGCTCAAACTGGCAATATCGTGCTGATGGCCACCAATTTTTGCGAGGGTGATTTTGCCAAAGCGCTGCGGTATCTTTTGCCGCTGCTGGCCTTTGCCGCCGGTGTCTATTTTGCCGAGGGCATCCGCAATCGCTACCACCTGATGGAGAGATTCCACTGGCGCCAGCTGATTTTGCTGATTGAGATTGCACTGTTGTTTGTTGTTGGCTTTATCCCCAACAATCTGGACTGGCTGGCCAATATGCTGGTCAGCTTTGTCTGCGCCATGCAGGTACAATCTTTCCGCAAGGTGCACGGCAATGCATATGCCAGCACCATGTGCATTGGCAACATGCGCAGCGGTATGCAGTACCTGTACACCGGCCTGCACACAAAAGACCGCGTTATATTGCGCCGCGCCATGCAGTATTTTGCTGTAATTGCACTGTTTGCTATGGGGGCCGCTGCCGGCAGTCTGCTGACCATCCATTTTGGCAACCGTGTGATCTGGTTCTGCTGTGCTTTGTTGCTGGTCAGCCTTAGCTTCATGTTTATCCGTGAAGACATTGAAGAGAACCCTGAACTGCAGCGGGAAGCCGCCGCTTTGCACCAGAATGTAAAAGCCATGGAGCACACCATCGGCAAAACCTTGCAGGAGCTGCACCCCTTAAATCACAAGTGATATGGACAATATATAAAATTTGAACAAAACTTTCGCGATCTCGCTTGTCGTTTTCCGGCACAAATGCTACAATACAGTCAAATGTTAAATATGTGCGCGAAAGCGAGGGATTTCCGTGAAAATCATCACCGTTACACTTGCTCCTAACCAGGCTGTTCTGACCTGCTATCTGCAGGACCAAAGCCCCAAAATGCCAAATGCCGCCATCCGCCCGGCTATGCTGGTCGTGCCCGGCGGCGGCTACCAGTATTGCTCTGACCGTGAGGGCGAACCGGTTGCCCTGGCTTATATGGCACAGGGGTTCAATGCGTTTGTTCTGCGCTATACGGCAGATGCAACCACCCCGATTGACAAAGCATTACAGGATGGTGCCGCCGCAATGGATTACCTGCGCGCCAACGCCGCGGAGCTGGAAATTGACCCGCAGCAGATCGCCGCCGTTGGCTTTTCTGCCGGTGGGCATTTGGTTGCTTCGCTGGGCACACTGCTGCCCAAGGCACAGCGCCCCAACGCCCTTGTGTTGGGCTATGCCGCAACGCTGGGCGCAATGTGGACCGTCGCTGGCCGCCAGGAGCCCGACCTGCACGCGCTGGTTGATGATGACACCCCGCCCACATTCCTGTTTGCTACCCAGGGGGACGCGCTGGTTCCTGTTAAGAACAGCCTTGTTTTTGCAGATGCTTTGGCTGACCACAGCATCCCGTTTGCGCTGCACCTCTTCCCGACCGGGGCACACGGCATTTCCCTTGCCACTGCCTGTACCTCCGGGCCGGAAGCTTCCCGTGTCAACCCGGCAACCGCCCAATGGCTGCCGATGAGCGTTGACTTTTTGCAAAAGCTGTGGGGCTGCCTGGGCGTTACCGCACCGGATACCGAGCTTGCCGCCCAGCTTGCCGCCGGGCCGCTCAGCCTGAATATGCCGGTGCGCAGGTTGATGAAGAACCCGCAGGCCAGCGCTCTGCTGCAGGCTGTGCTGGGGGATATGTGGCAGGCCATTGTGTCTAACCCACTTTCCCAGGGAATCAGCCTGCGCGAAATTTCCGGCTTCCTGCAGGCGGCATTGCCGGAAAGCGCATTGAATCAGCTGGATGCCCAGCTAGCCAAAATCCCGGTTGAATAACCCCAAGGAGCTTATCATGCTATTTATTGAATATCCCAAATGCTCTACCTGCCAAAAGGCCAAATGCTGGCTGGATGAAAACGGCGTTGCTTACACCGACCGCCATATTCTGGAGCAGCCCCCCACCTATGAAGAGCTGAAAGAATGGCACGCTCGCAGCGGGCTGCCCCTGCGCCGCTTTTTTAATACAAGCGGCCTGAAATATAAATCGCTTGCCCTGAAAGACAAACTGCCCACCATGACCGAGGATGAGCAGCTGCACCTGCTTGCCACAGATGGCATGCTTGTCAAGCGGCCTTTGGTGGTCGGGGATGATTTTGTCTTTGTCGGATTCAAGCCTGACGAGTGGGCCAGCACCCTGAAATAATCCACCTTCTAAATAGCAAAGCAAAAACAGCACCGCAGTTTGTTGCACACACAGTCAAGTAAGACGATGTGCACGGCAAAGATTGCGGTGCTGTTTTGTTTTTATTCTTCCCAAAACCGCCAGAGTTCCCGTTCCAGCTTTTCTGTATCATAAATCATTTTCAGGTTGCTCCAATGCGGGGGCATCAGGCGGCGGTAGTCCGGCATGGCAAAGCGGTTATCGATCAGCAGCACCACGCCTTTGTCCCGCGGGGTGCGGATCACACGCCCGGCGGCTTGCAGTACCTTGTTCATGCCGGGGTAACGGTAGGCGTAGTCAAAGCCGGAACCGCGTGTCTGCTCAAAATAGTCCCGCAGCTGCTCCTGCCGGGGTCCAACCTGCGGCAGCCCTGGGCCCACGATGCCTACACCAATCAGCCGGTCGCCGGTCAGGTCAACGCCCTCCCCAAATACGCCGCCCATCACGGCAAAGCCAAGCAGGGTTTGGCTGGGGCCCGGCACAAACTGGGCCAAAAAGGCCGCTTTCTGCTGTTCATCCATCGCGTTTTCCTGCTTGATGCAGTTGATTTCCGGGCAGTGCTCCTTGAACTGTGCATAAGCCTGCTCCATATACGCATAACTGGGGAAAAACGCCAGATAATTCCCGCAGCGCGCCCGCACCATCGTCGCCAGGCTTTCCGCCACAATGGCAAGGCTTGCATCCCTGTCCTTATACCGGGTGCTGACATTGCCGATGCAGAACAGTCCCTGATTGCCCGCGGGGAAGGGGCTGCGCAGGGCAACGGCCCGTGCTTCCGGCACGCCGCACAGGTCCTTATAGTAACTGGCCGGGGCCAGCGTTGCACTGAACAGCACCGCGGCGCGCCCCAGGGCAAAACTATCCGCCAAAAAGGCGCTGGGGTCAAGGCAGAGCTGCGCTGCACGCACCTCGCTGCCGGATGCCGTGATTTGCAGCACAAAATGATCGTCAAAGGTATCCGCTACGCGCAGCCAGGCCCGCACATCAAAATACAACTGCAGCAGTGCCGTGTGGGTTTCATCCGGTTCTCGGTGGTCGTCCAGCCATGCTTCCAACGGTTCACACAGGCGGTTCAGCAGGTGATCAAACTCCTCGCTGCGCTCTTTTAGAAAGAATGTTTTGCCAAACCGTCCATCTCTGGCGGCAGTTTCTTCCTCGGCACGGTGGCGCCATTCAATAAATACATCATTTACTTTGGTCAAAGCGTTTTTCAGGCTGCTTTTGCCTTTGCCCAACAGCTTCTTCGCTTCATAAAAGCTGGTTTTGGTCAGGGCAGCACTGTGCATTTCCCGCGCACGCCCCGGCAGGTTGTGCGCTTCGTCCACCAGGAAGATATAATCCCCGGCAGATTCAAAAAATCGCACCAGATGTACAACCGGATCAAACAGATAATTGTAATCCCCAATAATCACATCGCTCCACAGGCTGCTGTCCAGCCCCAGCTCAAAGGGGCATACCGTGTGGCGTTCTGCATATTCCTGCAAGGTTTCCGCCGTCAGGCAGGGGACATCCAGCACATCCCAGAGAGCGCCTTTGATGCGGGCATAATACCCGTTGGCATAGGGGCAGGCTTCCGGGGTACACTCCCGCGCCTCACACAGGCAGATCTTGTCTTTCGCTGTCAGCGTTACACTGCGCAGGTGCAGTTCCGGCTCGGTATCGCGCAGGATAGCCAGTGCGTTTTCCGCTGCCGTACGGGTTGTGCCGCGGGCCGTTAAATAAAAAATCGGTCCCACACTCTCATTGCCCATAGATTTCAGGGCAGGGAACAGCACGCTCATGGATTTACCAATCCCGGTTGGTGCCTGGCACAAAAGCCGGCCGCCGTCCCGGCACACTTTGTATACCTCGCCCGCCATCGCGCGCTGCCCGGGGCGATACGCAGGGAAAGGGAACTGCATGGCCTGCAAATCCGAGTTCCGGGCCTTTTTCCACTCAACCGCCCGCCGCGCCCAGGGGGCATATTCCGCCAGCAAGGCTTCCACTTCCTCCTGCAGCTGCTGCGCGGTGTAATGCCGCTCAAACCGCAGAATCAGCTCTTCATCTACCTGGAAATAGGTCAGCTGAACCCGCATCTCTTCCAACTCATGCTGTGCCGCATAAATTGCTGCATACACAATGGCCTGTGCCCAGTGCTCCGGTGCAAAATCCGGGGTAATATCTGCCGCCGGGCATGCGGTGGTCTTGATCTCATCCACCACGGTAACACCGTCCGCTGCGGTAAAAATGCCATCGGCGCGGCCTTCCAGCGTAAATTCAATTTCTTCATACGCAAAAATACCGCGAAGAAATACCTCCGCGGCGTAATCGGTATGTTCTTTTACAGCGGCGCGCTGCAATTTGCGGTGGATGCGTGCGCCCTCATTGGCGCGGTCAAAGCCGGTAAAGCGGTTGTCAATGCTGCCAATTCGGCGCAAGAATTCCACCAGCTGGCGCACCGGCAGCGTGATTTGTATTGGGGATACAGGTTCCTGCAAGGGCTCGTCCTCCTGTCAGGGGCAGTCAGCTGCGGTTATAGGTATGGTCACACACCTGCTCAATTTTCTCGCGCAGGGCTACAAAATCTTCAAACGCGGATATTTTGCTTTTTGGGTTGCGCAGCAGCGCTGCCGGGTGCAGAGTTGCCATAAACAATGTGCCCTGCTTATCAAAAAACTTACCGTGGTCCCGCGTGACGGAAAAGTCTTTTCCAATCATCTGCTGGGCGGCAATGCGGCCCAAGCACACCACAATTTTTGGGCGCAGCAGCCGGAACTGCATGCGCAGCCACGGGAGGCAGGCGGCGGATTCTTCCGGGGCAGGGTCGCGGTTTTCTGGCGGGCGGCACTTAACAATATTGGCAATATAAATATTTTTGCTGCGGTCAAGGTCAATCGCTTCCAGGTAATGGTCCAGTAGCTGGCCGCTGCGGCCCACAAACGGCAGGCCTTGTGCGTCCTCGTTGGCGCCGGGGCCTTCGCCCACAAAAAGAACCTCGGCGTCCGGCACACCCTGCCCAAACACCACATGGGTGCGGGTCTCACACAATCCGCAGCGCTGGCACGCCAGGCATTGCTGTTTCAGCTCATCAAAATTCATGAATATCCCTCGTATTGCCCCCTTGCACAGGGGACTATAATATAATAAAAGACAACCGCTGCCCAAACAGTGGTAAAAAGGAGCTATCATTTATGCATCCAGACGCCTTGGCCGCCCGGCTGGCCTGTATCCTGCTGGGTTATCTGTTCGGCAGTTTTCTTACGGCAGAAGTTGTCGCCCGCGTTGTTTCCGGCAAAAGCGCGCGGCAGCTTGGTACCGGCAACCCCGGCATGGCTAATATCATGGCCCAACTGGGCAAGGGGGCCGGGCTGCTAACCCTGGCAGGTGATACGTTAAAAACGGTTGCTGCCTGCGGTGCGGCGTATTATGCTACGGCACCACTGATCGGGCAGGCGTCGATTTTATATGCCGGGCTTGGTGCAGTGCTGGGCCATAACTATCCCGCATGGGCAAGGTTCCGCGGCGGCAAGGGGGTTGCGGTAACCTGCGTTTGGCTCGTTTTGTATCTTCCGTTTTGGGGCACGCTTTGCTGCATCGCTGGCGGGGCGCTGGTCCTGTGGCTCGGCTACCTGCCGTTGGGGGCTGTGGTGATCCCAGCGCTGGCCATCCTGCCCGCGTGGCTTTCCTATGGCCCAGAAAGCGGCATTCTAACTTTGGCCCTGGCCATCATGATGTTCAGCCGCCACTACCACGGCCTGCTGCGGATTCGGCAGGGGACAGAGCCCCGATTTTTCCAACGCCGCAATCCAAAATGAACAACTTTATCATAGCATATTTTCACCAGCCTGAAAAGCTGTAAACACATGAAAAAACGATATGATCTTAGAACCATCCAGTCATGCCGTTGCCGTCCGATTTTGAGGTGAAATCTCAGAATCCAAACTATTTATACCGTAATTGCCCATAAAAACAGCAGAACGACAGAAACCCCAACAATCCCAAGGTAATAAGTTTGTGTAACTTGGTGCCTTGCGTTATCGACATATCAGAATTACAATATAATTATTAAGGAATTGTAAAATGGAGGCAAACTGAAAATGAAGTATTACTTGGCTTACGGTCCCAACCTCAACCTGGTGCAGATGCGCCAGCGTTGCCCCAATGCCCGTGTGGTCGGGTATACATATTTATTCGGTGCGCGCCTGGTCTTCCGTGGTTCCAAGAACGGCTGCTTTTTGACCACGGATTTTCAGCAGCCCTGGTGCCCGTCTATGGTGGGCTGCGGGGTTTATGAGATTTCTGATAAAGACGAGCAGGCTCTGGATGTCTATGCGGGGGTTCCTTATTTCTACCAGAAGCAGACAATGCAGGTACAGTGTGTTTGGAACATCACTACGCGACGGGAAGTTCTGCATAATATTGAAGCAATCCTTTACACCCTGCCCGCCAGCCACCCCTTGGGTGTTCCTTCCCGCCGCTATCTGCAGGAGTGCAAGAGCGGGTATGATGACTTTCATTTCAGCTTCCTTCCGCTGCGCCAAGCTCTGATTGACAGCAGCCCGGAGCCGCACACGAAGTAAAGGAAACACTTTTGTGTGAAAGAAAAGGCAAAAGCAAAAGATAGGCAAGCGGGAAGCGACGTTCTACCGTTTTGTTTCTTGCTTTGCGAAACAAATTTGAAAAAATTAAAAAAAATATGAAAATATCTGTTGACAAAAGTGGTACTGCTGGTTATAATAATATTCGTCGCCGGTGAGGCGACCAAACAAAATAAGCGGATGTGGCGGAACTGGCAGACGCGCTAGATTCAGGTTCTAGTTCCCTTAAAAGAGTGTGGGTTCAAATCCCTTCATCCGCACCAAAGAAAAGCACCTAGAAACGTAAGTTTTTAGGTGCTTTCTTTTTTGCTGTACCGCAGCGTTTACCGCACCCCCGTACAGGTACGCGCCTTTCGCGTCCAGATACTCAATTAGGCATTCTTCTACGCTGCCGCCGTGCTTCCAGGCGGCAAAGCCGCTGCCGGGTCTTCCTGCTGTTCGCCCATGGTTGTACTGCCGCTGTCCTCCACATCAAGGGGCAGATCAAGGCTTGTGCAGTGGTTCAGCGGGTTGGCGCCGGCCTTGTGCTGCCTGCCGTCCTCGCCGGTCACGTTGCGTTCATGGCCGTTGGTCAAGGCGCGCTGTATCTGCCGCCGCTGGGGCTGTATCAACCAGTTTGCAAACGTCCCGGCGGCTGGGTCGTATGCCTATATCCGGCGCACCAGCGACCGGCTGTGCAAGGAACACGGTTTATCCGTGGTAACGTCACAACTGTATAGGTGCCGTAAGGTAGAAAGGCCACGAACATGAAGTACGATGAAAGAGCCTGCCAGGACACTGGGTGCGTGAAATTGCTGCTCCGGGATGGGAGAAAAGTCTTCAGTGACTGCACCGTGGTCGAGGATAAACTGGATGTGACCATGGCACAGCGGTCAGAGTTGGGCTACCTTATCTACAATGACCCACTGGGCTATGCGGATTTGATTCTGAATGGTAATCCAGAGGAATACTTGAAAAATGTGGCCGGGAGCCATGGGTTAGAAGATTGATCTTCCCATAGAACTGCCATTAACAAAAAACACCGCCCATCTGCGTAACGGAACTCAGGTGGGCGGTGTTTTGCTCTATTGTCTCAGGGACGGTGTCGGAATTTACAGCTTATGCTAGGGCAATACCGCATAATTCTAAGTGCCGATACGGCGAGCGAGGTGCGGCAGATGCCAAGCCAAAAGCGCAGAT
>ENA-UEYL01002888-UEYL01002888.1-human-gut-metagenome-genome-assembly--contig:-NODE-2888-length-11929-cov-5.306615_pt1 | contig 11929 bp, 9 predicted proteins | sample MGYA00242941_ERZ507946 | MGnify/ENA primary metagenome ERZ507946 (study PRJEB26167, sample SAMN06115482) | human gut metagenome | host: Homo sapiens | place: China:Guizhou | collected 2015-03-11...
TGACGCTGACCACCGGACAGAGCCTTGGGCTTGCGGTCCAGCAGGTGCTCGATCTCCAGGATCTTAGCAGCCTCGTGGACGCGGCGGTCGATCTCGTCCTTCGGGGTCTTGCGCAGTTCCAGACCGAAAGCGATGTTCTTGTAGACGGTCATGTGGGGGTACAGAGCGTAGCTCTGGAAGACCATGGCGATGTCGCGGTCCTTCGGGGGAACGTCGTTGATGAGGCGGCCGCCGATGTACATCTCGCCCTTGGAGATCTCCTCCAGACCGGCGATCATGCGCAGGGTGGTGGACTTACCACAGCCAGAGGGGCCGACGAAGATGATGAATTCCTTGTCCTGGATCTCCAGGTTGAAATCGGTGACGGAAGGAGCCGTAGCACCGGGGTAGATCTTGTAGATATGCTGGCAGCTGATAGAAGCCATAAAGCTTTTTCCTCCATTGATGTTGTTGCACTCAAAGGCTCAGCTTGACGATGAGCCGTTTCATTGCTATTATAATAGCAGATTATTTTGTGTTATAAAATAGCATTTTATTGATTTGAGGTGTCAGATATTGATTTACTCTCCCAGCACGACTGCCGCCCTCGGCATCGTGGAGGATGCCCAGCCGGAAGAGCCCCTCACCCTGCGGGGCGAAGGGCTCTGGGTCTGCCTCGTTTCCAGCGGAAAATGTGTCGTCTCGTTGTCCGATCTCGAATTGATGCCCGCAGGTTCTGCCCTGTTGCTGCCGCCCCAGAATGCCGCAGCGGGCCATCTCGTGCTGAGCCGGGGGCCGCTGACCCTCGCGCCGGAAAACGAGTGCCATCTGCTCTGCGTCCAGCTCACCGGGCAGGCAGCGGAACAGTTCCTCGCAGGGCTTTCCGAAATGCCCTTCCTCGCCCGGGGCGAGACCTGCCCAGCGGCGGCAGAACTGATGGGACGCCTTGCCGAAGAGCGGGACACCTCGGAGCGGGTGCGCAGTCAGCTGGCTTTCGCGCTGCTGTGCGAGCTCTCAGACGCCGACAGCGCCGCCCCTGCCCTGCCCCCGCTGGTGGCCGCCGCCATCGAGGACATCCGCAGGAACTACGCCGGGCTCTACGGAGTGGAAGAGCTGAGCGAGCGGCTGGGCGTCTCCAAGAGCCACCTCGTCCGGGCCTTTACGGCAGCGCTGGGCGTCTCGCCGGGGCGGTACCTTACCAGCGTCCGCATAGAAGCCGCCATGCGTCTGCTGCTCCACCGGGAGTACACGCTGGATGTCATCGCCAGCCTCTGCGGTTTCTCGGGGGCCAACTACCTCTGCCGCGTCTTCAAAAAAACGACCGGCCAATCTCCCACGCAGTGGCGGGCGATGGCCGGTCGGAGCGCTCTGCCCGAGCTTTCGCCCGAGCAGCAGCGGTTGGAACAGGAATTGTTTATTTAATTTTTCCGTTTCAGCAGGAAGAGGGTCAGGCAGGCCGTGATGGCCTCAGAGGCCGGGAACGCGGCCCAGACGCCGTTCATCCCGAAGAGGGCGCTCAGCACCAGAGAGCAGGCCACGATGGCCACGATGCCGCGGGAAAGCGACGTCGCAGAAGCCTCTGCGGGGCGGTCCACCGCGCCCAGATAGCCGGCGGCCACGATATTGAGGCCCGCGAAGAAATAGCCGAGGAAGTAGATGCGCACCCCGCTGAAGGCATACTGCGCCATGAGGGCCGAGTTCTCACTGTTGAAGACCGCGACGATCGGCCCGGTGAACCCGAACAGAACTGCATACAGTGCCGCCGCCAGCGCAAGCGCTGTTCCGCTGCCCAGCAGCAAGAGCTTGCGGGCACCGGCGGCATCGTTTTTGCCGTAGCACCTGCTGACCAGCGGCTGTGCGCCCTGGGCCACGCCGTTGAAGATAGCCGTCGCCACCAGCGCGTAGTTCGCCACGACGCCGTAAGCCGCCACGGCCACATTGCCCGCCAGACGCAGGAGCAGCAGGTTGAAGACGGTGGTGGTCACGCCGGAGGACATCTCTCCCACGAAGCCCGAGACGCCCAGCTGGCAGCTCTGGGCCAGCAGCTTCGGCGAGGGCAGCTGCCGCACAAGGCGGACGGTACTGCTCTTTTTGAAGAAGTGGCGGCTGCAGATCGCAATGCTCAACACCGGCGAGACTGCCGTCGCCAGCGCCGCGCCGGGCAGGCCGAGTCCCATGGGGAACATGAAGATGTAGTCGAACACCACGTTGAAGAGGCTGCCGCAGAGGGTCGCCACCATGGCCAGTGAGGGATCGCTGTCGTTCCGGACAAAGGCTGAGACAATGTAGTTGCACATGAAGAAGGGCGTGAACAGCAGGAAGATGCGGGCGTACCCCACGCCGAGTGCAACGATCTCCGCGTCGCCGCCCATGAACCGCAGCAGCACCTCGGGGCAGAAGATGCCCGCCAGCATGAAGGGCAGGGCGAACACCAGCGCCCAGAGCAGGGCGTTGGAGAAATAGCGCTCCGACCGCTCGTCGCCCTGCGCCCGGAGGATGGCGTAGCGGGTGGCCGCACCAAGGCCCAGCATGGAGCCGATGGCGAAGATGAAGTTGTAGATGGGCAGACAGAGGTTCAGCAGAGCCACACCGCTGGTGCCTGCCGCCTGCGAGATGAAATAGGTATCGGCCAGGATGTAGCAGGACGTACCCAGCAGGCCGAAGATGTTCTGGCTGACGTATTTGAAATACTGTTTGGTAAGGCTCATGTTCTCCTCGTCAAATGTCACATTTTTATCATTCAAATTTCAGATATACTGCCATATTGCGTCAGTTTATCACAATCCGACCGAAGCTGTCAAGCTCTCCATTTGCACAAACGCCCGGATGGGTGTATACTGTAGTTTGTTTTTGAAAACAGGCAGAAGGGAGGGTGCATCATGCCGGGCAAGACTTTATACTGTCTGGGCGAAGCGTGGCTGGAATTGAACAGCACCGCGCCGCTGGCGTCGGCAAAGACGTTTTCTCCCCGCATGGGCGGAAGCGCCGCCTCGCTGGCACTGGCTTATGCCGCACAGGGCGGCAGAGCCTCTCTTTTAACTCAGCTTGGCGAGGATGCTTTCGGCCACCGCATCGCAGACGCTTTATCTACTGCCGGTGTGGACATCAGCCGGGTCTGCTTCACCTCCCGCGCCCCCACGCCGCTGCTGTTCGACGGCGGCGGCGAACAGCTAGGCTGCCGCACCCGTTCTTCGGAGCTGCTCTATGCACCCGAACAGCTGGGCTCTGACTGGGCCGCAGATGCTGAAATGCTGGCCTTTTCCAGCGCCTGCCTCGTGGACAGCCCCTGCCGCTACACCCATCTTGCCGCGCTGGATACCGCCCGCACCGTCGGTGTGCCGGTCTGCTTTGTTCCCGCCCTCCGTCCGCCCCTCTGGCCCGGCGAGAAGACCCTGCGGGACACGGTACTGCAGTTTCTCCCCTTCGCAGACATCCTCCTCCTCACCGCCGACGAGATGGAGCTTCTGCTGGACACCCGGGAGTATCAGGTCGGACTGTTCGCCCTGCTGCGGGGGCATACCCAGCTGGTGGTGCTTGAGACAGAAGAGGGCATCCACGCCTTTACTCGGGCAGCGCACGTCTTCCGGCCCGGGCTGTCCGCCCCGTCCGAGGAGCTGGCCGCACGGCTGCTGTATCAAATCTCTCAGCAGGAACTGACCCTGAAAAAGCTCATGAAATGCAGTGCTCCGGCACTTCAGACGATTCTATAACGCCGGAAAGCCCCCGCCTTTGCAGGCGGGGGCTTTCCGTTTATCCTGTCATCCGGAGGAGGATGAGCCGATCAGCTTATCAGTGGATGAACACCGGGCCAAGCGGGTTGGTGATGGGGCTGACGTAGCCGCCCAGCAGCTTCGGGATCGCGAGGCTGATGTCAGGCACATAGGTCAGCAGCAGCAGAGCGATGAACATGCACAGATAGAACGGGAGGGTAGCCTTGACGACCTTCTCCATGGGGCGCTTCGCAACGGCAGAGCCGATGAACAGAACCGCGCCGACAGGGGGAGTCAGCAGGCCGATGCCGCAGTTCAGGACCATGATGATACCGAACTGGATGGGGTCGATGCCGATGGAGGTCGCGATAGGCAGCAGGATGGGGGTAGCGATCAGGATGATGGGAGCCATATCCATGATGCAGCCCAGCACCAGGATGATGAGGTCGATGAGCAGTGCGATGATGTAGGGGTTGCTGGTGACGCTGGTGATGGCGTTTGCAGCCAGATCAGGCACATGCAGCATGGTCAGGCAGTTGCCGAACACTGCAGAGGTGGCGATCAGGATGAGGACGATGGACAGAGTGTTGACGCACTCGTCCAGAGCGTACCAGACGCCCTTCCAGTCGAGGCCCTTGTAGACGAAGACGGAGACCAGCAGAGAGTAGATAACTGCGATGGCAGCGGACTCGGTAGCGGTGAACACACCGCCGACAACGCCGAACACGACGATGACGACTGCGGCCAGAGCCCAGATAGAGGTACCCAGCTGCTTGATGAAGCCTTTGATGGTGAAGGCAGAGCCCTTGGGATAATTCTCTTTAACAGAGATGATGTAGGAGCCGATCATCAGGACGATGGCCAGCAGAGCGCCGGGCAGATAGCCGGCGAGGAAGAGGCTGCCCACGGAGATGCCGCCAGCGGTGGTGGCGTAGATGACCATGTTGTGGCTCGGGGGGACCAGCAGGCCCTCGCAGGAGGAGGTGATGGTAACGGCCGTGGAGAAGTCGGCGTCGTAGCCCTGATCGACCATCATGGGGATCATGATGGAGCCGATGGAGGCGGTATCTGCAGAAGCAGAACCGGAAATGCCGCCGAAGAAGTAGGAAGCAACGATGTTGACCATTGCCATGCCGCCGCGCATCCAGCCGACGCAGGCATCAGCCAGAGCGATCAGCTTTTCGGAGATGCCGCCGCTGCCCATGAGGACGCCCATGGTGATGAAGAAGGGGACGGCCATCAGGCTGAAGGACGAGATGCCCTTGACCATCAGGCGGCAGACATCGGACAGTGCCTGGCCCTGCACCATCAGGCAGAGCACGCTGGACAGGCCAACGGCGTATGCGATGGGGAAACGCAGGAAGATCATGACGAAGAAGCTGACAAGAAGGACAACGATCGCCAGTGTCTGAACTGTCATATTAGTTCTCCTCCTTTACAAAAAAGCTCTTGATGTGGTTGTACAGCGCCTCGATCTCGAAGATGATCATGGCGATGCCGGCCAGAGGCACCGGGAAGTACATCCAGAAACGGCTCAGCCAGGGCATCGAGACATAAAAGCCGCGGCCGCCCAGGGTGGTGGCGTAGTTCCAGCCAACAACCAGCATGATGAGGCCGAGGATGCAGACTGCCAGATCGGCGAGGATGTCCAGCACCTTGACGGCGATCTTGGGCAGGTAAACGTCAAATGCGGTCATCCGGATGTGTGCGCCGCGGCGGATGGCCAGAGCGGCACTCAGCACGGCCATGTAGCTCATGCAGGTCAGCACGACCTCTTCCGTCCATGCGGGGTCCGGGATGAACGGGACGTAACGACCAATGACCGACATGGTGGTGATGAGAATATCTGCGATCAGCAGCAGCTTGCAGATAAACAGGACCACTTTGTAGGTGACGTCGTACGCCGGCTTGATCTTATCCAGAGTGGTAAAGATTTTCGGCATAGGATCTCCTCCATACTCTTATAAAAAGCCCGGCGGGTCTGCGGGCGTATCCCGTAGTCCCCCGCCGGGCTATGTACTACTTCAGGATAAAGGCGCTTTTATCAGGCCTTCATATCCAGCAGCTGCTGATACAGCTCAGCCTGATCGGAGGTGTTCTCGCTGATGACCTTAGCGCAGGCCTCCTGCCAGGGTGTCTTGTCGTCAACATCCACAACGTTGCAGCCGGAGCTTCTCAGCTCCTCCAGGACCTTGTTCTCAGCGGTCTCGGACAGATCTGCGTTGAAGGCCTGCGTATCAGCACCGGCCTCCATGATGGCAGCCTGCTGGTTCTCGGTCAGCTTGCTCCATGCGTTATCGGTGATAACAGCCTGAATAGCGCCCAGAGTGTGGCCGTCCAGGATCAGGTTGTTGGCAACCTCGGGGAATGCATTGGACTTGTAGTTTGCGATGGGCTGCTCAGCACCATCCACAACGCCGGTCTGCAGTGCGCTGTACAGCTCACCGAAGGAAACGACGGTGGGGTTAGCACCCAGACCCTCGACCATGCCGTTCATAACGGGGTCGTTGGACACGCGCAGCTTCAGGCCCTTGAAATCATCGATGCCGGAAACCGGGTTGACCGTGAAGAAGTGACGGAAGCCCTCTTCGCCGTAGAAGACACCACGAACGGGCAGGCCCAGCTCCTGAGGCTCGTTCAGGAACTCAGGTGCCAGATCGCTGTTGGCGAAGTTCCAGAAGTGTGCGCGGTTCTCGAAGGTGAAGGGGATGGACAGCAGCTTGGACTTGTTGCAGCCGTAGCTGGTCAGTGCGAAAGCGGAGATACGGCTCATATCGATGGAGGTAGAACCGCCCAGAATTGCATCCAGAACGTCGTTCTCAGAACCCAGAACGCCGGAAGCCTGCACATCGATGACGACGGAACCGCCGGTCAGCTCCTCGACCTTCTCCTTGAAGTGGGTAGCGGTCTGGCCAACGATGGTATCCAGCGGGTTGACCTCGGCGTAGACCAGAGTCACCTTGGGATCGTTTGCAGCAGCAGTAGCATCACCAGCAGCAGAAGCTGCGGTGGAAGAAGCTGCGGTAGAGGTGGAAGCAGCAGAATTGCTGGAACCACCACATGCGGTCAGAGCCAGAGCAGCGGCGGAAACACCGGCTGCTGCCAGAAAGCTGCGACGAGTGATCTTTTTCATAATAAATCGTCCTCCTTAAATCTCCCGAACGGCCCGGTCTGCACAGGACCCGCATGCCGTTCATTTACTGTACACACTTTAGCAAATTTTTTTAAACGAAACAAGGGCTTTCAAAAAATGTCCTGTTTTTTGAAAAAATGTCAGAATTTCTTTTGTGAAAAATGCCAAGTGCTTTGCTTTTTGTTTGTGCACCTTCGCCTAACAGATGGATACATTTCTGTATTCCAGATAGAAGCAAAGCGCTGGATGCCCTTCCCTTTGGGGTTCAGAGCACACAGCGCTTTGCCGGTTCTTTATTCTGTTTTCCTGATTTCTTTGCCCATCTTTTCCGGGCTTTGCTGTGGGGCTTATGCCTGCCGGATGCGGGCGATCAATTCGCCCTGCTGGGCAAACCGATCATACATCGGCTGCACAGCAGCACGGAACCTTGCCTTTTCTTCTTCGTCCAGCTCTGTCACCTCAATGCCTGCTGCACGCAGATCACTTTCCGATTCCGCCTCCTGCTGCGCCCAGAGCCTGCGCTCCACCTTGGCGCTCTCCCGGGCACACAGGCGGATGATCTCCGGGTAGCGCTCGTCCAGTGCGGCCAGCTTTTCCATCACAGCAGGGCTTGCAAGCTGCACCTCCGGCACGCGGGTATGCTCATCCTTTAAAAAGTAAGGTGCCACCTCGTAGTGACCCATGGCTTCGTAGCTGGGCCAGTTGTTCTCTGCGCCATCGATCTCACCGTTGTGCAGGGCGGCATACACCTTGCTGTACACTACCTTTACCGGCTTTGCGCCGAGGTCGGTGATCATTTCGCTCATCATGTCCGATTCCTGCACGCGGATGGTCAGGCCCTGCAGATCTGCAAGGCCTGTCACCTTCTGTCGGGTGTAGATGCTGCGCACACCGGCATCGAACCAGGAAAGGCCGGTCAGCTCCAGCGACTCCAGCGTGGAGAGGAACTCGTCGCCGATGGTCCCATCCAGCACGCGCCACATCTGGTCGGCGTCGGTGTAAAGGTACGGCAGCTGCAAAACGCTCAGCGCCGGCTCGTACTCTGCCAGCTGGCTGAGGGACACGCGGGAGAAGTCAATGCCGCCAAACTGCATCTGCTGGATCACGCTCTGCTCCGCGCCCAGCTCTCCCCCGCTGTACACCAGCACTTTCACGCGGCCATCGGTGCGCTGGGCTACAAGGTCTGCAAAGGCCAGCGCCGCCTGCGTAGTAGGATAATCCTCCGGCTGGTTCTCCGCATAGCGCAGGATCAGTTCCGCCCCCTGCTCGTCCTGCACCGGCTGGTGGCCGCAGCCGGCCACCGGCAGTGCCAGCACCGCCGCGCCGAACAGGGCGGTGAGCATCTGACGGCGGGTCACAGGCGGGCCTCCCGTGCAGCCTTGGCCGCTTCCCTGCGGTACTGGGTGGGGGTCATGCCGGTGCGTTTTTTAAAGGTGCGGGCAAAATAGCTGGAATCCTCGTAGCCCACCATGGAAGCCACCTCTGCTGCCGAACGGAACGGGTCGGTGAGCAGCTCCTTGGCAGCGTTGATCCGCAGTTCGGTCAGGCAGTCCAGAAAGTTCATCTTCTGGTACTTCTTGAACTGTGCCGAGAGATACGCCGGGCTGATATGCAGGATCTCGCTCACACTGTCCAGCGAGAGGTCGAACATATAGTTATCCTCCATATACTTGCGCACATGGGCCATGACCAGTGCATTGCGGTCGTTCTCCCCTGCTTCGGCGGCATCGCTCTCCGGGTCAGCTTCCGGCTCCGGTTCCACCGGAGCCAGCTCTGCAAGGCGGCGGCCCGCCTCGATCTGACGGATGGCCTTGCGGATGGAAGCTTCCACTTCGTCCGGGTTCACCGGCTTGAGCAGATAATCGCAGGCACCCAGATGCATGGCCTCGTGGGCGTACTGGAACAGACTGTAGGCCGTAACAAAGATCACCTTGCACTCCGGGCGCTGTTCCAGCACGGCGCGGGCTGCATCCAGACCGTTCATACCGGGCATCTCAATGTCCATCAGGATCAGGTCTGCGCCCCACAGCACCGCCGTATCCGCTGCCTTGCGGCCGTTCTCGGCAGTCTCGATGGTCACTTCGTGCTCAAAGCGGCGGGCCACGATGTCCGCCAGCGTTTCCCGTTCCAGTGCTTCATCATCCGCGATCAACAGACGAATCATTCCTCAAACTCCTCCTCATTCTCCACCAATGGCAGATACAGCACCACCGCCGTACCGCGTCCCGGATGGGACCGTATCACAAAGCGGCTGTTCCGATCCAGCAGACGCAGGCGGGCCGCAACATTATAAATGCCGATATGCTCCCAGCGCTCACCGGGCTGGCTGAGCGCCCCGCGCAGCTGTCGTAATTGATCCAGCTGGATGCCCACGCCGTTATCCACCACGCGGATGCACAGCAGTCCCTTCTCCCGCAGAGGGTTCACGCGGATGCGCACCACACCGCCCTCCTCTTTGGGGCAGATGCCGTGCTTGAAGGCATTTTCCACGATGGGTTGTAAAATAAAGGACGGCACCATGGTCTCGGTAAGATCCAGCGAATCGGAAATGCGCCACTCCATACGCACCCGCTCACCAAAGCGGACATGGTAGATGGAGTAATATTCATCCACGATGCGCACCTCACGGGAGAGCGGCACCTGTTCATCGTTGCTCATCAGGCTGTAGCGCAGCAGGTGCGAAAGTGCCATGATGAGCGCCTGCGTACGGTAGGCCGTCTCGGTGCCGGCGGTCTGCTGGATCACATTCAGGGTGTTGAACAGAAAGTGCGGGTCGATCTGGCTGCGCAGCTGCTGCAGCCGGCTGCGCTCCATGCGGTTCTGCAGCTCCAGTGCTTCGGTCTTCTGGCGGTGCAGCTCCCGCTCGATCTCGTTTTTCTCCTGCAGGGTGGTCACCTGCTGGGCCATGGAGTGCTTCATGATGTTGAAGGACTCGGCCAGCTGAGCGATCTCCGGCTGCTTGGGCAGCGGGATGTCCGGGGCGTCGAACTCACTTTTGCCAATGGCGCGGGAGGCAGCGATCATCTGCTGCACCGGCGTGAGCAGACGCATGACCATCAAACCGGTAACGCAGCCCAGCGCCACGCACAGCGCCACCACCACCGTCTGCAGCATGGTGATGCGCTCGTTCAGGGCCGAGATGGTGGTGTAGGTGGTCTGGGAATCCTGAATGGCGGTTTCCAGCAATTGCAGGGTGTACTGGCTCAGGTAATCGCCGCAGGGCACCACCTTTGCATAATACAGCTGGGAAGCTGCGGCATCGTTGCCGCTGAGCAGGTCGTTTTCCAGCTCATCCAGCAGGCCGGTGTAGGTCTGATAGACCGTATCCACTGCGCTGTAGAGCACCCGCTGCTCATCGCTGACGCTTTCCAAACTGTTCAGGCTGGTACCGATGCGCCAGAGCCATGCGTTGCAGGTGGAAGATGCCGACTGCAGCCGGTCAATGATCTCCTCCGGCTCGCTGTTCTCCCAGCGGTAGTTCTCCAGCACGGAAATAGAGCTTTCCACACCGCCCTGAAAGCGGCTGATGGCGTTGAAGCAGCCCATCTGCGCGTCCTGTACTGCCTGCACTGCTCTGGACTGGTAGCCATTGAGCGTGAGCTGCATGGCAAAGGCCGCAAAAAATGCTGCCAGACACAAGCCCATGCGCTGCTTGAGGGTGATCTGCCGCTTGCGGTGCTGCAAAGCCTGCCGCCTCCTTTCGTTTGGTAACGATTTATTGTACCACGCTTTGGGCCGGATTGGCAAGGTTTGCATGTTTTTCTCTTGCCTAAACCGCGCAATTGTGGTACGATGCCTATAAATACAAAGGAGGCGACTTTATGTCCCAGACCATCTCCGTTTCCACCACCATGGGTGAGCAGGGCTTCCGCGATTTTGCCGTGTTCGATGCATTCCATCACCGCAAAGCATGGCTGCGTCCCGCTGTTTTTGCCGCCATCATGCTGGCTTTTGCCGCCGTCTGCCTTTCGCAGCTGGGCAAGCGCCCGGGTGCCGGGCTGCTGGCTGCTGTGCTTGCCATTGTGGGCATCGGCCTGCCGGTGAGCTACTTTTACTCGTTCTTCCGCAGCGTTTCCCGGCAGATCAAACAGATGCACCTGCCGCGTGCCTTCTACCGTGTGGAGCTGGCCGACACCGGCATTGCTGTGTGGATGTACGGCCAGCAAGACAAGCCCGAACCCACCAGCCGCCACGCATGGGACAGCTTTTACTGCGCCTACCGCACGGACAATGCGGTGTACCTCTACATAGAAAAAGAGAAAGCTTACTTACTGAACGACCGCATGGAAGTGGTGTGGAAGTTTTTGGCTGGCATCCTGCCCAAAGAAAAGCTGCACGACTGCAGAAAAGGTTAAGCCCAAAAAATATGCACACGCAAAAAAGAACTGCTGACATTTCGTTCAGCAGTTCTTTTCTTTTATAAAGACCCACGCTGCGGCAAAGCAACGCGCAGCGTGGGTACGAAGATAGCTTATGTTATTGCGTCAGCCGATCAGCGGGCCAGCGTATACTTGTGCAGGGTCTTGCGCACAGCGCCGGGGCCTGCAAACAGCTCCTTGGCCATTGCCTCGATCTTCTCGCCCAGACCAACGGCATACAGATCCACGCCGAACACGTCAACACGGCTGTACAGCTTCTTCAGGCAGCTGAAGTCCTGCTCGCCTTCCTTGACCTCCAGCGGAGCCACGATGGCCTGCAGCTCAGCCAGCAGCGGATCGGTGGAAGGCTCAAAAGCCTGACCGTTGTCATCGATGCCCTTCAGGTAGCGGGCGTAGCCTGCCAGCACCAGCGGGATCAGGATCAGGTTGCTCTTGTCCAGACCGCGTGCCTCGTATGCCTTGATGGTCTCGCCAAAGCGGATAGCCAGCTTCTGAGAGGTATCGGTTGCGATACGCTGGGGAGCATCGGGCATGAAGGGGTTGGGCAGACGGCGGTTGATGACAGCGCCGATGAACTCATAGGGGTTCAGCACGCCGGGATCAACGACCACAGGCATGGCCTCGATATAGCCGATCTTCTGGATGAAAGCACGCAGATCCTCGTCTGCCATCTCGGCAGAGATGAGGGTGTAGCCCAGCATGCAGCCATAGATGGACATGGCAGTGTG
>ENA-UEYL01002894-UEYL01002894.1-human-gut-metagenome-genome-assembly--contig:-NODE-2894-length-11910-cov-6.211189_pt1 | contig 11910 bp, 6 predicted proteins | sample MGYA00242941_ERZ507946 | MGnify/ENA primary metagenome ERZ507946 (study PRJEB26167, sample SAMN06115482) | human gut metagenome | host: Homo sapiens | place: China:Guizhou | collected 2015-03-11...
GTATGGGCGGGCTTACCGGGGGCGAACGTGCCAGCGCTTTGGCGGCGCATGGGGTAACGAGATACCTGCTGGAACACGCTCAGGCGGAAGATATTCCTACGGAGATGGGACGCGCAGCACTACGACTGAACGAGGAAGTCAAGAATCTCCGGGACCCGGCCAACCAGAAAATCGAAGCGGGGACGACCCTGACGACAGTGTTTCTCCGTAACAGGGAGCTGTTCTGGTGCAGTATAGGAGACAGCCATATTTACCTGTATAGAGATGGTATGCTAGAGCAGTTGAACATCGATCACAATTTTGGTGCCCAGCTTGACCAAATGGCACTGGAGGGCAGCATCACACAGGATGAGGCACTGCATCATCCGCAGCGTGCTGCTCTGACAAGCTATCTTGGAATTCCGGAGCTGACGTTGATCAGCGGAAACCGGATGCCGTTCCAGCTCCGGAAGGGAGATGTGCTCATTCAATGCACGGACGGGCTGTACCGCTATCTGCCGGACAGCACTATGTGCAGAATTTTGGCCGTGACGGGAAATCTGAAACAGGCGGCGGAACAGATGGTCAAAACGGCACTTGCTGTTCCCGGAGGGCACGATAATACGTCGGTTCTATTGGCAAGATATAAAGGCTGAGATCGGAAAATTATAGAAAGAAAGGGGTGCAATAAAAAAACTGGAAGAAGGCACAAAATAAAAGGAGTGTTGCTTTATGGCAAACAACAAACTTCAGATGCCCGCTGATTATATGGCACTGAACGAAAGTGAAATATCTTGTGTTGAGGGCGGCGGAGTTATTTCGCAGATCTTCTATGCGTTCGGCCGTATGTTCTCTGGCGTCTATTGGAATCATGAGGACAGTGAGGTCAAGAAGTTGGAGGAGACTCACGGCGGTGTTGTTTCCAAAGGAAATGGTGTCTATACCTTCTCTGATGGGTATAACTATGAAGTCTCCACGAAGGATTCCTATGGCTTTACCAGCATGGGCAATTTCTTCAATGGTTTCGGCGACCTTTTTGGTATCTTTAGCAGATATATGTGATTTTTGGGATCTTGCGGGATAACGCAGATTCTTAGACTGTGGCATTCTTCCAGTTTTTTTATTGCATCACAAATTTCGGTAACTTAAGCAAAGGAATATCATTATGAAGAAATCTACTGCAAATCATATGCACAGAAAGCGCCGTAAGAACAACTTGACATGGCTCTTTGCCCTGCTTGGCATTCTTGTACTGTTTCTTGGAACGATTTTGGCTTTTTTGATTTTCAGCAATTTGTCTTCTAAGCCTGCTGAAACTGTTCAAGAAGTATCTGCGGTGAATGTAGAAAAAGACATCCCTGAAACGGACATGGGTGATCTGATTTATCACGAACCGGCAGCAGAGAATGTTGTAATGCAGGGCGGCTTTGGATATGTTAACAATGAGCTTCTGGTCACATTGGACAGTTCCGACAGTCTTTCTGCACTGAAAGATTATCTGCGGACGATCGGCGGTGAGGTCGTTGGTGAAATCCCAGTCACTGCGGATTACCAGATTCTTCTACCGGATACGCATACGCAGGAAGAACTTGATCAGATGATTGAACAGCTCAAAGCACTCCCCTATGTGAGACGTTCTTCTCTGAATTATGCTTTTGAGCTGGAAAATAACGCAATTTCGGGTTCTTCGGCGTATTACCCCAATGATAAAAAATGGGACGATTGGAGCGGAAATTCTGGAAACAACTGGAACATGAAGGCCATTGATGCGCCGGGTGCATGGGTGTACCGTGACCAGATGCAGCCGGTCAATGTTGGCGTGATGGACAGCATTTTCAACCCTTACCATGAGGATTTAGTAGATGTCTTTCAGGAAATGCCGCTTGGAAATGTTGCGGATATGGGTATTGAACGATACAACGGCGGTGGAAAGTGGACAGAAAGTGATATACATGGTACACATGTTGCCGGAATTGTTGGTGCTAAATTTGACAATGACAAAGGTATCTGTGGGGTAGCTCCTAATGTGATGTTATATGGAGCAGATGTGCATTCGAAATCTTTGACGAAATACTCCTCGGAAGGTGAATGGTATCGGGGAGATTCGTACTTTTTGAAAATAGCATTGGTTCATCTTGTTGTAGATAAGCACTGCCATGTAATAAATTTTTCTCAGGGATTATCTGACAATTTTTTATACAGCGCAAGTCATGGCGATGATTACGCACAGGGCGAGATTAAAAGCATCACTGTTGATCTCAGCGACTTTTTGAAGCTGTTAAAAGACACAACCGAAACAGAATTTATAATCTGCGAAGCAGCAGGAAATGGACAAAATAAATTTTTTTTCAAAAAAGATGATGATGATAAAGAGGGTGAAAGATATCTGGCATACTCGGATTATCTGGAGTATATGAATGGCGATACTTCAAAAGCAGGGGTGTTTCAGCGATATCGAGGGAAAATCACGGAAGATATTTGTGAGAGCAAGGGAATCAATGCACAGTATAATATCTTTGGCGGCATTACTGACCCGGAAATCAAGGATATGATCATTGTTGTTGGTGCGGCGCAAAATGCCGGAGGTCATTCGAAGATGGAATGCAACCATACCGGTTATGAAGTGGCAGCTTACAGCAACCGGGGAAGCAGGGTGGATGTGCTTGCACCGGGAGGTGACGGAGAAAGCGATTCTTCCGATTCGTGGATATATAGCACAGTCCCTATTGGGGATGGCTATATGGGGGCCGATGGTACCTCCATGGCGGCTCCTCACGTTGCCGGTGTCGCTGCTATGATTTTGGGGATTGACCCGACCTTTACGGCAAAGGAAGTAAAGGATATCATCAAGAGCACCGCAACCGGCAGCTACGGCGAGGAAGGATATAAAATGTTGAACGCGAAACTCGCCGTGGAAAAGGCCATTGAGCTGAGGGACAAGAAAGCGAAAGAAGCGGAAAATGCATCGTCTGAACCGACAGACGGGCACAGATACGAGATTTTCCGTGAGACCCTGACATGGGAGGAAGCCAAAGCTGCTTGTGAAGCAAAGGGTGGACACCTTGCGACGATTACCTCGCAGGAAGAACAGAAAACAATAGAAAGCCTGAATACTCAGAACAGCAAACTCTGGATTGGCGGCTATAAAAATTCTGCCGGTCAGTGGTGCTGGGTGACAGGTGAACCATGGGAATATCAGAACTGGGGCGATGGAGAGCCAAATAATTCCAGCAATGTTGTGGCAGACGAGAGTTGTGTGACTGTGTGGCCGGTAAAGTGGAACGACCTGGCAAACAGCAATACATATGAACAGAGCGGCTATGTTTGTGAATGGGAAGCATCCGATGCCGCCGAGGAAACACAGGTCGAAGGTTACACAGGACACGTCTATGAGTTCTATACATTGCCTGAATCGGAATGGGAGTCCGGCCCAATCACATGGCAGCAAGCAGAGAGACGCTGCGAGTGGAAAGGAGGTCATCTGGCGGTCATTGAATCGTCAACGGAAAATTTCCTTCTCTACAGTGCAATGAAAGCAAAAGGGTACGAGAATGCCTACTTTGGATTCAGCGATGAAAGCTCTGAAGGAAACTGGAAATGGGTCGATGGAACCAGCACAGCTTATACAAACTGGCATTCTGGTGAGCCGAACAATCAGGATGGTATTGAGCACTATGCAATGTTCTATGAAAAGTTTCAGGATGGGACGTGGAATGATGCAGATGGAATAATTGATGCCGGATGCGCCTACATCTGTGAATGGGACGACCCAACAGATAAAATATCCCAAGGAGATAGCTTTACAGATCAGCAGCTGCGAATCATTGCAAAAGATTTGGGAGTCCCAGACGACTTGAATGTGGAAATCAAACAGTATCCAAAGACATATTGGAAAGCAGCAGGGCTTTGGGATATCTATGTTGAAGTGCTTCTGGACGGAAAAGTTATAGCATCTGGAAGCTTTGACGTGGAAACAGGAGAGATGGGACGCAACATTTATATCTATACTCCCGTCTGATACTCTTTTTCTTCAAAGCTTCTGCAAGCAGTGCATTCGTGCGCACAAATGCAAATTTTGCGTTGCAAAATGCTTGTTGGGAAATCCCAAACCCTTTCTGATCTGCACCGTTCCGGTGCAGGCTGCGCGTTCTTTCCGAACGCTTTTGAATGTGTCAATGCACACTCTCTCCGAAAATCTGAGTCGCTTTTTGGTGCAAGCGTCAATGGCATAACTCCGATGTTCGTGGTAGAATAGGTGCGTTGTGTGCCTGACGCATGAAAACGGAAAGGACGATGCAGAAATGGAGCAGCTATATCTGATGCCCGGTGACGAACGCTACACAAAATTTCAGGATGAGAACGGTGTGCCAAAAGTTCGTTACACCTATTGCTCTCTGCACGGCAAGCTGTTCAACTGCACCTGCCGAACGAAAGATGAAGCTCAGCAATTGTGTGAAGATTGGCTCGTAACGCAGGATCGCTGCTACATAAACTAAAAAAGTCGCCGAGGATTCCGCCCCATGAAAGGGTTAGAATCCTCGGCGATTTTCGTTTATCGGGTCTGCTGCTTTTCCTGTGTGTCTTTTTCTTCTGCGAAGAACAATTCAATATTTTTCTGTGCCTTTACCAACTCCTGCATTTCTTCTCGTGCCTTGCGATAGTCCGGGTAGGCTGCTTTCTTTTGGGTCAGAAGATCGGAATACTCTGCATTCAGTACTTTGACCTTCGGTAGCTTTTTTAAGCCTGTTTCATCGAAAGCGGCCTTGGCTGCTTTGTGCAGTGTGATTTCTTCCCGGTGAGTATCCAGAAACTTTTTTCTATATCCCGCTTTCCGGTAGGCATCGTAGACTGGGTGGGTCTTGGCGTAATTGACGATGTGCGTTTTCAGCACAGCAATTTCCGCCATCCGTGTTTCGGCGGCTTTGATGGAATCTCCCAGCTGGTGGTATTTTTCTGTTGCCGCCGCTGTGCGTTCATTCAGTTCATCTGCGCTGCCAATTTTGTGCTCCTGCAAGAAAATCAGCGTCTTGGACATTTCTTTCAAATTATATTTTTTCGCCCATCGTGCATAGCCTTCGCTTTTTCCCTCGGCCAGCTTTGCCTGAATGTCAACCAGCAATTGGAAGGGCGGCTCTTGGAGCGGCTGTATTTGACGTGGATGGTGTTCAGTTTTTCCCGCAATCACCGCTTGCAGTTCATCCTCGCTGTACCCAGCCCCCAGTGTTTTGAAGCGTATGAACCGTTTTTGCCGTGCGCCCTTGACGGAGGTGTATTTTCCACGCTTGACCTCATAACCTTGCTGTTCCAGTTTTTGCAGAAAATCTTCGTAATCCTTGGGCTTTTCTGCAAGGATGCTGTCGATGATGCCACACAGCCTATCACGATTGCTTTCTTTGGGTGGATAGAGGGTACGTTTCTGCCGCTCCCGGTAGGGTTTCTTCTCAATGACGGACAACTGGTGCTCTAAGCAAATCAAGTCGCTCAACCGCTGAACGGCCAGCGCCGAAAAGAAAAAATCCCGGAACTTTCTGGTGCCATCCAACGCTGTGGAGTTGAAGATCACATGGTTGTGGATGTGCTGCCGGTCCGTGTGCGTTGCCACCACAAAGGCGTGTTTGCCCTTGGTAAAGCGCATGGCCAGTTCGTAGCCCACCTTGTTAGCCTCCTCTGCGGTGATTTCCCCCGGATAAAAGGACTGCCGAATCTGGTAGGCGATGATGTCACTTTTCTGTCTGCGCCCGGTAGCAAGTTCATACTGCCGCTTGGTAAGCATAAATTCTTCATCGACTGTCAGAGGACTGCACTCGTGGCAACTCACCAATTCACCTTGCTCGGTCTTATCAGGGTTCTGCACATAGTCTGTGCGGTTTTTCAAACAGGCCGCAACGGTCTTTCCCTTATTCTTGTGCAATGCGATCAATCGTGTCGCAGCCATCACGAATCACCCCCCATAAAAGAAAAATGCCGCCCGAAGGCGGCAAAGGATTAAAACTATTTCTTACAGTTCTGCAAGCCATTCACTAAAACGCCCGATACCCTCGGTGATGGCAGCTGCACCGAAAAAGAGGATGAAGCAGATGAACTCGGCCACCAGCAGGATAAGAAACTGATCCCAAGTTTGACGGCAGGCGGTGTAGATGCCGCAGCCGAAGATGTAGAGCATCAGCGGAGCAACTACATAGCTGGACAGGGTTAGCAGCCATCTTGCCATCAGAGCTAGAAACGCCACAAAGAGAGAAATCGGGAAAAGAACAATTTTCTTCAGCATAGACATCATATCAAGCACTTCCTTTCTGTTCGCCCTTATTATAAAGGTATCGACTACTGCGTTGCAAGGATGTCAAGCGTTATATGTACACCCGCAGTCCTCCAACTGCGGGAATTTTTATAGCTCTGCCAGCTTGGAAAGAATCTGCTTGCCGATATCAATCAGTTCATCCAGCCGGGTGCGTAGATCGGCAAGATCGGCAGAATAGATCTTGCCGCTTTCGTTGACGCGTTTTGCTACCTGATTCAAGTTGTTGCTGCAATTCTGGAGCAAATAAGCCATGCGCCGCAGCTGCGGAAGGTCGAGATTCAGGCAGTAGCCATCCAATGCCATTTTGCGGATATAGGCGCTCAGGCTGTGGATGCCCATGCCATACATCTTATCTAAAATGCAGTTCCGTTCTTCATCAGTCACACGAATAAAGAGACGGTGTTCCCGCTTTTTCAAATTATCGGCCCTCCTTATCCAGATAGCTTTTGAACGGCTTAACAGGCTCTGGCTGATTGGCTTTTTCTTCCAGTGCAGACAGCACAGACGGACGAGTTGCGGGTGCTTCGGTTTCCTCGGTTTCTTCGGGAGCATCCTGCGAGGAACTGCGGTCACGGTCGATGTTCAGCAAGGCGTTCAATTCAGCAAGGCGGGCAGACTTTTCGGCCAGTTCTTCCTCCTGTGCAAAGGGCTTTGCCACTTCGACCTCTGCGGCCTGCTTCTGCTGTTCAAGGTTTTGCAGAGCATTTTCGGCATCTGCAATACGGTCAGCAAAATTGTCGATGGTATTGTCCAGACGAGTGATATTGCCGCGCGCATCATCGCCCAGCGACACCGGGTAACTCAACTCTGCCCGGAGTACGGCCTGATGCTCATTCTTGAAGCTGTCGAATCGAATGTTCAGTTCAAACCCACGGTAGGTGCCCAGCAGCATCATATCAGCATTGGGCATCTCCTGCCGAGCCAGCAGCAGCCGTTCGCCTGCAGCCTTTTTGTCATCGTACACCATGCCCTTGATGGTCATGCCGCAGAAGTTTTCTTTGTCCTGCGGGTGTGCTGCTGCAATCTGTGAATCCTGCTGCAAAGCAGCAATGCGGGTTTTCTGTTTCTGGATCTCTTCCGGGAATGTTTTGAGCAGCTTATCTTCCAGACGATATTTCTGATTCTGGAAGTCACCGCGCAGAACTTTCAATTTTGCTACCTGCACGTCCAAGTCCATCTTTTCCCGGATGCGAGGGTCGCCTGCACACAGAGCCTTGATTTCTGCGTAAGATAAAGCCTGTTCGTCAATATCATCGCAAGATCGCATAGGCGATTTGCTCGTCATGATCTGCGAGATAAACTTCTGTTTATTCTCAAGGGTCTGATAGAGGTAGGCGTCAAATGTCGATTCCGTGACGTAATTATAGACGTACACTTGTTTGTTTTGATTGCCTTGACGGATGATTCTGCCATTGCGCTGGGTCATATCAGACGGACGCCAGCCTACATCCAGATGATGCACCGCCACAAGCAGCGTCTGGACGTTGGTGCCAGCTCCCATCTTTGCAGTGCTGCCCAGCAGCACACGCACCTGTCCGCTGCGTACCTTGGAGAAAAGTTCTGCTTTCTTGTTCTCTGTATCTGCGTTGTGGATGAACTCGATCTCCTGTTCGGGCACACCGGCGTTGAGCAGCTTGGTGCGAATATCGTCATAGACGTTGAACGAACCGTCCCCCTTTGGAGTAGACATATCGCAGAAAATCAGCTGGGTCAGCTTCTGCTCCTTGGTGTCGTTCCAGATGCGCAGGACGTTGTTGACGCAGGCGTTCAGCTTGCTGTTGGGGTCATCGGGCAGAGCGGAATTCATCAACCGCTGGTCAAGACCGATTTTGCGGCCATCCGACGTGATTTTCAACATATTATCCACAGAGGGGTCAACAGAACCGCTGTGGACTTCGGCTGCACGTTCGCTCAACGCCTGCACCATATCCTGTTGGATTTCCGAAGGCTTGACCACCACCGTCTCAAATTTTGCATCAGGCACCGGGAGATGAAGCTGGTCGCTGGTCTTGATATCTGCTGCTTCTTTGAACATCGCCATCAGTTCAGGCAAATTGAAGAACTTCGCAAAACGAGTGCGTGCACGGTATCCGGTGCCTTCGGGCGCAAGTTCAATGGCCGTGGTCGTCTCACCGAAGGTGGATGCCCACGCATCAAAATGGGTCAGCCCTTTCTGCTGTAAGGTGTTGTACTGAAGATAACGCATCAGGGTATACATCTCGGTCATGCTGTTGCTCAGGGGCGTACCTGTTGCAAAAATCACGCCACGCCCTCCGGTGATCTCGTCCAAATAGCGACACTTGCCGAACATATCGCTGGATTTTTGCGCCTCGCTCGTACTCAAACCTGCGACATTACGCATTTTCGTGTACAAGTAGAGGTTCTTAAACGCTTGGCTCTCATCCACAAACAACCTGTCTACGCCCAATTGTTCAAACGTAACCACATCATCTTTACGGTCTGTGCCTTGCAGCTTTTCCAATTTCTGTTTCAAAGACTTGCGCAGCTTTTCCAGCTGCTTTACCGTGAAATGCTCGCCAACCTGCGCTTTCGCTTCTTCGATGGCCTCCTCGATTTCATCCATCTGTTCCTGAATCAGACGCTCCTGTCGTTCTGCGGACAAGGGTATCTTTTCAAACTGGCTGTGTCCGATGATAACCGCATCATAATCACCGGTCGCAATTCTCGCACAGAATTTTTTTCGATTACCGGGTTCAAAATCTTTCTTGCTGGTAACCAGCAGCTTCGCATTGGGGTACAGGCGTAAAAACTCGCTGGCCCATTGTTCCGTCAAATGGTTTGGCACGACAAAAAGACTTTTCTGGCACAAGCCCAGACGTTTCAGTTCCATAGCGGAAGCCGCCATCTCAAAGCTCTTGCCGGCACCGACTTCGTGCGCCAAAAGGGTGTTATACCCATACAGCACATGGGCAACCGCATTGCGCTGATGCTCTCGCAAATTGATCTCCGGGTTCATGCCCACAAAATGAATATGACTTCCGTCATACTCACGGGGTCGGGTGCTGTTAAACAGCTCATTGTACCTCTTCACCAGCAGAGTCCGCCGCTGCGGATCTTTCCAGACCCAGCCAGCGAAAGCATCCTTGATGGCCTGCTGTTTCTGCTGGGCGAGGGTGGTTTCGTTTTGATTCAGCACACGCTTTTCTTTCCCATCCTCCACGATGGTATCATAAACGCGGCTGTCACGCAAATTCAAGGTGTCTTCCAAAATCTTGTAAGCATTGGCCCTGCGGGTACCGTAGGTTTCGGTGGCCATAATGTCACCAAAGCCAGTAGCAGATTTATTGCTGATTCGCCATTCGGAAGTGTAAGGGGAGTAGCGAACGGTGATGGCATTGTTGTAGCGGATACGATAGGGCGGCTGAAAAGTTTCCATCATGAACTGCTGCACAATAGAGGGGGCAAGCCATGTGGCACCCAGCCGCACATCAATTTCAGATGCCTCCAGATCTTTGGGCTGTGCCTTGGTCAGTGCGTCCACATTAACCTTGAACTCCGGGTGACTTTCCGCAGCAAGCTGTGCCATCCGCAGCTTATCACGTACATTACCCGAAAGGTATTCGTCCGCAGTCTGCCAGCCTGCTTCCGGGTCGTCAGCATCCACAGCAGGGTCTTTGAAAATCACGCCGGACAATTCGGTGATGATGCGCTCATAGTTACCGGGAGTGCCCAGCAGTTCTGCCATATAAGGCAGGTCTACTTTGCCGTGTTCCCCGATGGACACCGCCAACGCTTCGCTGGGGGTATCCACGCTGGTGACGGTACTCTCCGGGCGAATGGTGCGCTTGGTGAACATATCTGCCTTGGACTTGAGATTTTTATTCTCGTCCAGATTCTCCAGTGAGCAGAGCAGATAGTAGGAACTGTCATCATCGAACAGGCGGGCATTTTTCTTGTCGTTAATCAGGCCGTATTTTGCAGTAAAGGCATCGTAGGCGGCGTTCAATTTTGCTTGCGATGCCTTAATGTCCTCGTCCGGGAAGTCGTTCAACTGCTGCTGAATCAGTTCGTTGACGATCTGCCGCAACTCCACCATACCAGCTACACGGCCTTTGGCGTTGTCGGACAGTTCGATCTGCGTCATGATAGAGTTTTCTCGGTAGTAGATCTCGCCATCAACAACCGTATAGCTAAAATTCTTCACAGTCGGGTCTGCGGGCAGCGTTTTGCGCTGTGCTTCCGCATCTGCGACGTCCGGGGCAGCAATCTCCACCGCAGTGTAATTGCCCTCAATATGCTGTACCGCTTCTGCAAGCTGGTCTGCCAGCACTGCACCCTCAATGGGTGCAACGGTCAGGTCGTGACCGTACTGGGTGCTTTCCAGTTCCAAATTTCCCAGCACCATTTCCGGGTGGTCTACAAAATAGCTGTTGAGAGTAAATCCATCCTCAGTCTGCCCCAACTGCACCCATGCGGGCTCGATATCTGCGGGGCGGTCACGCTTCTGCAAAAAGATAATGTCGCTGACAACATCCGTACCAGCGTTAGCACGGAACGCATTATTCGGCAGACGGATAGCTCCCAACAGGTCAGCACGCTCTGCCATGTGCTTGCGGGCGGTGCTGTCCTTGCTGTCCATGGTGTAGCGAGAAGTCACAAACGCCACGATGCCGCCCGGACGCACTTGGTCGATGGCTTTCGCAAAGAAATAATTGTGGATGGAGAATCCCAGCTTGTTGTACGCCTTATCGTTGACCTTGTACTGACCAAAGGGCACGTTGCCCACAGCGAGGTCATAAAAATCACGGCGGTCGGTGGTTTCAAATCCAGCAACGGTAATGTCAGCCTGCGGGTACAGTTTTTTCGCAATGCGCCCAGTGATGCTGTCCAGTTCCACGCCGTACAAACGGCTGTCCGCCATGCTGTCCGGCAGCATTCCAAAGAAGTTGCCCACACCCATAGACGGCTCCAGAATGTTGCCGCTGCGGAATCCCATGCGCTCCACGGCATCGTAGATACCACGGATCACGGTGGGGCTAGTGTAGTGGGCGTTCAGGGTGCTGGAACGGGCGGCGGCGTATTCGTCCTCGGAGAGCAGCCCTTTCAGTTCGGCGTATTCCTTTGCCCAACTGTCTTTACCGGGGTCAAAGGCATCTGCCAGACCGCCCCAGCCCACATACTGCGAAAGCACCTGCTGCTCCTCGGCGGTGGCACCCCGGTGCTCCTCTTCCAGCTTGAACAGGGTACGGATAGCTTCAATGTTCCGGGCATATTTCTGCTTTGCGCCGCCCTCGCCCAGATGATCGTCCGTGATGTGGAAGTTTCCAGCCGCTTCAGGAGCAGAAGCCGCGTTCAGGGCTTCGTCTGCGGCTGCATCCGGGAAAGTCTGCCATTCGCCGTTGATTTCCACCGAAATAGGCAGCTTGTCCAGTTCTTCATCGGACAGTTCCTGCTCATCCCGCCGCAGACCGTCCTCGAACTGCTGCTTGTTCAGTACCTCATTGCTCCACGAATAGGCCTGCGCGCTGGTGTCGATGCGCACATCGGTTTCGCCCACATAACCAACTTTGCCCTCGATGGTTCGGGTGGGAAGGTCTACCACAACATCGTCCCCGACCTTGTAATCAACGGCCTTTTCGGGAGCAGCATCAAGGGCTTCATCTTGCTGCTCG
>ENA-UEYL01002900-UEYL01002900.1-human-gut-metagenome-genome-assembly--contig:-NODE-2900-length-11877-cov-2.660847_pt1 | contig 11877 bp, 14 predicted proteins | sample MGYA00242941_ERZ507946 | MGnify/ENA primary metagenome ERZ507946 (study PRJEB26167, sample SAMN06115482) | human gut metagenome | host: Homo sapiens | place: China:Guizhou | collected 2015-03-11...
CATCGACGGCGAGCCGGTATTTTCCGAGGAGGTGGTCTGGTTCCCCAAGACCACCTCCGACCCCAACTACCACTATGAGGGCATCGTCTCCGCCCTCAAGGCCGCCGCCGAGCACATGCCCCGGGTGGACGCGGTGGGCGTCTCCTCCGCCGGCATCTATATCGAGAACCGCACCATGAATGCCTCCCTGTTCCTCAAGGTGTCCAAGGAGGACTTTGACGCCAAGGTGAAGGACATCTATATCCGCGCCATCCGCGACACCTTCGGCGACGTGCCCTATGTGGTGGCCAACGACGGCGATGTGTCCGCCCTGGCCGGCGCCATGAACCTGGGCGAAAACAGCATTCTCGGCATTGCCATGGGCACCAGTGAAGCGGTTGGCTATGTGGATTCGGACGGCTGTATCACCGGTTGGCTCAACGAGCTGGCCTTCGCCCCGGTGGACGTGTCCCCCAACGCCATGGAGGACGAGTGGTCCGGCGACATCGGCTGCGGCGTCAAATACTTCTCCCAGGACTCCGTCATCAAGCTGGCTCCCGCCGCCGGCATCAGCCTGTCCGCCGACCTCTCCCCTGCTGAGAAGCTCAAGGAGGTCCAGAAGCTGATGGACCAGGGCGGTTCCCCCGCCGAGGCCATCTACCGCTCCATCGGCGTGTACCTGGGCCACTCCCTGGCCCTGTACCACCACTTCTACGGCTTCAAGCACGTGCTGCTGCTGGGTCGCGTCATGTCCGGCCGGGGCGGCGACATCATCCTGGACACCTGTAAGAAGGTGCTGGCCGACGAGTACCCGGAGGTGGCCGGCCTCATGAACCCCACCCTGCCCGACGAGAAGGCCCGCCGTGTAGGCCAGTCCGTGGCCGCCGCCTCCCTGCCCGAGTTGAGGTAAGCGGTGAAGCGCCACATCGTCTGCCTGGGAGACTCCAACACCCATGGATACTGCGCCGATCCCGCCGACTGCGCCGACGGCTCCCTCCGCCGCTTTAATGAATCAGAGCGGTGGACCTGCCGCCTCCAGGCTGCCCTGGGAGAGGACTTTCTGGTTCTTGAGGAGGGGCTACCCGGACGCACCACCGTCTTTGACGACCCGGTGGAGGAGAGTTTGAGCGCCCTGCCCTACCTCTATCCATGCCTCATGAGCCACGCGCCGGTGTCCCTGCTGGTGGTCATGCTGGGCACCAACGATACCAAGGAGCGGCTGGGCGCCAACGCCTGCGCCATCGGCAAGGGCCTGCGCCGCCTGGTGCGGAAGGCACAGTCCATCGACTGCTGGGCGGGCGGGCAGCCCAACCTTCTGATTGTCGCCCCGCCCGCCATCGGAAAGGGAGTGGAGCGATCTCCCGTGGCCCAGGAGATGGGACTGGGCTGCGTGGAAAAATCCCTGCGCCTGCCCGGCCAGTTCCGGGCGGTCGCCGCAGAAACCCGCTGCCACTTTCTGGACGCCAATGCCCTTGGCTTGGCGCACAACCCCATTGACTTCATGCACCTCACCCGTGAGAGCCACGCCCGGCTGGCCGCCGCGCTGGCCGAGCGGATTCCCACACTGTTCTGAACCCACAGGCCCGGCGAACTGTCGCCGGGCCTGTGACAAAAAGGAGGCCCCTTCATGGCCGCAGGCATTTTTAATCCGGAAAACGACTTCTGGCGTCTGATCGAAAAGCTGGTGGATCTCTTTCTCCTCAGTGTGTTCTGGCTGGTCTGCTCTCTGCCCGTGTTCACCCTGGGGCCCGCCACCGCCGCCCTCTACCGCACAGTGGTGCGCTGTATCCGCGGCAGCGAGCGCAAGAGCTGGAGCCTGTTTTTTCGTACCTTCCGGGAAAATTTCAAGGTTGGCGCCCTGACCACCCTCGTGGTGGTGGCTGTCGGTGCGGTTTTGTTCGTTCTCTATACCCTGCTCTATCAGACTGCATCGCTCAACCGCGCCGGCTACATCCTGTTTATGGCCTACTATGTGTTTCTTTTGTTGCCGCTGGGCCTGCTGTGCTACCTCTTCCCCGTCCTCTCCCAGTTTGAATTCGGTGTGGGCGGCCTCCTCTCCAACTGCGCCAAGCTGGCCATCGCCCACCTGCCCTCTACGATCGCCCTGGCGCTGCTGCTGTATGCCGCCCTGACGGTGTGTCTCAACTTCTTCCTGGCCATCGCAGTCACCCCCGCCCTTCTGGCCCTGCTCCACTCCCTCCTTCTGGAGCGCATCTTCGCCCCCTACATCCGCCAGCAGTTGGGAGAAGATGACAATGACCCTTAAAAAAACAGCCTGTCGAATACATGCTTCGACAGGCTGTTTTTTGTTTCTATTTCTCCGCCAGCAGCTTATTGAGTTCCGTCATAAAGGTGCCGATGTCCTTAAACTGCCGGTACACCGACGCGAAGCGGACATAGGCCACCTCGTCCACCTCTCTCAGCCGGTCCATCACCAACTCCCCAATCTTCGCCGAGGGGATCTCCCGGTCCATGTCGTTCTGGAGAACCTGCTCAATTTCGTTGGCAATCTCCTCCAGCTTTCCAAAGGGCACCGGGCGCTTCTCACAAGCCCGGATCATGCCGTTGAGCAGCTTGCTTTTGTCAAATGTCTGGCGGCTGCCATCCTTCTTGATGACCACCAGAGGCAGACTCTCCATGGTCTCATAGGTTGTAAACCGCTTATGGCACGCCAGGCACTCCCTGCGGCGGCGGATGCTGGCCCCCTCATCGGAGGGCCGGGAATCCACCACCTTGCTCTCCGGATGGGCGCAGTACGGACATTTCATGGTGTCTTGCCCCCTTTGCTTCATTTTAAGCTATGATGGTTCATTATAGCATAAAAGTGCAGCCCGTGGTATCCCCATTTGAGAAAAAAATTTCCGTATGATTTTGTTTTTTCCGGGTACACTACAATCAGCGAAAGCGAGGTGAGCTTGATGCAGAATCAGAATCCGGACCAGATGAAGGCCCGCAGCCAGAATGGTCAGAACAAGACCAATGGCCAGAATGCTCAGAACAAGAAGAAGGAGCAGGCTCAGAACAAGAACAACCAGCCCAACCAGTTCTGACTTTGAGCCATGGGCCGGGGCTCCGCCCCGGCCCAATTTTTCTTTCCAAATTTTTTTCATTTTTCTATTGACATTCTGCGCCATTTTGGTATAATAACATGCGTGCTCACGAGAGAGCAGTAAAAATAGCGGGTTTGTGTAAGGGTAGCACAGCAGACTCTGACTCTGTATGTGAGGGTTCGAATCCTTCACCCGCTGCCAAAGCTCCGTAACCTTTCGGTTACGGAGCTTTTTTTTTGGTAAAAAGCGGCGGCGCATCCGAATGGATGCGCCGCCGCTTTATCCACGTCCGAGGGCGCGGTTTTGAATATGGATAGCCTCCTCCCGCGCCCCCCGGTCAGGTGCGGAGAGTTCATGTACCAAATAGTCCGGCCCGATGCGCTCCACTACCTCACAGATGGCAGGGGAAGTCCAGGGCTGATGCGTATCGATGCGCAGGATATGGCGGTAGCCGAAGCCGTACCGCTTTAAATAGTCCAGAGGCAACCCCGGAGGAAGAAAACCCGTATGGGCCCGGACATATTCCCCGCTGAGGGAGCAGTGAAGATGAATCCCCCTGATGTACCGGCAAAGACCTCCATGCCGGTCCAGCATGCGGTGCACATAGTCCGCCCCTTCCTCCAGGGTACGCAGGCTGGTGTCGCAGTTCATCAGATGCCCGATATCCAGCATGATCCCCTTGCGCTCAGCCCGGATTCCGTCCAGCAGACGGCGGGTCAGCTCCGGCTCGGTGAAGGTGAAGCCCGGCCACCACTGGTTCTCTACCAGGAAGTCGAAGGGCCACGCCCGGTCTCCCAGCAGGAGATTGATAACCGCCGCCGCCGCATCGATGACCTCCTCATGGGTGTGCCGCCAGTGGTAAGTGAAGCCCTCCTCCACCGACACGTCGGACACGTGGAACACCACATAGCGCGCCCCCCACGTCACAGCTCGGTCCAGATCCTCCCGGTAGAGGCGCAGCAGGGTCTCCCGTCCCTCCGGGCCGCCGTAAAAGGACCGCCACACTTCCTCCGAGCCAAATTTCTCGGTCAGTGCGGCCCGGTCTCCCCGCCAGAAATCCAGCCAATCTGGATAAAAGGTCAGGTGGTAGCCCACGTGCAGCGCCTGCGGCACCGTGCAAGGCAGTTCCTCACCGCCCCATACCACCTCCAGGCCGTCACAGCCGCAGGAACGGCAAGCCTCCTCCAAGTCCCCATACTCCGTCAGGACAGAGGCGGTCATGGGCAGGCTCATCAGGGTATCCATTTATTTGCTTCCAGTGTTGAAGAATGGGGCCAGCGCCGCCGCCACCCCGCTGACCGGCATGGTCTGGAGCAGAATCTTGCCCGGCCCGGTTACCACGGTGTTGAACAGGCCCTCGCCGCCAAAGAGGACATTCTTGACGCCCTTCACCATTTGAATGTCAATGGTGCAGGTGGCATCCATCATGGCTAGGTTGCCGCTGTCCACCACCATGCTCTGCCCCGCCTGGAGCTCATACTCCACCGCATAGCCGTCGACCTCCAGAAAGGCCGTGCCACGGCCGGAGAGCTTCTGCATAATAAATCCCTCGCCGCCGAAAAAGCCAGCTCCCGCTTTCTTTTGAAAGAAGATGGACAGCTCCACCCCCTGTTCAGAGGCCAGAAAGCCGCTTTTCTGCACCACTACGGGGTGGGCCGGGTCAATCTCCACCGCCTTAATGGACCCAGGGAAGCTGGAGGCAAAGGCGATCATCCCGGCTCCGCCCTGGGCGGTATAAGTATTTTGAAACATCGACTCACCGGAGAACATGCGGCCGAAGGCTTTGCCAATACCGCCGGCTCCGGTTTCCATCTTCATGTTGGGGCTCATCCACACCATGGAGCCCCGCTCGGTGATCATGGCCTCGTTGGCCTCCAGATCACACACCACGACGGGCATGGGCTCACCAATGATCTCATACTTCATAATGGGTCCCTCCTTATGTTTGGATGCTCCTAGTATATTACGGTTTCCGAAGGATGGCAAGTCCCGCCCCACGAACTTTACAAATTCTTTCCTTTCGTGGTATGATGGTACTATTCTTTCAAGGAGGCGTCGGACCATGGAGCTGACAAGGGAGCAGGCGCTGGCCCTGCTCAGGCAGTATAACGAGGAGCCCTTTCACCTGCGCCATGCCCTGACGGTGGAGGCCGTCATGAGCTGGTTCGCCCGGGAGCTGGGTTACGGGGAGGAGGCGGCGTTCTGGGCCCAAGCGGGGCTGCTGCACGACTTGGACTTCGAGCGCTACCCGGAGGAGCACTGCGTCAAGGTGCGTGAGATCATGGAGGCCCGCGGGCTGGACCCGGCCCTCATCCACGCGGTAGTCAGCCACGGCTGGGGCATGACGGAGGGCGACGCCCAGCCGGAGCACGAAATGGAGAGGGTGCTCTTCGCCGTGGACGAACTCACCGGACTGATCGGCGCAGCCGCCCTCATGCGCCCCTCCAAGAGCGTGCAGGACATGGAGCTGTCCAGTCTGCGCAAGAAATTCAAGGACAAAAAGTTTGCCGCCGGCTGCTCCCGGGAGACCATCACCCAGGGAGCCCAACTCCTGGGTTGGGAGCTCAACGACCTGCTGGAGCGCACCCTCCAGGCCATGAAGGCCTGCGAGGCGGACATCGAAGCCCAGTGCGCCGCCCTCTGAGATCCACAAAAAAAGACCGTGTCCCCCGGCGGGGATACGGTCTTTTTGTCAAGCGTCGGTGGCCTCGGTGGCAATGCCCGCCCGCTCCTGGGCGATGTTCAGTGCGTGGTCGCCGATGCGCTCAAAGTCGGTAAGCAGCTCGGAGAAAATGATGCACGCCTCGTCTGAGCAGGAGCCCTGCTTCATCCGCTTCATCTGGTTGCGGCGATACTCCTCAGTCATGTCGTCCATCCGCTGCTCCAGCGCGGAAACCTTGGTGAGCCAGTCGGTGGGCTCGATGCTCTCCTGCTCCAGCAGGTCCAGCACCTCCAGGCAGACGGCCTCCATGCTCCTCAGCTCCTCCTGAGCCTCTTCGGAGAATTGAATCTTCTTCTTGTCCAGCATCTGGGTGTACTCGCAGATATTCATGGCATGGTCGCCGATGCGCTCGATGTTGCCGGTGATCTTGAAGTAGGCGCTGATGGCGGTGGAGTCCTTCTCGTTGGTCTCGTGCACGATGATGTTGGAGATGTACTGGGAGATCTCCTTGTTGAGATAGTCGATATACTCCTCGGTGGCCTCCGCGCTCTCCACGCGCTTTACATCCCGCTCCAGCACTGCCTGGAAGCTGGTGGCGATGTTCTCCTTCGCCATGCCCATCATGCGGTTGAGCTCCTGGCGGATCTGGGTGACATACATCGCGGAAAAGCCGATGGGGTGCTCCTGCTTGGAGGCAGGCATAGGCACCAGAAAAGCCAGGTGCATCCCCTCCTCCTTGTCCTCCTTGCGGTCGGGCAGGATGCGCATGGCGATCTTCACCAGATATCCGCCGAAGGGCAGCAGCAGCAGGGTGGTCACAATATTAAAGAGGGTGTGCATGTTGGCAATCTGCGCCGCCGGGTTGTCGGGGGTCATGGACTGCATAAACCCGGTCAACGGCGTGGCCATGCAGATGACGGTGAACAGAACGGTGCCGAACACGTTGAACATCAGGTGGATGATGGTGGTGCGCTTGGCGTTGCGGCTGGTGCCGATGGAGGCCAAAACGGCGGTGATACAGGTGCCGATGTTCTGTCCGAAGAGGACGTATACCGCGCTGTCCAGGCCGATTACCCCACTGAGGGCCAGCGCCTGCAGGATACCCACCGAGGCGGAGGAGGACTGGATCAGAGCTGTGAAGGCCGCTCCCGCCAGAATGCCGACAACGGGGTTGGAGAAGGTGCTCACCAGATTGACAAAGGCGGGCCATTCCCGCAGGGGCTCCATGGCCGAGCCCATCATCTCCATACCGATAAAGAGCACGCCCAAGCCGGCCAGAATATTTCCGTAGTGGTGAATCTGGGGCTTCTTCAAAAAGACCACCATGGCCACGCCCACAAAGGCGAACAGGGGAGCCACGGCGCCCACGTCCAGGGCGATGAGCTGGCCGGTGATGGTGGTGCCGATATTGGCGCCCATGATGATCCACACCGCCTGTTTCAGCGTCATCATGCCAGAGTTGACGAAGCCCACCACCATGACAGTGGTGGCGGAGGAGGACTGGATGACCGCGGTAATGCCCGCGCCCACCAGGATGCCCAGGAAGCGGTTGGAGGTCAGCCGCTCCAGAATGCCCTTCATGCGGTTGCCCGCCGCGGCCTCCAGGCCGGCGCTCATCATCTGCATGCCGTAAAGGAACAGGGCCAGGCCGCCCAGCAGCCCCAGGAGAATGCTTATGTCTAGGTTCACGTTCATTCCCTCATTTTTTACATTCTTTTTTCTGATCTCTTACCAAATGCCAGCAGTAGTATACCGAATGTAAAGTGGCGCGTCAACGGTATTTACAAGAACTTTACAAAAAGATTCGACCGGATCTTTACTCTTTTTTAATCTTCCAATTTCCGGCCAGCCGTTGCCTTTCAGCCGATTTTAGGCTATACTACCCTTATCCCGTTCGTTTGGCCTCCGGGCCCGCGAAACAAAAGGAGAATGTTTTTATGGAACAGCAACCGGCCAAGAAGCGCCGAGGCCCTGCAAGCAAGCTGGGGAAGATCCTGATCAATCTGATCGTCACCGCTGTGGTGGGCTTCCTCTACTTCTATGTGGCCCTGCCCCCCATCAACCTGCAGTCCAGCGATTTTTATACCTTCATCGGCATCCTGTGTGTGGTGTATGTCGTCAGCGCCCTGATCACCTCCGGCATGAATGTGGTCAGCAGCGGTGGAGGCCCCAAGGAGTACCTCCGCTTCATCAAGACCCAGTGCCTGCCTGTGGGCATCCTGTTTCTGGCCCTGATCGCGGTGGCCATCGTGGGCTCCATCCTCTCGATGCCCCTTTTCCGCGCCGCGGCCTACCGGGATCTGCTCACCGTGGAGGATGGCAATTTCGCCGAGGACATCGCCGAGATTTCCTTTAGTGAGATCCCCACCCTGGACAAGGACTCCGCCAACTTCCTGGGCGACCGCCAGATGGGCACCCTCAGCGACATGGTCAGCCAGTTTGAATACTCCAACGACTCCACCCAGATCAACTATCAGGGCAGTCCCGTCCGTGTGGCCCCCTTGGAATACGCCGACCTTATTCGGTGGTTCACCAACCGCTCCAATGGTCTGCCCGCTTACATTGTGGTGGATATGGTCTCCCAGGAGGTCAAGGTGGTCCGCCTTCCCGATGGCCAGGGAATCAAATACTCCCCTTCCGAGCCTTTGAATCGCAACGTGATGCGCCATCTGCGCTTTCAGTATCCCACCTTTCTTTTCGCCACCCCCTCTTTTGAGATTGACGAGTCCGGCAATCCCTGGTGGGTCTGTCCCCGTGTGGTCAAGACCATCGGTCTTTTTGGAGGCACGGATATCCGGGGAGCGGTGCTCATGGACGCTGTTACCGGCGAATGCTCCTACCATGAAGAGGTCCCGCAGTGGGTGGACAGAGTTTACCTCGCCTCTCTCATCATGGAGCAGTACGACTACCACGGCACTCTGGTCAACGGCTTCCTCAACTCCATTCTGGGCCAGCGGGATGTGACCGTGACCACCGACGGCTACAACTACATCGCCCTCAACGACGATGTGTACGTCTATACCGGCGTCACCTCCGCCAACGCCGACCAGTCCAACCTGGGCTTCCTGCTCTCCAACCAGCGCACCAAGGAGACCAAGTTCTACGCCGCCCCTGGCGCCACCGAGTACGCCGCCATGGGCTCGGCCCAGGGCGAAGTGCAGGATTTAGGCTACACGGCCACCTTCCCCCTGCTGCTGAACATCGCCGGGGAGCCCACCTACTTCATTCCTCTGAAGGACGCCACCAACCTGGTCAAGAGCTACGCCATGGTAAACGTGGCCCAGTACCAGGTGGTCACCGTGGCCTCCACAGTTTCCCAGTGTGAGCAGGAATATATCCGTCAGCTCTCTGACAAGGGCATCACGGAGACTGAGGAGCTGCCTCAGACGGAGGCCAAGGGTACCGTGGCGGAAATCCGCACCGCTGTACTGGACGGAAACACCTACTACTTTATCCGTCTGGAGGGAGAGGAGATCTTTTACTCCATCTCCGCTGCCAAGAACCGTGAGGTGGTCACGCTGAACGTGGGCGACCGTGTCACGGTGGAGCACGCCGTTGCCGCCGAGGGCAGCACGTCCTCTATTCTGGACGGCTACTCCCTCACGGTGGAAGGCCGGGCTTCTCAGGCCACAGTGCCCCAGGCCGAGGGCAATTCTGTCTCCGACACGGTGGCGACGCCTCAGGAAGCGGAAGGCTGAACGCATTATAGAACAAAAAATCCGCCCATCCTTGTGGATGGGCGGATTTTTCAGCCTTCCGTCTTCCAGCCGGCGCACAGCGCCAGCTTGTCTTTCCGGGACAGCCGCTTGATCTGGCTCTCCCGGCGCAGGGCGGCGGACTTGTCCGGCTGCTCCTCCTGATAGGCCAGCTCCAGCGGCCCTCTCCCTCTGGTATATTTGGCCCCCTTGCCCGCCCGGTGGGCGGCCAGCCTGCGGTCCACATCATCGGTGATACCGGTATACAGCGTGTTGTCCCCGCAGCGCAGAATATAGACATACCAGGTCATGCTTCCGGACCTCCCCCCTGCTTTCTCCTCAGTATAGCGCACCGGAGGCAGGCTGGCAAGGCGGCATCTCCATGGAATCCGTTTGAAACCCTCCGGCATTTGTGTTATTCTATCAGCAAATCAGGATGCGGGCGGCCCTTAAATTACCCTGGTACAACACGCCTGCACAAGGAGGAATGGGCATGGATTCCATTGACTACACCGCCTTTCTGGGCCAGGGGCCCGACCTGTGCTCCATGAACCACCAGGAGCTGGAAGAGTATCTGGACACTGTCCGGAGCTGGATTGACCGGCTGGACGAGGAGGAGCCGGAGGACATGGAGAGCGAGGAGTACGAGGCCTGGGGCGACCGCCATGAGGCGCTGGAGGACCTGGCCGACGACATTCAGGACCGATTGGAGGAGCTGTGATGGAGCCTTCCTTCTGTAAGCTGGAAATCTTTCTTCCCCCATCCCATTTGGAGCCTCTGCGGGCGGCCCTCCAGCGTGTGGATGCGGGGCACATCGGCCGCTATGACAGCTGCCTGTCCTTCAGCCCGGTCACCAGCTGCTGGCGTCCTCTGGAGGGTGCCGTTCCCTACCTGGGGCAGGTGGGCGAGGTATGCACCCAGCCGGAGCTGAAGGTGGAGGTCACCTGCCGCACCGGGCAGCTGGATGAGACCCTCGCCGCCATCAAGGCGGTACACCCCTATGAGGAGCCGGTGATCAACGTCATCCCCCTGTACCGCACGGGATTGTAAGCGGCGCAGATTGCCGTTTTGAAGCTGTCCCGCTCCGATTTTACACCCAAAATCACAATCTGCTGCAAGCCTTCCCACACAGCGGGAGGGCTTGCTTTTTTCTTTTCCCTCTTGACAATATCGATATTCGAGATTATACTCAAATCAGAAATATCGATATTCGAGATTAGGGAGGTGCGTGCTGTGCCCCGGGCAAAATTTCAGACGCTGACCGAGCAGATGTTTTACATTCTTCTGTGCCTGAGCCAGGAGTGCTGCGGCATCGACATCATGGATCAGGTGCCCGCTATGACGGGAGGCCGGGTCCGGGTGGGCTCTGGCACTCTCTACAACCTGCTGGAGCAGTTTGTGCAGGCGGAGATGATCCGGGAAACCCGGGCGGAAGGCCGGAAGCGCAGCTACATTCTTACGGAGAAGGGGCGTGAGACCCTGGAGGAGGAGTACCGCCGCCTGTGCACCCAGACTGCCGACTACCGCCGGATATTTGGAGAGGAGGCTCCCCAATGAAAGACAGCAAGCGCGATTTCATTCCTTTTTCCCTCTATGACCGCACCGGCATGGCCGCCCACCTGGAAAAACGGGCGGCCCAGGGCTGGCTGCTGGACCGGGTATCTCCCTGGGGCTGGCACTACCGCCGGATTGACCCCAAGAGGCTTCACTTTGCCGTCACCTACTACCCCAAAAACTCCCAATACGCTCCGGAGCCCTCGGAAGAGCAGCTCACCTTTCAGGACTTCTGCGCCCACACCGGCTGGGAGCTGGCCGCCGCCTTCGGTCCCCACCAGTTCTACTACAACGAGAAGGAGGATCCCGTCCCCATTCAGACGGATCCGGAAATTGAGCTGGCTCAAATTGGAAAGGCCTTCCGGAGGGCGCTGCCCATCTACATTGTCTTCCTGCTGCTGGGCCTCTATATGGGGTGTTCCTGGCTGTGGTCCGTGGTAAACCGGCCCATCGATTTGCTGTCCAGTACCGGGAACCTCTTCACCGGCGTTTGCTGGCTGCTCCTGTTTGTCTACTTCACCGCCGACCTCACCACCTACCTGCTCTGGCGGCGGAAGGCCAAAGCGGCAGCCCAGCTTGGGGAATTTGTCCCCACTCACGGCTGTCACCGGGTGATGCAGGTGGGAATGGTTCTGATGCTGCTGGCTCCCGGCTTACGATCATCGGGTTTCCTTTTTCATCCAGCTGTGTATATCTGCTTAACATCTTACCAGTTGCCTCTCCCTGGTCATTTACCCAGTAGATCGGAATGCCATCACTTAACAGCACCAGATATTTGTCATCAGCAGTACCCTGGTCTAGCATAGCTTTACCAGCCATCAGACCTGCCATCATATTCGTATCAGAGGACGGCTTGATCTCCCCAATGGCTTTTTTCGCCTCCGTCACAGATACCAGTCCATTGGTCAGATCATGTGCAGTCTTATCGAATGTCACA
>ENA-UEYL01002910-UEYL01002910.1-human-gut-metagenome-genome-assembly--contig:-NODE-2910-length-11851-cov-3.399100_pt1 | contig 11851 bp, 10 predicted proteins | sample MGYA00242941_ERZ507946 | MGnify/ENA primary metagenome ERZ507946 (study PRJEB26167, sample SAMN06115482) | human gut metagenome | host: Homo sapiens | place: China:Guizhou | collected 2015-03-11...
ATTCCCTCTTTTCTTTCATTTTTTCCTTCATATTTCAGATTCTTTAATATTTCAGATAATGTCCCATGCGTTCCTGTTTTGTTTTCAGATAGAATAAATCATGTGTTGTTGCATCCATCTGGATAGGCACACGCTCCGTAATTTCAATCCCAAATTCCTCAAGCTGATATACCTTATCGGGATTATTGGTCAAAAGGCGCATGCTTTTTACGCCCAATTCGCGCAGAATCTGTGCGCCGATATAGTATTCTCTCTGGTCGCCCTTGAAGCCAAGGGAAAGATTCGCTTCCAAGGTATCCATTCCCTGCTCCTGCAATTCATAGGCGCGCAGCTTATTGATTAAGCCGATGCCGCGCCCCTCCTGCCGCATATAAAGCAGGATACCGCGCCCTTCCTTTTCAATCTGCGTCATAGCAGCGGCAAACTGCTGTCCGCAGTCGCACCGCAGGGAGCCGAAGGTATCCCCTGTCAGGCACTCGGAATGAACTCTGCAAAGCACATCCTTGCCATCGCCGATATCACCCTTTACCAGTGCTACATGATGCTCGCCATTCAGCAGATTGACGAAGCCATACGCCATAAAATCACCATATTTCGTGGGCATTTTGACAGCCGCCTTCTGTTCTACCAGCTTTTCATGGCATTTACGGTAATTCTGCAAATCCCGAATGGTAATGAATTTGATATCCCATTCCTTTGCCAGCTTCATCAGCTCAGGCGTACGCATCATGGTACCATCCTCACGCATGATTTCGCAGCACAGCCCACATTCCTTCAAGCCTGCCAGTCTGCATAAATCAACGGTTGCTTCGGTGTGCCCTTCCCGTTCCAGAACGCCGTTTTTCTTTGCCAGAAGAGGGAACATGTGCCCCGGTCTGCGGAAATCCTCAGGCTTTGCGTCCTCCGAAACGCAGGCAAGCGCTGTGATGGAGCGTTCTGCCGCAGAAATGCCTGTTGTGGTCGCCACATGGTCGATGGAAACCGTAAATGCTGTTTCGTGGTTATCCGTATTCTGCTGTACCATCTGAGGAATCCGCAATTTCCGCACATATTCCTCAGACAGAGGTATACAAATCAAGCCCTTGCCATAGCATGCCATGAAGTTGATGTTTTCTGTGGTTGCAAATTCTGCCGCGCAGATGAAATCCCCTTCGTTCTCCCGATCGGGATCATCTGTTACCAAAATGATTTTGCCGTTGCGCAATTCCTCCAGCGCTTCCTCTACTGTGTTAAACTGCATGATGTATTCTCCTCCTTAAAATCCGTATTTCGATAAAAAATCCATTGTAATTGTATGTTTCGGCTGCTGCTCTGCTTTCGGACAAATCAGCTTTTCTACATATTTCCCAATGATATCCGTTTCCAGATTTACCAAATCGCCTTCTCTGCGGTTCTTCAAAATGGTTTGGCTGACCGTATGCGGAATGGCAGAAATGGAAAACTCGCTTTCTCCGACCTCCGCCACTGTCAGGCTAATGCCGTCAATGGTTATGGAGCCCTTTTCAACGATATATCGCATCAGCTCCGCCTTCGCCTGTATGGTATACCAAATGGCTGTATCATCCCGACGCACGCGGATCACCTTTCCCACACCGTCTACATGACCTGCAACGATATGCCCGCCAAAGCGTCCGTCTGCCGCCATGGCTCTTTCCAGATTCACAGGCGTTCCCATTGTCAGCCCTGCCAGAGAGGAACGGTTCAGCGTTTCGTGCATCACATCTGCGGAAAAGCCATGCGAAAACAACTCCGTCACCGTCAGGCAAATGCCGTTGACCGCAATGCTGTCACCGATTTTGGTTCCCTCCAAAACCGTATCCGCATGAATGGTCAAGACCGCAGAATGCTGTCCGTGCTTGATTCTCTCAACCCTTCCGATTTCCTCAACAATTCCCGTGAACATCTCTGCTCACCTCGCTCTCTATCAGAAAATCCTCTCCCAGAGGAATGATTTTGCTGTTCTTTAAATAAAATGCCTCCGCCGGTGTTGCAACGCCCTGTCCCTCAATGGGCGTTTTTGCCGTCCGTCCGCCAAATAATTTCGGTGCGATATATGCCTGCACCTTTTGCACAATGCCTTCCTCCAATGCTGTCCAATGGAGTGTACCGCCACCCTCTATCAGAATGCTGTCAATTTCCTGCTCCCCTAATTTTTGCATCAATTCCGGCAAATCAACATGCCCGTTTTTTTCGTTTACCTGTAGGATTTGACAGCCTGCCGCCAGATATGCCTCCTGTTTTTTCCTATCCGCACAGCAGGTTGCAAGGATGGTCGGTATTTCCTTCGCCGTTGCAACAATTTGTGTATCCAACGGTGTGCGAAGGTGTGTATCGCAAATAACGCGAATCGGGTTTTTTCCGCCCTCCATTCTGCAATTCAGCATGGGGTTATCCGCCAAAACTGTTCCCACACCCACCATGATTGCAGTATATTTATGCCTTTGCTCTTGCACATGCGCTCTTGCCGTTTCCGATGTAATCCATTTGGATGCACCTGTGTAGGTTGCGATTTTTCCGTCCATCGTCATCGCATATTTCATCACCACAAAGGGACGCTTTGTTTGAATATAGTGGAAAAACACCTCATTCAAACGGTCACATTCCTCCTCCAGCATGTGCTCCGTTACCTCTATGCCATGCTCTCGCAAAATCCGAATTCCCTTTCCTGCCACAAGTGGATTGGGGTCTGCTGAGCCGACCACCACGCGCCGAATGCCTGCCTCCAGAATGGCATCCACACAAGGCGGCTGTCTGCCCTGATGGCAGCAAGGCTCTAATGTGACATAAAGCGTCGCTCCCTGCGGCGATTTTTTGCAATTTGCCAATGCGTTTCGCTCTGCATGCGGCTCACCGCATTTTTCATGCCACCCCTGACCGATGATTTCACCATCCTTCACAAGCACTGCCCCTACCATCGGGTTTGGTGCCGTCCATCCGAGCCCATTTTTTGCAAGCATAAGTGCAAGCTCCATATATTCTGAATCCTTCATAGAATCCCTCCAGACAGATTTCAAAAAATGCAAAATAAAAAATGCTCCGAACAGAATCGCTCAGAGCATCAGAAATACATACACCAAAAGAATCCCTGTGCCAAAATAAGAAAAGCTCCGGAATGTTCAAAAACAATCCAGAGCAGATATCTCAAAAAGGCACAGAAAAGAAACACTTTTCCTGCGTTCATCCATCTTCTTTCATCCAGACTATACTGTCGGCTTCGGAGTTTCACCGAATCATGCCTTGCGGCTCGTGGGCTGTACCACCGGTAGGGACTTTCACCCTGCCCTGAAGATTCTATTTATTTACGAAACCAGTATATGCGTTTGTCAGAGATTTGTCAAGCTATTTTTTGCAAAACATATCAAAATTCTCTGTCCCCAAGAAAATTTCAGCAAAAAAAGAACACGGCTTTTCTCGTAAAAATCCACCGTGTCCCTTTTTATTTTTCCGTTACCGAAATGCTGATTGTGCGCGATGCGCCGTCCTCCTCGCCTTGGAAAAACGCCTGTATTTCGCCCAGCTTGCCGACCTGCTCCAGAAAATCCGCATAATTTGCCACAGGAATCACCGCCTGAATCACATCATCCGCACTGCTTTCCTCATAACCGCCGGCTTCCTCTATGCTCTTACGAATTGCCTGCAAGGCTGTCTCCTTTTTTTCCACTTGAAGTGTCATGCTGTCCGCCGCATTGCTGTCCATAGCGCGTGTGCCGCTCACCAATGTCTCGCTGTCCATCGCATTTTCCGCTTCGCCTGCATATAAAGCTGCTTTCGGCATGGTTGCCGCTCTATCCGACCAAAAAGACTTTGCCGTTTCCTTCGGAGTTGTTTCTTTGGGTGTTGCTTCTTTCGGAGTTGCTTCTTTGGGGGTGGTTTCTTTTGGTGCCGTTTTCTGCGAAACAGGTTTTTTTGCTTTCTTTGTTTCCTGCTCAGAAAAATCCTCCTTGGTATCGGATTTTCCCGCCGCATTGTTCTCTGTCGCGCTGTCCGCCGCAGTCTGTTCTGCCGCTTCCTCGCCCGTATCCGCCATCAGCGCAGTATCCTCAAACAGAATCTGCTCTATCTCCTCGTTCTGGTTCTGCCGCATTTCCAGCATTCCCCTCGTGCCGCCTGCCACCACAACCACAAGCACCGCCGCCGCGATCATGCTCATCTGCTTCCAGCCATGCTTCTTCTTTGCAGGGAAAGGCACAACCTTGCGCTCCGCCTGCAGCTTCTGCATCAGCTCTGTATGATAGTCTTCAGGGAGTTCCTCGTCAGGAAGGCTCGCCAAAGCGTTTTTGATTTCCTTCTGCCGCGCCAGCTCTTCTCTGCAAGCCGCACAGCCTTCCAGATGCGTTTCGATTTCTGCTGTTTCCTCTGCCGTGGTTTTGTTTTCCAAATACGTCCAGAGCAGCTCTTTCACTTTATCACAATTCATTGCCTTCCCTCCTTTCCTCTCTTATGACGAATAAAATATGCATCTTGTTCCCGTAATTTTAAAATTTCCTGCTTTAATTGATTTCGCCCACGGGAAATACGGCTCTTCACCGTTCCCAACGTAAGCTCCAGAATCTCCGCGATTTCCTCGTAGGAAAGCCCCTTGATATCCCGCAGGATAACCGCCACCTTATGCTCCGGCGAAAGGCTCTCCAATGCCTGTAAAATCTCGCTTTTCTGCTCCTCTCGAAGCATGCTTTCCTCCGGTGTTTCGCCCGTATCGGCAACCTGCCGCTGCATGCTGCCTTCCTCGCCTTCCAGCTCTTCCTCTAGCGAAAAACTCTGTCTGCCCTTCCGCTTTCGCATTTCATCAATGCAGGTGTTCGCCGTAATGCGGTAAATCCATGTAGAAAACTGCGACCGCTCGTCAAAATTCCCGATATTCCGATACGCCTTCAGAAACACCTCCTGCGAAATATCCTTCGCATCCTCGCTGTGGTTCATCATGCGCAGTGCCACGTTATAAACGATCTTTTCGTGCTGTAAAATGAGTTCCTCAAAGGCGTGCATGTCCCCCTGCTTCGCCCTCTTGACCAATCGTACCTCGTTCTGGTCGGTCATAAACGGTTCACCTCCGTAGGCCGTGCCGATTCTCTCTTTTTTCCAATTTTTTTCAAATCACTGCCGAATATGAAAAAAGAGACGAATCATATTCGTCTCTTAAACTGCCATCGAGGCGACAGGATTTGAACCTGCGACCTCTACATCCCTAATGTAGCGCTCTACCAAGCTGAGCCACGCCTCGATATTTTTACCGCTTTTGTTCAGCGACTTTTACATATTACCACAGGATATTCTTTCTGTCAACAACAGATTTTATATTTTTTCAAAATGTATCCAAAAAAATCCCTTTTATAGAAAAATCCACCGAACCTTCCGCAAAATCATTCGGTGGATTTCTGTTTTTATAACAAATGCAGCCGTCTGCAAACGCGAATCAGCTTGCCGCCGCCGGGTACTGTCTGCAAGTCCTCCTCCACGATGCCCTTGATGAGCAGCATCACCAGACCATACACCGCAACCGCAATGCAGATTGCAAGCAGTGTCGCGATGGTGTTGCTCTGCAAAAGCTGATAGAACACATGATAGCTGCCAAGTGTTGCCGCCGCCATGGCAGCAGAGCCGATAATCGGCTTGAGAAAGCTGCCCATGATATCGAATTTCGTTCCCGTCAGTCTGCTCAGCATGATTACATCAAAAACGCCTGCAACCAGATAGCAGCCCGTTGTGGAAAGCACTGCCCCCAGAACGTTAATAGAAGGAATCCGAATCAGAACCACGTTCAGAATCACCTTTGTAATGGCACCCAGAATCGCACCGACCACGGGCACCTTAATATGTCCAATCCCCTGCAAAATCCCCGTAGAGGTCTGGCAGAGTGCAAGGAAGATAATGGAAACGCCACCAACCGTCAGCAGTGTACCGCCGTCGCTTGCACTGGGGAACAGCATGTGGATAATCTGCGGCCCAAGCGCACTGATACCAACCGCCGCAGGCACAGAAATAATCATGGAAATGCGATAGGTCAGCGTCATTTTTCTGCGTACCTGCTTCCGCTCCTTCAATTTTACCGATGTGGCAATGCTCGGCAAAGCCGCTGTTGCAACCGCCGTAGAAATCGTAACGGGCAATGTGGTCAGCGTAACATATTTCCCCGAAAGCTGTCCATACAACGCTCTTGCATTCTCTTCGGAAAATCCAATCTGCTGCAAAATTCTTACTACCATCCCCATATCAATCAGGTTGGTAATGCTGAATACCGCCGTACCTGCGATGATGGGCCATGCCGTCTGCAAAACTCTGCCCATCAGCTCACGCTTCGATTCCTCATAGGGCTGCTTGCATCGCTCTGCTCTCCAAAGCAGATACGGGCGAATCAGACAGTAGGCAAAGACCACCACAACCAGACCTGCCAAAGCGCCAATCCCCGTCCCCATCGTACCACCGGCAGATGCCAGAGGAATGTTTTTCGTCATCCCTTCCGGAATATTGATGCTCATAAACACCCATGCCAGATACACACTGAAAAAGGCGTTGAACACCTGCTCTACAATCTGAGAAATCGCGGTCGGCACCATGGTACGCATCCCTTGGAAATATCCGCGGAATACGGACATGATAGCAACAATCACCAAGGTCGGGCAAAGCGTCAGCAGGGAATAATAGCTGTCCGCAATGTCAATCATATCTGCCAGTCGGTGTGCGCCAAGTCCCATCACAATCGCAAAGAACGTGCCAAAGCAGGTGGAAATCACCAATGCCGCCTGAAAGACACGATGCGCATTTCGGTATTGCTTCAGTGCGATTCTCTCGGAAACCAGCTTAGAAATTGCCGCAGGCAGCCCCGCTGAGGATAAAATCAGCAGGAAGGTATAAATATAATAGCCGCCGCTGTAAATCGCATTCCCCTCGTCCCCAATCATATTGGTTAAGGGTAAACGGTATATAAAGCCCAAAAAACGTACCAGCAGGCTGGCTGCTGCCAGAATTGCCGCCTGTTTTACGAAGCCGCCGCCCTTTTTCTTCGCTTTTGCCGCCATGGTGCACCTCTTTCCAAAAAATCCTAATCAGAACCGCTTCTTAGCTGTTTGCGCGGTTTTTCGCCTTTCTGCGCTGGGTATTATCCAGAATCTTTTTCCGCATACGCAGATTCTGGGGTGTTACCTCCAGCAGCTCATCATCACTGATAAATTCCATGCACTGCTCCAGAGACATTGTGATATGCGGTGTCAGCTTCAGCGCATCATCAGAGCCGCTCGCACGGGTATTGGTCAGCTGCTTTTTCTTACATACGTTGATATCCATATCATCCGCACGGGCATTTCTGCCGACAACCATGCCCTCGTAAACCTTTGTGCCTGCGCCGATGAACAGCTCCCCACGTTCCTGCGCGTTATACAGACCATAGGTGATTGCTTCGCCGCTTTCAAACGCAACCAGAGAGCCCTGCGAACGGGTCACGATATCACCCTTATAGGGTTCGTAGCCGTCAAACAGGGAGTTCATGATGCCGTTGCCCTTGGTATCTGTCATAAATTCACTGCGGTAGCCAATCAGACCTCTTGCAGGAATCGAAAATTCCAGTCTGGTATAGCCACCCTTTGCAGGATACATATTTGTCATTTCGCCCTTTCTGCTGCCCAGCTTTTCGATAACATTGCCGACAAATTCCTCAGGAACGTCAATCGTTACCGCCTCCATAGGCTCGCATTTCTTGCCGTTAATCTCTCTGAACAGCACCTCCGGCTTAGAAACCTGAAATTCGTAGCCCTCTCTGCGGAGTGTTTCGATCAGAATGGAAAGATGCAGTTCCCCTCTGCCGGAAACCTTCACGCTGTCCAAATTATCCGTATCCTCTACCCGCAGGCTGACATCTGTATTCAGCTCCTTGAACAGTCTGTCACGAATCTGTCTGGAGGTAACATATTTCCCCTCCTGCCCTGCGAAGGGGCTGTCGTTTACAGAGAAATTCATTGCCAGTGTGGGTTCGGAAATCTTCACGAAGGGCAGAGGCTCCGGCTTTTCGGGGGAACAGATGGTATCCCCGATCATAATATTTTCAATGCCGCTAAGCGCAACAATATTGCCGACGCTCGCTTCCTTTACCTCTACTCTCTGCAAGCCCTGAAATTCATACAGCTTTGTGATACGAACCTTTTTCTGTGTTTCCGCATTGTGCATATTCAGAACGACAACCTCGTCATTGACGCGCAGTACGCCGTTTTCAATCTTACCGATGCCGATACGACCCAGATATTCGCTGTAGTCAATCGTGGAAATCAAAGCCTGTGCAGGCGCATGCACGTCCCCTGTGGGAGCGGGAATATGGTTGATGATTGCTTCAAACAGAGGCTTCATATCGCCCTCTCTTGCAGAGGGGTCCTCGGAGGCATAGCCGCCTCTTGCGGAAGCGAACACAAAGGGGGAATCCAACTGGTCTTCGTTTGCATCCAGCTCCATAAACAGCTCCAGAACCTCATCCACAACCTCATCAGGGCGTGCTTCGGGTCTGTCCACCTTATTTACGCAGACAACAACAGGGTGATTCAGCTCCAATGCCTTGCGCAGAACGAATTTTGTCTGGGGCATAGGGCCTTCAAACGCATCCACCACCAGCACAACGCCGTCCACCATTTTCAGCACACGCTCTACCTCGCCGCCGAAATCGGCATGTCCGGGGGTATCAATGATGTTGATTTTGGTATCACCATAGTTTACGGCTGTGTTTTTGGAAAGAATGGTAATCCCTCTTTCCCGTTCAATATCGCCGCTGTCCATGACTCTTTCCTGTACCTCCTGATTGGAACGGAAGATACCGCTCTGTCTGAGCAGCTGATCCACCAATGTGGTTTTGCCGTGGTCAACATGGGCAATAATCGCTACGTTTCTGATATTTTCAATATTCTGACTCATTTAGAATTACTCCAATCGTTTCAAGTTTTTCTTTTACATTATCTTCTGTGTGACACTTAATTGTAGCACACCATTTTCTCGGATGCAACGATTCCAAAGAAAAAAACGCCTCCATCTGCCGATAATTCCCAAAAAAATACACTTTTCGGCATAAAGAAAGACTCTCCTAACGGAGAGCCTCTTTGTTGCATAACCAAGCTCAAATATATGTCTGAATGCTTTCGCACTTAGGTCAAATAAATAGAATCGATTAAGCACGTGTTACGTTTGCAGCCTGAGGGCCTTTTGCACCCTGTACTACTTCAAATTCAACTTCCTGGCCTTCTTCCAGTGTTTTGTAGCCTTCAGCCTGAATTGCGGAGAAATGTACGAATACATCGTCTTCACCAGGTACGGAGATGAAACCAAAACCTTTTTCTGCGTTAAACCATTTTACTGTACCTTTTTTCATTCTTTAAAATCCTCCTACTTGAGATAGATAAAAATTTGTTACAGTTTGATATTAGCATAAATTTCCGTCAGTGTCAATCCGATTTCCAGTGAATCACTTGGGATTCGCTCGACATTCCCTTACATTTTTCCGTAATTTTCATCCTCCTGCAGGGCTCCGTTCTGGATTGCCATCCGCGCCAGCTCGTCGCATCTTTCGTTGCCGGGGTTATCCGCATGTCCCTTCACCCAAAGGAAGGTCACCTGATGCTTTTCCAGCAGCAAAAGCAGCCGCTCCCAAAGGTCAACATTCGAAGCCTTCTCCTTTTTGTTCCGCATCCAGCCGTTCTGCCGCCATTTCACAACCCAGCCCTTTTCTATCGCATCCACCACATACTTCGAGTCGCTGTAGAGGTTCACCCTGCAAGGCTCCTTCAATGCTTCCAATCCTTTGATAACCGCAAGCACCTCCATACGGTTGTTCGTTGTCAGACGATAGCCTGCGGAAAGCTCCTTTTTCGCACTGCCATACAGCAGCACAACGCCATAGCCACCGGGGCCGGGGTTGCCCGAACATGCGCCGTCCGTATAAATCGTCACTGTTTTCATTCGGTTTCCTCCTTCAAAAATGCCGCGCCAATCAGCAAATCCTCTTTTGTCGTGATTTTGATGTTGCGGTAGCTGCCCATGATGACCTGCACAGGATAGCCGCTGTGCTCCGCAACAGAGGCATCATCCGTTCCCAGAAAGCCGTCCGCCTTCGCTTTTTCGTATGCCGCAAGGATTTCCTTTCTGCGGAAGGTCTGCGGAGTCTGTATCTGCCGGAGGGTGCTTCTGTCCGGCGTGGCAATCGCAAAGCCCTCCGCATCGCATACCTTAATCGTATCCTTCGCAGGCACGCCTGCCACACAGCCGCCTGTCTCCTTTGCCGCCGCAATGGAGCGTTCCAGAATTTCCTCCGTCACAAACGGACGCACCCCGTCATGAATCAGCACAATTTCCGTATCCTGCGGCACCTGCTGCAAGCCAAGGAACACAGAATCCTGCCGTTCCCTTCCCCCCTCCGTTACGGAAATGATTTTCTTCCAGCCGTATTCCTGTGCCATCTGCCGCACATCCTGCAGGGCATCTCCTCCTGTCACCAGAATGATATCCCGAATACACGCCGCTTTTTCAAATTTTTCAACCGTATGTGCAAGAATTTCCTTTCCGCAAAGGGGCAGAAACTGCTTGCTGATTTCCGTTCCCATGCGTCTGCCCTTTCCTGCCGCCACAATCACAGCCGTACTGATGCTCATCTTTTTTCCTCCCGATTCAGCAAAAATGCGAAATCAAACAGGCTGATTTCGCACTTTTGCTCTCTTTATTTATGTCGCAGCAATCATTTTTGTAAAAATCATACGTCCTGCCGCTGTCTGCAATACGCTCGTTACAATCACCGTAATCGTCTCACCGATGTGCTTACTGCCGCCGTCTACCACAATCATCGTGCCATCATTCAGATACGCAACGCCCTGTCCTGCTTCCTTGCCGGCCTTGATGATGGTAACCACCATTTCCTCTCCCGGCAAAACCACAGGCTTCACCGCATTGGAAAGCTCATTGATATTCAGCACACGCACACCTTGAAATTCCGCAACCTTATTCAAATTGAAGTCATTCGTCACCACAAAGGCATCCATGCTGTCCGCCATTTTCAGCAGCATAGAATCCACCTCCATCTGCTGACCGGGATGAAAGCTCTGAATTTCTACAGGGACTGCCAGCTGCTTCTGAATTTCGTTCAAAATATCCAGACCTCTGCGCCCTCTTTGACGCTTCAGGCTGTCCGCAGAATCCGCAATATGGCGCAGCTCCTCCAGAACAAAATCAGGGATGATGATTTTCCCTTCGATAAAGCCTGTTTGCAGCAAATCCAGAATTCTTCCGTCAATGATAACACTGGTATCCAGAATTTTCGGTCTGCCGTAAATGGAATCCTCCGCCGTGCTGGGAGGGGTTGTCATCAGCACCTCCTTCAGCGTGCGCACGTTCACATCATCCTTCTTTCTTCTGGCAACGCGAATCCCCAGAATCCCGAACAGGATGTTCAACAGCACCACGATAAACGTGCCCAGTGCGCCAAAGCCATTGAATGCCATGCCGATGAGGTTCGCTAGAACCAGCCCGACAATACAGCCGATAATGGAAAGAGAAAGCTCCTTCAAATTCATTTTGGAAAGGCGTTCCTCTGTCTGGTTCAGCCGTTTCAGGAGCAGACCTGCCAATGGCGTAGCAAATAGAAAATAAAATATAAGTCCGACAATTACCGCTATCACCGTAGGTACATATACCGGCAATTTATGCTGAAATTTGAATAAGTCCATAAAAAGCACTACATGCATTAACGCATAGGTCGCCGCTGTTGCAATCAAGCTCATAATCAGCTCTAATACTCGTTTCATGTTTTCACCTCCTTTTCTTTTTTTCGGAAAATACGGAAGACGGGCAGAATGTTTGCCATAACAAGCAAAACGGCGGATAAAACAAGCCG
>ENA-UEYL01002912-UEYL01002912.1-human-gut-metagenome-genome-assembly--contig:-NODE-2912-length-11849-cov-2.996347_pt1 | contig 11849 bp, 9 predicted proteins | sample MGYA00242941_ERZ507946 | MGnify/ENA primary metagenome ERZ507946 (study PRJEB26167, sample SAMN06115482) | human gut metagenome | host: Homo sapiens | place: China:Guizhou | collected 2015-03-11...
ATACCGGTACTGCAATCGCCACCACAGTACCCGGGATGCCTGATAGACCTCCGGCATCCGAAATACCGCAAGATCCGTAATCAGCGGGATCAGCGTGCAGCTGCGGGGCAGAAAGAACGGCGTCTTGGAATCCGTGGTCAGGAGAATGGCATTCTTGCCATACCGCCGTCCCAAAAACACGGTCTGGAACAGCATCCGGCGCAGGTTCTTCCCATGGGCCCACGGAATCCGGATCTGCTCCGTCTCCGGCGAAGCTGGGAACGCCGGTCCGTCATGGGGCAGCACTACCTGGCACTGCCGCTTGGTAAGCTTCGTATAGCGGGAAAACAGTTCCCGGATCATCACCCCGATGCCGGAGCTGTTTTGTTTATACTGCAGCGCATTGATGACGATTTTTCGCATCGCTTTTCTTACACTCCGTGCTTTTTCTTTTTTATGTGCCCCTGATATTCTCCATGGCGCACCTATACAGAGTAGTATTGTACCACTTTGCCTGCAAGCTGTAAACAAACACAGGCGATTCTCCCTCCATAAAAATGCTGCCTTTTTGCGCGTTTTCTGGATGTTTACAAGGTCCTTTCCTCCCCAGTCAACATTATTTCTTAATTCAAACAGGTTTTTTCTGTTTTCAGGCCTTTTTCAGTCTCTTACGCTTTGTATTGTTTGACGATGTAATCAGGCAGATCCCCCCCATTTTGAACTCTTCCAATACCCGTTGCAGTCGTCTCCGCCGCGGTGCCGGATGTGATCCCTTCTTCCGCAGCCCAGGCTATCGCATCAGTGCAGTACCACCCACCACAAACGCCGCCTTTTCCTGCAATCTATAAATAGGGCATCCGCCATGGGAGCAGCCTTTCAGAACTGCCTCCATGGCGGATGTGACACCGATTTCATTTTTTGTTTTCACTCGATATGCTTTGCATCCATAGAGCCTTGCGGATTATAACAATTGAAATGTTCCTGCCATTTCCTCGAGCTTTGCCTGGATCTGCAATGGCAAATCAACATAGCCTGTAATCTCAACCAGCAGGGCCCCTTCTCCCTTGGGCACTGCGTAAAAGGTATGCACCTGCGTTACTCCATCTGCATCTTCTTCATAGTAAACGCATAGGGTATCCAAACTATCTGCTCCAAAATAGGTATCTTGTGCGGCAACACCGTCCTGGCCAGACTGCAGGACAATTCCGTCGGCCAGGGTCTGCGCATCCATATCCGGGTAAGACTGAATCGCAATATACACCGGGCCGTCCAACGTTTCCGAGGTATGATAAGTATAGATATCCCGGCCGTCCCCTGTATCATCCAGTGTGAAGACCGTAGGATCGTATGTCATCACATACCCCAAGCGGCTTTCTTCCCGGACAGGGCCCGCATCTTCTGACGGATATTCATAGTCCTGCTCCGGGGCAGTCTCTTCCGGCGCAATACCCGATTGGCTTTCATCCGCCCCGGTTACATGGTCTTCCACATTGTTTTCTGCTGAAGTGTCTGCAGACGTTTGCGAGTTTTCAGCACAAGCCGCCAAAAGCATCATGCTGAGACACACTAAAAGTATTTTACTTTTCTTTTTCATGCTTTTCTCATCCATCAATCATTTCAATTTGTACGAGAGCATCTCTGCTTCGTTGTCTGAATTATAGCCTCAATGGCCGAGTTGTCAAGATAAACTCAGACGGCTCTCTATTTCCCTTTTAAATCGCCCGGACAACGGACAGCAACTTGATTCATCGCTGTCAGCTCAGCCATATGCGATCCGATCAAAAAAGGAAAACCCTGCAGCCATTGCGGCTGCGGGGTTTTCCCGGAGCTGCCGGGCGGATTTGAACCCCCGGTCCCAGCCTTATAAGAATATCTTGCAAATCTTCACAGCCGTCTTTGCCCTTTTCCGGTCAAAGACAGCAGGCAGGTTCATCATTCCACCTTCATCATACGGTAACCAACGCCGATGTGCGTTTGAATGTATTGCGGCGATCCAGGCTCTTTTTCCAGTTTCTTGCGCAGGGTTGCCATAAACACACGAAGGGATGCAACGTCGTTTTCCCAGCTTCTTCCCCAGATCTGCTGAGTAATGAACGTATGGGTGAGTACCTTGCCCACATTTTTGCACAGCAGGCACAGCAATTTATACTCACTTGGCGTCAGGTGGAGCTCCTGGCCGTCCAGGAACGCACAGCCCGCCGCATAGTCCACTTTTAATTTGCCATTTGTAAAGACTGCGTCTGTATTCACCGTTCCGCCCTGCAGGGCAGCCAGCCGCCGCTGGGTCACCCGCAGGCGGGCAAGCAGCTCTTCCACGGAAAAGGGCTTCGTTAAATAGTCGTCGGCGCCGGCATCCAGCGCATCGATCTTATCCGTGTCCTCACTGCGGGCACTGATGACAATGATCGGCAAATTCGACCACGAACGGACTTTATGAATGACCTCCACGCCATCCATATCCGGGAGGCCCAGATCCAGCAAAATAATATCCGGATTATGGGATGATGCTTCCAAAATGGCGGATTCCCCATTTGCTGCCGTCAGGAAACGGTAATCATGGGCCTTCAATGTTGTCGTGATCAGGTTGCGAACCGGTGTATCGTCCTCAACCACTAAAATCAAAGGTTTATTCATGCAGCTCTACCTCCCCGGCCGGTACAGAAAATGTGAAGATGGAACCATGGGGCATATGATCTGTTACCGTAATTTCGCCGCCATGGGCATTGACAATGGATTTACACAGTGCCAGTCCCAGCCCCATGCTGCGCCGGCTATCGGCGATTCGATTGGACGCACTGTAAAACATATCGAAAACATGAGGCTTCGCCTGATCTGAAATACCCGGGCCATTATCCGCCACAGAGATTTCAATAAAGGCTCCGTTTCGCTTCCAGCTGATATCGATCTCAGAGCCCGGCGGCGTATACTTGATGGCATTATCCACAATGTTGATGAGAACCTGAACGATCAGCTTCGCGTCGATCTGTGCCAGGAGATACTCATCGCTGCTTTGCACATGCAGGTGGTACTCCACGCTCTTTCGGTTGATGTGCCGCAGCGCTTCCGCCACCACTTCGTCGATCAGTTCCGTTGCAATATGCAGGTTCATCCTGCCCTCTTCCAGCCGGCTGACCGACAGCAGATTTTCCACCAGGTTAATGAGCCACATGGCGTCATCATAGATATCGGTATACATCTGTTCTTTGGTCTTTGTGTCGAACAGATCTCCGTTGGAGAGCAGATTGCTGGCATTCCCGGAAATGGAGGTAAGCGGCGTGCGCAAATCATGGGAAATGGATCGGAGCAGATTGGCCCGAAGCTGCTCGTTTTTGGCCAGGACCGCAGCAGCTTCTTTTTCCTCCAGGTTCTTTTGGTTTTCCAGGGCCAGCGCACATTCTCCCAAGACCGAGAGGAGAATACTGCTCTCAAAGGAATCCAGCGGCTTGTCCGACGCCGCGATGCCGATAGCTCCGTATACCCGGTCCCCTGTTCGGATCGACAGATAGGTGCAGGCAGAATCAGAAAAGGTCTCCGTTCCCGCACCGGCCCGTTTGTTGTTCGTAATCACCCAACGCGCTACTTTCTGCTCCTTTTCGGAGGTATAACGGTCTGTTGGCGCCATATCATCCACAAGAAACAGCTCCGGTCCCGTCTGTCCCTCCGGATCTGTGCGATAGGCAATGATATCCCGCTGGAATATCTTTAATAGCTGCTTCGCGGTGACACAAATGATCTCTTCCTGGCTGCTCGCTTTTTGAAGCGTCTGGTTGGTTTCAAAAAGGAGCTTTGTTCTCCATGCCACCTGTGCAGATCGCTTTGCGTGAGACTTCAATTTGGACGCCAGCGACCCGGTGAGCAAGGAGGCCAGAAACATCACCAGGAACGTAACAGGGTACCCGCTGTCATAGGCTTGCAGGGAAAATCTCGGAACGGTAAAAAAGAAGTTGAAGGTCAATACGCTGACTATGGATGCGATGAAGCTGCAGACAGAGCTTTTCGTCGATACAGAAACCAGCATGACGCCCAAAATGTAGAGCGTGATAATATTGGCTTCTGTAAAGCCCAGGTGGTAAAACAAAAAGCCGATCAGTGTGGAAAGGACCAGGATCAGCGCACTTTTCAGAAGATCCAGAACAGATACAGACGGTATGTGCATGATCTCCCGCCGCTTTGCCGAAAGCTGACTGTTCAATCCGTTATCGGGAATGATGTGGATATCCAGCTCAGGCGAAAGCTCGATCAAGCGCTCGGTCAAAGACGCCTTATGGAACCATGGCCGGCGGGGGATCCCGCTGCGGCCCAGCACAATTTTTGTGACCCCCGACAGACGGGAAAACTCCGCGATCTGATACGCCACATCGTCGCCGTAAACCGTTTCGATGGATGCGCCCAGCTGCTGCGCCAGATGGATATTGGCCTGAAGACGCTCTTTGTCCGGCTGGGTCATCCACTGAAATTCTTTCGTTTCTACAAACAAAGCCGTAAATCCGCACTGAAAGGCACTGGCCATTCGCGCCGCGGTACGAATGATTTTCTCATTGGAAGGCGCGGAAGAAAGGCAGACCAGGATGTGCTCATGGGTCCGGTATTCCGCCCGATTGTGTACCCCATGGGTATAGAGCGATGCCCGGTCAGCACAGCGGCGCAGGCCGGTTTCCCGGAGCGCGCTCAACTGGGACAGCGAACAGCCGGCAAGCAGCGCCCCCTTGGTTTGCTCCAGCAGCCGCTGCTGCAGTCTTTGCGGCTCAATATCCACAAATTCCACCTGTGCCGCCTGGTCAAATACATGGTCGGGAATCCGTCTCGATTCTGAATATCCCAGTATGGAAAAAATCGTATCCTGAATGCTTTCAATATGCTGAATATCCAGCGTCGTATAGACATCCACGCCTGCTTTCAGCAGCTCCTCGATATCCTGGTAGCGCTTCCGGTGCCGGGACGCATCCCCATTCAAATGGGCCAGATCATCGATCAAAATCAGCTGCGGCAACCTTTTCAAGCAGGCATCCAGGTCCACTTCGCACTCTCTCTGCCCACTGTGGACCACGGTCTTGCAGGGCAATGTCTCAAACTTTTCGGCCAGGGTCCCGGTCTGCGGCCACAGGTCACAGCAAAGCAGGCCAATTACCACATCGGTCCCTGCTTGTCTGGCCTTTTCAGCCGCTTCCAGCATGGCATAGCTTTTCCCGGTCCCAGAAAAATAACTGGTAAAAATCGTCAGTTTCCCTTGTTTTTTACCACCGATCTGCTCAGGCAGGGGAATGGTATCCATGAAGCACCCTCCTTTCAAGCAGGTGCATTATAGCACACTTCGCACGCATTGTCCGCAGAGCCGGCAAAGAAACTCCGATACCCAGCGTTGGGCATGGTCGTTTTTCCACAAGATTTTTTGCGGCTGCGGGGCCATCTGTATGGGCTTCATCTCCACCATTCCGTGATCCAGAAATAAGGGCTGGGGGTGGAGGGAAATGCATTCCCACTGGGCCTGTATGCCGCTCGCCGCTCCGGCAGGCAGAACCGCTACATCCGCTCTTCCTGCGTCAAGGGCCTGGACGACTTCCTCCTCTTGTCCGATCGATATGCTGCACCGCACCTCCGGGTAACGGCGGCTGATCTCTTCCAAAATGTGCAAAACCTCCGGCACGGCATCCAGGCTGGAGGTCGCGATGCTCAAATACGGCGGTTCCTCCTGCCGCTCGGTTTCCCTTTGAACGGCGTGCAAAAAGCCGTCCAGTCTTGACATGATGTAATACCCAAATGCTGCCATTGCGGCAAGCCCGCCCAGCAGGATCAACTCTTTCATGACGGCCCTCCTCTCTTACGCCGCAGAGTGGACTGTTTTTATATGTGAAAGCACTTCTGGATATCACGCTGTGTCCCCAGGACCAGGATGCTGCTGTCGGCAGGCAAGGCCGTATCGGGCGTAATCACCGTCATGGAGAATTTCCCCTGCTGCTTGATGGCCATGATATTCACGTGATACCGTTTCCGCACATCCAGCTGCCCGATGGTCTTCCCTACCCAGTTGCGGGGGACTTCGATTTCAAAGATCGCGTGGTCATCCCCCAGGGCAATGTAATCCAAAATATGATCGGAGCTGTAACGTATGGCGGTCCAAACCGCCATCTGCTTTTCCGGGTAGACCACATCGTCCGCACCGTTCCGCAGCAAAAACTTTGCCTGGACATCCCGCTCCGCTCTGGCGATGACTTTTTTCGCTCCCAGCTCTTTCAGCAAAGATGCCGTTTCCAGAGAGCTTTGAAAATTATCGCCAATGGCAACAATGCAGAGGTCAAAGTTTCTCACGCCGATGGAGGCCAGGAATTCCTCGCTGGTGCTGTCTCCGATCTGGGCGTTGGTCACATAGGGGAGCACGGCATTGACTTTGTTCTCATCTTTGTCTACCGCCATGACCTGATGGTTCAGTTCGTTGAGTTTGATGGCGATATGGCGGCCGAAGCGGCCCAGGCCGATCAACAAAACAGTTTTCATAGATCCTGCTTCATCCTTTCTTTATCCCACGGTGATGCGCTCCTGGGGAAGCCGGGCACTTGTGGCCTGGACATTGGAAAGCGCTGCAAATATGAGTGTCAGACCGCCGACGCGGCCAAAAAACATCAGGCAGATCAAAATAAGGTGCGAGATCCAATGCAGCTCCGGCGTGATCCCCAGTGACAGTCCTACCGTTCCAATGGCGGACGCTGTCTCGAACAGGCAGGTGAGAATGGGCAGGTCTTCCATTCGGCTGATGACCAGTGCGCCGGTCAAAAACAGCACCAGATACATCATCAGGATGGTGGCGGCCTGAGAAACCGTCTCGCTGGATACCCGCCGATTGAAGAAATGCGGATTCTCTCTGCGCCGGAAAACCGCAAGGGCGCTTGCCACCAGGACGGCCAGAGTGGTCGTCTTCATACCGCCTGCCGTAGAACCGGGCGAGCCGCCGATCAGCATCAATATGGTGATGAGGGATTGTCCGGTCTCGCTCAGGGCCGTTAAATCCGCAGTATTGAATCCCGCCGTTCTGGGCGTGATCGCCTGAAAAACGGACAAGAGGATCCGCTCCTTCATGGGGAACTGCGCAAATTCAAAGAAGAAAAAGTATACGGTCGGGATGAAAATCAACACAGCCGTCACGGACAAAATCACTTTGCTTTGCATCCGGTAGCGATGAAAATGCTGCCGGTTTGTCCGGATATCCTCCCATGTCAAAAATCCGATGCCGCCCACAACGATCAAAAGCGCGATCACGATGGAGACTACGGGATCTGCCGAATAATCTGTCAGAGAAGAAAACGGCGCTTTGACTCCCATCAGGTCAAATCCTGCATTGCAAAATGCGGATATAGAGTGAAACAGAGCGTACCAGGCACCCTTGATCAAGCCAAATTCCCTGTTAAACCCGGGAAAAAGCAGAACTGCCCCCAGCATTTCGACCGCCAGGGCCGTTTTTAAAATAAAGCCGATCAAGCGCACGATCCCGCCTACATTGGGTGCGGCGATCGCCTCCTGCATGGTGCTTCGCTGCATCAATCCGATCCTGCGGCCCGAAAGGATCGCAAAGGCCCCTGCCACTGTGACGACGCCCAGACCGCCTATTTGGATCAGCAGAATGATGACAAGCTGCCCAAAGCCCGACCAATAGGTCGCCGTGTCGTGAATGACGAGCCCCGTTACGCAGACCGCGGATGTAGAGGTAAACAGCGCATCCAGAAACGGCGTCACGATCCGGTCTTTCGTTGCGATCGGGAGCATAAGGAGAAAACTTCCTGCCAGGATCACCAACAGGAAGCCAACTATAATAATGCGAAAAGGGGACTTATTGTTTTTATGAAGAAGCTGCCACATAAGCCTCCACCTCTTAATACGTCTTTATCTGTTCTTTATACCTTCATTATCCATATCCCCTCTTAAAGGGGGATTAATATATAAGGCTCCGTATTAAGAAAGTATTAAGATGGGTGCGGCCGTCCGTTCTTCTCCCGGCTGTCAAAAGCTTTCTGACGCTGCGCTCTCAGCCAGCAGGTCTTGCCGGATAGCAACACTGCAAAGCGTTTTTCGTATCATGCCCACCCAAATGCAAGGGAAAGCGGCAGGGCAATGAGCATCGTGCAAATGCAGACAGCAAGCAGCGTGACCAGCGGCATTCCCACAAAAATCATCAGGAAGCCCAGGAATTTATGATGAAAAACGAATCCCTCCATGCAGGAATCCACCTGGTTTTCCAAATGAGACATCCGCTTTTTCAAAGCAGCCATATCGATCCCCTCCTCATAGCTGCATGATACTGTACGGAAGCTAAAATCGGGGAAAAGATTGCATAGGGGAAATTAAGAATCAATAAAAGGCCAGCAGCCTGTCCGAATGATCCGGGCAGGCTGCTGACTCGACCTCCGCCATCATGCGCCGTGCGGGAGAAGGTCACTTGGAGACTTCCCCCACCAGGCCCATGGCAGCCGCAATATCCAAATTGACACCGAGCACATTGACCGCTTCCTCGCCAAAGATCCCCAACAGCTTCCCGGTCGTATTTTCCTCCACGATCTGCTCCAGCTCCTCCTGGCTCAGTCCGGAGGCCTCGGCCAGAGCCGGGATCTGAACCTGTGCGCCTTCAGGAGACACGTGGGGGTCCAGACCGGAGCCGGATGCCGTCATCAGATCGGCAGGAAGCTCTTCCCTAGCAACATCCGGGTTTGCAGCCAGAAATTCCTCAATATCTGCCTCCACACGCTCCGCCAGCGCAGGGTTGGAGGGCGCATAGTTGCTGGACCCGGAACTCAGGCCGGCAAACGCACTGCCATCGTTATAGAACTGATTGCCCTCAGCATCCTCATAGTAGGTGTTATAGTTGCAGGCGGATGGGCGGCACTTCATAAAGTAGGGCTTCGTAAAGTCCTGCCCCACGTTGGCGGCGCCCACAGCCTCGCCATCTGCCATCACCAGGTTGCCCTTTGCCTGACTGGGGAACATCACCGCGGACAGGCCGCTGAGCACCAGCGGGAACAAAAAGCCGCACAGGAACAGAAAAATCAAAGTCACGGCCACAGCCTGGCGAAGGCCGCCTGCAAAACCGTTTTTGCCCTTTGTTTCGTTCATATTCAGGGTTCCTCCTTAAAAGCCCATCCCCAGCAGCAGCGGCGCAATGATCATATCGATGATCTTAATGCCCACGAACGGCGCGATCACACCGCCCAGGCCATAGAGCATCATATTGCGCGCCAGCATTTTGCTGGCGGACATGGGGCGGTATTTGACGCCCTTCATTGCCAAGGGAATCAGACAGGGAATGATGATGGCATTGAAAATCAAAGCCGAGAGGATCGCGCTGTACTGCGTAGTCAGATGCATGATGTTCAGCACGCCCAGCTGCGGCACCGCCGCCATAAACATGGCAGGGATGATGGCAAAGTACTTGGCGATGTCGTTGGCGATGGAGAACGTGGTCAGAGAGCCGCGGGTAATGAGCAGCTGCTTGCCGATCTCCACGACCTCCAATATCTTGGTTGGATCGCTGTCCAGGTCCACCATGTTGGCCGCCTCCTTGGCGGCGGTGGTGCCGGAGTTCATGGCCAGGCCCACGTCAGCCTGGGCCAGGGCGGGGGCGTCGTTGGTGCCGTCGCCGGTCATGGCGACGATCTTGCCCTGGGCCTGCTCCTCCTTGATGACCTTGATCTTATCCTCGGGGCGGCACTCGGCGATGAAGCCGTCCACGCCGGCCTCCTGGGCGATGGTCGCCGCGGTCAGCGGGTTGTCGCCGGTGCACATGATGGTCTTGATACCGATGGCGCGCAGGCGGGCGAAGCGCTCCACCAGGCCGTCCTTCACGATATCCTTCAGGTAGATGACACCCAGCACACGCTTGCCCACGCAGACGGTGAGGGGGGTGCCGCCCTGCTTGGACACCTGGTCGGTGTGGCCCTGCAGATCGGCGGGCACGGCGCCGCCCAGGCCCTTGACGTACTCCACAATGGCGTCGCTGGCGCCCTTGCGGATGGAGGTGCCGTCGGCCAGATCCACGCCGCTCATGCGGGTCTTGGCGGTGAACTCGATGAACTCGGCGCCCTTCAGGCTGCTCTCGTCCACCACGACGCCCCGCTCCTTGGCCAGGGCAACCACGCTCGTGCCCTCGGGGGTGGCGTCGCTCAGGGAGGAGAGGGCCGCATACTTGGTGAGCTCCTCCACGCTGACGCCGCTGACGGGGATGAAGTCGGCGGCCATGCGGTTGCCGTAAGTAATGGTGCCGGTCTTGTCGAGGATCATGGTGTCCACGTCGCCGCAGGCCTCGACGGCCTTACCGCTCATGGCGATGACGTTGAAGCGGGTGACGCGGTCCATGCCGGCGATGCCGATGGCGGAGAGCAGAGCTCCGATGGTGGTGGGGATCAGGCACACCGCCAGGGCGATCAGGGTGGACACGGGCAGGGTGACGCCGCTGTAGCGGCCGATGGGGTACAGGGTGACGATGACGATCATGAAGATGATGGTCAGGGCCACCAGCAGGATCTGCAGGGCGATCTCGTTGGGGGTCTTCTTGCGGGAGGCGCCCTCCACCAGGGCGATCATCTTGTCCAGGAAGGACTCGCCGGGGTTAGAGGTGATGCGGATCTTCAGCCAGTCGGACACCACAGTGGTGCCGCCGGTGACGGAGGCGAAGTCGCCGCCGGACTCGCGGAGCACGGGGGCGGACTCGCCGGTGATGGCGGACTCATCCACGCTGGCGGTGCCCTCGATGACCTCGCCGTCGTTGGGGATGATCTCACCGGCGCTGACCATGACCACGTCGCCCTTCTTCAGCTCGCTGGAGGAGACGACAGTCTCCGTGCCGTCGGCCTTGAGCAGACGGGCCTTGGTGTCCTTCTGGGTCTTCTTCAGGCTCTCGGCCTGGGCCTTGCCGCGGCCCTCGGCCACCGCCTCGGCGAAGTTGGCGAAGAGGACGGTGACAAAGAGGATGACGCAGACAAAGATGTTGTACAGGCGGACATTATTGATGCCGTCGGTGGGCCCGAAGAGCTCGGGGAAGATGGAGAGCAGCAGAGCGATGACAAAGCCGATCTCAACCACAAACATGACCGGATTGTGCATCATATATTTGGGGTTCAGCTTGGTGAACGCCCCGATAACAGAGGACTTGAAGATGTCCTTTGTTACGAATTTGGTCCGATGCTTATCTTTCATAGGGAATCCGTAATCCTCCTTTAAACCGGCAGCCAGATGGACAGATGCTCAGCGATGGGGCCGAGAGCCAGGGCCGGGAAGAACGTCAGCGCCGCAAAGATGTAGACCACGAAGGCCACGATGACGCCGAAGCCGATGTTGTTGGTCTTCAGGGTGCCGATGGACTCGTTCATGCGCTTCTTGCACAGCAGAGACCAGGCGATGGCCAGCTGGAGCACGATGGCCAGGTAGCGGCCGAAGAACATGGCCAGACCGGCGGTGATGTTCCAGAAGTAGGTGTTGTCGGCCAGGCCCTCAAAGCCAGAGCCGTTGTTGGCGGCGGAAGAAGAGTACTCGTACAGTACCTGGCTCAGGCCGTGAAAGCCGGGGTTGGTGATACCGGCGCGGCCGGCCTCGGTGCCGACGGCCAGGGCGGAGAAGCCCAGGATCAGCAGGGGGTGGATGATGAGGACCAGCACGGCCATCTTCATCTCGCGGCCCTCCACCTTCTTGCCCAGGTACTCGGGGGTACGGCCGATCATCAGGCCGCACAGGAACACGCCCAGCATGACGTACATGATCATGTTCATCAGGCCCACGCCCTTGCCGCCGAACACGCAGTTGAGCATCATGTGCAGCAGGGGCACCATGCCGCCCAGGGGCGTCAGGGTATCGTGCATGTTATTGACCGTACCCGTGGTAAACGAGGTCGTCAC
>ENA-UEYL01002915-UEYL01002915.1-human-gut-metagenome-genome-assembly--contig:-NODE-2915-length-11842-cov-4.705397_pt1 | contig 11842 bp, 10 predicted proteins | sample MGYA00242941_ERZ507946 | MGnify/ENA primary metagenome ERZ507946 (study PRJEB26167, sample SAMN06115482) | human gut metagenome | host: Homo sapiens | place: China:Guizhou | collected 2015-03-11...
ACCGCCCTGCTCTCCCGGTGCACCCGGGTCTATCTCACCCGGGTGGACGCCGTGGCCGAAGGAGCCGACACCTTCTTCCCCAATCTGGACAAGCTCCCGGGATGGGAAGTGGAGTGCGTCAGCGATCCGGTGGAGGAAAACGGCCTGACCTACCAGTTTGTAGACTATATTAACAAAAACATCTGATATTTTGACAAAAACCGCCCTGCCGGAGCTACGCGGCAGGGCGGTTTTACTGTGCAAACAGCAGTGCGGTCCGGACCGCCGGAACCGCTTTTTTCCCCTGACGTTTTCCACAGTCTTTCCACTTCCCCGGCACCCTTTTGAAAACCGGTTCTTTTCAAGTTCCTCAAAAGTGCGTATAATGGTGCCATCCAAATCGAAAGGAGGCAGCGGTATGGCAGATCTCAAAACCAGTGTCCAGTTCATCCACGGCATCGGTCCCCAGCGGGCCAAGGCTCTGGAAAAGCTGGGCATTGCCACTCTGGGCGATCTCATCAGCTGGTTCCCCCGGCGCTATGAGGACCGCACCCAAATTGTCCCCATTGCCCAGCTGGACCCGGATACCCCCGCCTGCGTGGCCGCCATGATCGCCGCGCCGCCTACCCTTTCCCACATCCGCAAGGGGATGGACCTGGTGAAAGTCCGGGCCGTGGACGACACCGGCATGCTGGAGGTCACCTTCTTCAACCAGACCTGGCTGAAAAACCAGCTTCACGAGGGAGAGACGTACCTCTTCTACGGCCGGGCGGAGGGGAACCTCCTGCGCCGCCGCATGACGTCTCCGGTCGTGGAGCCCATCGGCCGCCGGGAGTTCACCGGGCGGATCGTGCCCATCTATCCCCTGACCGCCGGGGTCAGCCAGCTGATTCTCTCCCGGTCCATCCGCCAGGGGCTGGACGCATGCACCGACATTCTCCCTGACGCCCTGCCCGACGAGGTCCGCCAGGCCCACCATCTCTGCCGCATCAACTACGCCTATGAGAACATCCACTTCCCCGAGCACGAGGAAGCCCTGGCCCTGGCCCGGCGGCGCCTGGCCTTTGAGGAGCTGTTCTTCTTCACCATCGGCCTCCAGCGGCTGCGCCGCCGCCGGGAGGTGGTCCGTGTGGAGCCCTTCTCCCCTGTGGACATGGATGCGTTCTACCAGGCGCTGCCCTTCTCCCTCACCGGCGCCCAGCGCCGGTGCGTGGACGAGGCCCTCTCGGACATGGTCTCCGGCGTGCCCATGAACCGTCTGTGCCAGGGCGACGTAGGTTCCGGCAAGACCATGGTGGCCGCCGCCTGCGCCTATTTCTGCGTGAAAAACGGCCGTCAGGCGGCCCTTATGGCCCCCACGGAAATTCTGGCCCGGCAGCATTACGCAGGACTTGCCCCCCTGCTGGAGCCTCTGGGCATCCGGTGCGGCCTGCTCACCGGCTCCACCCCCGCCCGGGAAAAGCGGGCCACCGCCGCGGCCCTGGCCGACGGGGAAGTGGACTTTCTCATCGGCACCCACGCCCTGATTACCGGGGACCTGCATTACGCCAATCTGGGACTGGTGGTCACCGACGAGCAGCACCGCTTCGGCGTGGCTCAGCGGGCGGCCCTGGCCGCCAAGGGGGCCCACCCCCACACCTTGGTCATGTCCGCCACGCCCATTCCCCGGCCCCTGGCCCTGATCCTCTACGGGGATCTGGACGTCTCCATTATCGACGAGCTGCCCCCCGGCCGCCAGCCGGTGGAGACCTACGCCGTTCCCGGCAGCTATCACCCCCGGGTCTATGCGTTCATCCGCAAACTGGTGGACCAGGGACGGCAGGCCTATGTGGTCTGCCCCATGGTGGACGAGGGGGAGGACGGCGGCAGTGACGAGCGCAAGGCCGTCACGGAGTACGCCCGGCATCTGCAAACAGAAATCTTCCCCGATCTGCGGGTAGCTTTTGTCCACGGCAAGATGAAGCCCCGGGAGAAAGACGCCGTCATGGCCGCCTTTGCCGCCCGGGAGACGGACATTCTGGTCTCCACCACCGTCATCGAGGTGGGCGTGGACGTGCCCAACGCCGCCGTCATGGTGGTGGAAAACGCCGAGCGCTTCGGTCTCAGCCAGCTCCACCAGCTCCGGGGACGGGTGGGACGGGGCAAACACCAGTCCTACTGCATTCTGATCTCCGACAACCGCAATGAGGAGACCCGCCAGCGTCTGCGGGTCATGACCAAGACCACCGACGGCTTCCGCATCGCCGAGGAGGACCTGCGGCTGCGGGGTCCCGGCGACTTCTTCGGCCAGCGCCAGCACGGTCTGCCGGGACTGCGGGTGGCGGATATCGGCTGTGACACCGCCCTGCTGCAGGAGGCCCAGGCCGCCGCCCGGGATCTTCTGGAGCGGGATCCGGAGCTTGCCACCTGTCCCGCCACGGCGCAGAGAGTGGCGGAGCTGTTTGCCCAAAACGCCGACACATTGAATTAAACGCAAACGCCATCCCGGCCGCTTGCCGGGATGGCGTCTTTCTGCTATACTGAAAAAAAGGGGAGTTTCTGCGGTCCCCCCATATGAAGGAGGAATGCGTGATGACCATTCGGCCTCAAACTCTGTGGCGGGTCCCGGTATTCTGCGCCGCCGCCAGCGCCGTCAGCTTCTTTCTGACGGTTTACCTAGGCAGATTCTTCTTCGTTGTGGAGACGACGGGAGCAGATGGGGTCCCGGTGATCTCCGCTGATCCCCTGCGCTCGGCCCTTTTTAATGGCGTTTTGTTCGTACTGGTGCTGCTGGCAGGCGGGCTGCTGGCCTTCCGGTCCATGACCCGGCGGGAAATCGCCGCCTCCGCCGCCCTCTTCGCCGGGATCGATTTGGTACTGTGCCTCCTCCAGCTGCTGGCGCCGGATCTGCTTTCTCCCCTCCTGGTCCCGGTGGCCCTGATCCAGAACTGGACCGCTGTGCCCACCTCCGCCCTGTACCACCTCACCGGGCATCTTCCCGTCTCGGCTCTGGTGGCGTGTTTTTCGCCGTTCCTCTTCGTCCCCTTTGGAAAACGGTCCGTATAAGAATCATATGAAAACGCGGCAGCCCATAGGCTGCCGCGTTGTTTATTTCAGCTCGTCCAGAGAGAGGGAGAAGCTCTCCAGAAACGTCTTCAGGAAATAGTCCACCTCCGGCAGACCATAGCCCTCCAGGGCCTGGCGGGTCTGGGCAGCGGCCTCCCGGAACTCGTTGTTGCCGGCCTTGAGCTCCTCCAGACACTTGATATACGCCGAGAGCTTGTCCGCCGCCTTCACCAGCGCCGCTACCTCCGGGTCCTGGATAGTGAGGATGGGACGGTAGTCCTCCTGCAGTGCCGGAGGCAGCATCTCCGTGAGCTTGCGCTCCGCCACGGCCTCCACGTCCTTGTAGGCATCTTGGATGGCGGGATTATAGTACTTGATGGGGGTGGGCATATCCCCGGTGAGGATCTCGCTGGCATCGTGGTACAGCGCCGCCACGGCCACCGCTCCCGGGTCCACGGTCCCGCCGAAGAGCCGGTTGCGGATCACGGCCAGGGCGTGGGCCAACACCGCCACCTGGTGACTGTGCTCCTGCACATTTTCCGGAGCGGTGTTGCGCATGAGCGCCCAGCGCTGGATGAAGCGCATCCGGGCGATATAGGCAAAAAAGTGACTTCTCATCTCACGCCTCCACCAGGGTGCCCAGCAGCACCTCACCGTCGGTGCCGGTGATGGTCACATCGCGCACCTGGTTGTGCAGATCCGCTCCGTCCACCAGCACCTCCATGTAGTTGGGGGCGTGGCCGAAGTAGCGGCCGTCCCGGGGCTGCTCGAAGAGCACCGGATACGTCCGGCCCACGCAGCCCTCCAGATACTGCCGGTGGAGTCCGGCGGCCACCTGGGCGGCCCGGTGGGCACGCTCCTCCTTCACCGCCTTGGGCACCTGGGGCATGTCTGCCGCCGGAGTGCCCGGCCGGATGGAGTAGGGGAAGATGTGCATCTGGGCAAATCCGCAGCGCTCCAGGAAGGAAAGCGTCTTGGAAAACTCCTCTTCCGTCTCCTCCGGAAATCCGGTAATGAGGTCCGTGGTAATAGCTGGATGTTCAAAATATTGGTTTAAAAGTTCAACAGATTGTACATATCGGGTGGTATCGTACTTGCGGTTCATCCGCCGGAGGGTCTCGTCGCAGCCGCTTTGCAGTGAGAGATGGAACTGCGGACACAGGTTGGGCAGCGCCGATGCCCGGCGGCAGAAGTCCTCCGTGATGGTCCGGGGCTCCAGGCTTCCCAGCCGGATCCGCACCGGACCGGCTGCCCGGCACACCGCCTCCATCAGGTCGATGAGGCTCTCTCCGGTCTTGAGGTCCCGGCCCCAGGAAGAAATCTCAATGCCGGTGAGGACGATCTCCCGATACCCCTCCCGGCACAGCTGGACGGTCTGCTCCACCGCCGTCTCCAGCGGCAGAGAGCGCACCGGTCCCCGGGCGTAGGGGATGATGCAGTAGGTGCAGAAGTTCACGCACCCGTCCTCCACCTTCAGCATGGCCCGCGTCCGCTCCGTCATGCCGCCGGCGGGCAGCACCTCGAAGGTCCGCCGGTCAAAGGAGCGGTCCACGGCCTCGATCCGCCGGCGCTGGACTACGGCCTGCTCCAGCAGGTCCAAAAAGCCCTGCCGGTCTCCGGTGCCGGAGAGCAGATCCACCTCCAGCGCCCGAACATCGTCGGCATGGGTCTGGGAATAGCATCCGCACACCGCTACCACCGCGCCGGGATGCTGCTTTTTCACCCGGTGGATCACCTGCCGGGACTTCTGATCGCTCACCGCCGTCACCGAGCAGGTATTGACCACATAGGCGTCCGCCTCCTGGGAAAAGGGCACCACCTCATGGCCTCGGGCCCGGAGCGTCTGCTCCATGGCCTGGGTCTCGTATTGATTCACTTTGCACCCCAGGGTGTAAATGGCAACTTTCATGGGTTACTCCTTGCGCTTTTCGCAAATTCTCTATATAATAGTCTGGCTTTCCTGATTATACTTGGAAATGTGCCGTTGAGCAACCCCCAAGAAAAGGAGTCTTACCATGATCTATCTGGACCACGCCGCCACCACCCCGGTGCCCCGGGCGGTGGCGGATGCCATGTACGCCGTTTTGACCGAGCAGTTCGCCAATCCCAGCGCCCAGTATCCCATGGGCCTGGAGATGAAAAAGCAGGTGGCCGTCTGGCGCCGGACCATCGCCGGTGCCCTGGGCTGCGACCCCAAGTCGCTCTTCTTCACCTCCTGCGGCACCGAGGGCGACAACTGGGCCATCCGGGCCGCCCTGTGGCAAAACCGCCACCTGGGCCGCCACATCGTCACCACCGCCGTGGAGCACAGCGCCGTGATGGAGGCCTGCCGCTGGGCCCAGCAGGACGGCTGCGAGGTGACGTACCTCACCCCCGACGCCCAGGGCAATCTCTCCGCCCAGGCAGTGCTGGACGCCGTGCGGCCGGACACGGCCCTGGTCAGCATCATGATGGTCAACAATGAGCTGGGCAACATCTTCCCCATCGCCGAAATTGCCCGGGGCCTGGCAGCCAGGAATCCCAAGACCCTGCTGCACACCGACGCCGTCCAGGGCTTTTTGGAGGTCCCCTTCGCCGCCCGGACCCTGGGTGCGGACTTTGTCACCGTTTCCGCCCACAAGATCGGCGGCCCCAAGGGCATCGGCGCGCTGTATGTGGGCCCCCGGGTCCGCAATCCCCGGCCCCTGCTTCCCGGCGGCGGCCAGGAGGACGGCCTGCGCTCCGGCACCGAGGCCACGGCCCAGATCGCCGGCTTTGCCAAAGCCGTGGAGCTGCGCCTTTCCGGCCTGGAGGAAACCCTCGCCCGCATGGCATCCCTGCGGGGCTATGCTGTGGAGCAGCTTTCCGCCATCCCCGACGTTCAGATTCTCGGCGGCGGCGCGCCCCACATCCTGGCGCTGTCCCTGGCGGGCTGGCCCAGCCAGAACATTGTCAACGATCTGGGCGCCCAGGGGATCTGCATCTCCGCCGGCTCCGCCTGCCACCAGGGCAAGCCCAGCCACGTGGTGGCGGCGTTGAAGCTTGCCAAGCGGGTCTCCGGCGGCGTCATCCGCCTGAGCTTCGGCCCGGAGACCACCCGGGACCACATCGACCAGTGTGCCGCGGCCCTGCGGCGCCATCACGACACCCGGATGCCCATGCTGTAAGCAGGCACCCGGCACACTCTGAAATTCACCCAAGTGAGGTATCTATGCTGCACTATCTGCGCCGGGAACCCGGCTTTTACAAGCGGCTTTTTCTGCTGGCCCTGCCGCTGATCCTGCAAAATCTCATCACCACTTCCCTGGGCTTTGTGGACACCTTCATGGTGGGCCTGCTGGGAGACTATGAGCTCTCCGCCGTCACAGCGGCCAACGCCCCCATCTTTTTGATTCAGGTCATCATCTTCGGCCTCATGAGCGGATTGACCATTCTGGTCAGCCAGTACTGGGGCAAACAGGACATCGAGGCCATCAACCGCTGCATGGGCTTTGCCGCCTACACCGGCCTTTGCATCACCGCCCTGGCGGCTCTGGTGCTCCACACCTTTCCCACCCAGGTGCTCTCCTTGGTCACCAACAACTCCATCCTCATTGAGATGGGCGCGCCGTACCTCAAGATCGTGGGCATCTCCTACATCTTCAACGCCGTGAGCAGCGTCTATGTCAGCATGCAGCGCAGTGCGGAAAATCCGTCCCTGGGCATGAAGATCTTTGCCTGCTCCATGCTGCTCAACACCTTTTTGAACTACTGCCTGATCTTCGGAAACTTCGGCGCCCCCGCCCTGGGCATCACCGGCGCCGCCGTGGCCACGCTGATCTCCCGGATCGCGGAGTTTTTGCTGGTGGTCCTCTATGTCCTCTTCAGCCGCCGGGTTCCCCTGATGCCCCGGCAGTTCCTGCGCCCCGGCCGGGACACGGCCCGCAGCTTCATCCGCTACGCCACCCCGGTGCTCCTCAACGAAACCCTCTGGGGCCTGGGGACCACAGTCATGACCGCCATCCTGGGCCATATGGCCGACAGCGCCGACATGCTGGCCGCCTATACCATCATGGGCAATATCGACAAGTTCACCACCGTCTCCTGCTTCGGTCTGGCCGGTGCCACGGCGGTCATCCTGGGCAAATCCATCGGCGAAGGCGCCTCCCGGGACCGGGTGTACGACCTGAGCTGGTGTCTGCTCATCGTCTCATTCCTGCTGGGTCTCATTCTGGCGTGCCTCCTGGCGGTGGCGCTGCCCACAGTGTTCATCCCCTACCTCTATCCCCTCTTCAGTCTCTCTCCCCTGGCTACCCGGGCGGCGGTGATGCTGTGCGTGGTGTACCTGATTCTGCTGCCCCTCAAGTCCTTTGACATCTCCAATATCACCGGCGTGCTCCGGGCCGGCGGCGACGTGCGGATGGCCACGGTCATCGATCTGACCCCCCTGTGGGGCGTGGCGGTGCCGGTATCCGCCCTGGCGGCCCTGGTGTTCAACGCGCCGCTGCCGGTGGTGTGCCTGGGCATTTACTCCGAGAACCTGTGCAAGATGCCCTGGGGCATCCACCGCCTGCGCAGCCGCAAATGGATCAACGACGTCACCCAGGGGGGTGCCTCATGAGCCTGTTCTGCTGCCCTGTCTGCGGCCAGCCCCTGACCCGGGAAGAGCGCGTCTACCGCTGCCCCAGCCGGCACAGTTTCGACATCGCCCGGGAGGGCTACACCTATCTGCTGCCGCCCAATCAAAAGCACTCCGCAGCCCCCGGCGACGACAAGGGCATGGCCGCCGCCCGGCGGGATTTTCTCTCCAAAGGGTATTATGCCCCACTGTTGAATACACTCTGTAATGAGATTTTGGCCCGTTCCGGCCCGGAAGCGGCGATTTTGGACACCGGATGCGGGGAGGGCTACTACACCGCCGGGATCTATCAGGCCCTGACGGCGGCGGGCCGGCGGCCCCGGATGGCGGGCACCGATATCTCCAAGGCCATCCTCCGTTACGCCGCCCGGCGGGAAAAGGGCGTGGAATTTGCGGTGGCCTCCTCCTTCCATCTGCCCTTGGCGGACGGTGCGGCGGACGTGCTGCTGGACTGTTTTTCTCCCCTGGCCCTGGAGGAGTTTCGCCGGGTGCTGCGCCCCGGCGGCGTATTCCTGTATGTAGTCCCCGCGGCGGACCACCTCTGGCAGCTCAAGGAGGTCCTCTACGACCAGCCCTATGCCAACGAGGAGAAGGAAACGCCCTATGAGGGCTTTGCCTACGAGGCCATCGTCCCGGTGGAGGACACCATCACCCTGCCCTGCCAGGCGGACATCCAGGCCCTGTTCCAGATGACGCCCTACTACTGGAAAACACCCCGGGAGGGCGCCGCCCGTCTGGCCGCCCTGGAGACCCTCACCACCCGGATTTCCTTCCGCATCCACATCTTCCGGCGGGTGTGACCCCCCAAGCATTGCGCAAACCCAAATACCAAGCCCCCGGGTCCAAATGGACCCGGGGGCTTTCTGCCGTCCGGCATCATAAGTATCCGGTTCTCTGCGCGGACCCCCGCCGGGGCACGCTTCAGAACACGGGCACCACCACGCCCTGGGTCTGAGGCGTCACAGCAAAGCTCCGGCCGCTCAGGCGGCAGACCGACGGCCACAGGGCCAAAAACGGCTCCACCCCCGCCATATTGGGCAGGCCATAGGGCGCGTGGCGGTAGTGCATGGGCACCACGAACCGGGGTCCGATGGCATCGCAGGCGGCCTTGGCACCCTGGGCATCCACGGTATACACGCCGCCCACCGGCACCAGCACGCCGTCCACCGTCCCGATCTGCGCCAGCAGCTCCGGCGTCAGGGCGTGACCCAGGTCCCCCAGGTGAGCCACCGACACCCCGCCGGCGGTGAACACCCGAATCCTGTTGGGCCCCCGGAGGGCGCCGTGCTGATCGTCATGAAAGCAGGGAATCTCCCGCACAGTAAAGGGCGTTTCCCGGGGCGGCAGCAGCTGCACACACTCCACTGCGTTGTGGTCAAAATGGCCGTGACTGCAATACACCGCATGGGCCTCCACCGCCAGCGGCGGGTAGCCCTCTACCCCGGTGTAGGGGTCAGTCACGATCCGGTATCCGTCCTGTTCCAGCAAAAAGCAGGCGTGTCCCAACCAGGTGATCTCCATTCCATAGGCCTCCTTTTGATTGTAAAAAATGAAGCGGACAGGGTATCCTGTCCGCTTCATTCTATCAGGTTTGGGGCGGTTTGTCATCGGGTTTGTCGGCTTGTTTCGTCCGCCCGGGCAGCTTCAAGCCCTGCCGGCGTCTCAGCCGGAGCACAACCACCACGATCACTGCCAGCAGCAAAATCCACATCCAGCCGTAGGCCAGAGCCACCACCAGGCTCTCCATTCCCGTCAAAAAGCCCCGCCAGCCGCCGGCAAAGGCATTGCCCAGCCTCTGGGCAAATCCGGCAGGCGTCTGCTGCACCGTGGAGAGCTGGTAGACCTCATTGAGGGTAATGTACACGGTGGCGTAATCCACCATGGAATCATAGTGCTGCAGGGAGCCGCTGAGCCGGTCAATGGACTCCTGGGTCTCGGAGATGGCGGACTCAATGGTGATGATGTCCTCCATATTCTCCGCCCGCTCCAGCAGATCCTGGAGCCGCTCCAGCTTGACGCGCTGGGTGGTCAGCCGCCCCTGAACGTCGTAATAGGCCTCGCTGACATCATCCTGTGTGGTGTTGCGCCACGTCTCGTGGCACAGCGTTCCGGCCTGGTCCAAAAAGGCGCGGTACTGATCCGCCGGAACCCGAATGGTGTAGTTGGCCCAGCGGTAGTCGCTGCCCCGGTCCGCCACGGTGCTGGACTCGTAATAGCCGCCCATCTGTTCCGTCAGGTCCGCCAGATCCGCCACTGCCTGGTCAAAGTCCGTGGTTTCCAGCTCCAGCTCCGCCCGGTGGATCATTTTGCGCTCCTGAACGGTGCCGCTGTCCCCGGTCTCTCCGGTGTCCGTCTCCGCCGCCTCCTCCACCGCTGCCGGCATGGCAGTGCCGTTGCTCATTCCGTAGCCGCCCGCAGAGTCCGCCATGGACACCGATGCCGTTGCCTCTGCCGCTGTGTCAGTGGAGGCTCCGCAGCCTGCCAGAGCCGGGACCATCCACACCGCCAGTACCGCTGCGGCCCATCGTCTGCCTCGCTTCATGGTAATTCCCTCCTTCTTTCTGTTTCATCCAAGGTCTTCCATTCTGCTATTCATATAGACGACAATTTAGAAAAAAGGTTCCGCGGCTTCCTTGCTTTCTGCCATGCTTTTCCCCGGCCCGGCTTGCCTTTTTCTTCCGGCCGCGCTACAATAAGAGCATCCAATTTTTGCGAATTGCATCGATATCGGAGGGAATTATCGTGACGTATCAGGAAGTTCTGGAAAACGCCCGTACCTGCATGGGGCCCTACTGCAAATCCTGCCCCACCTGCAACGGCCTGGCCTGCCGCAATACCATCCCCGGCCCCGGGGCCAAGGGCATCGGCACCGGCTTCATCCGCAACTATCAAAAGTGGCAGGAGCTGTGCGTGAACATGGACACCATCTGTGAAAATAAGCCCGTGGACACCACCTTCACCCTCTTCGGCCGGACTGTGTCTTTGCCGGTATTTGCCGCGCCGGTTGGCGCCATGACGCTCCACTACGGCGACAAGTACGACGATCTCCAGTATAACGACATTCTGGTCCCGGCCTGTGCCCAGGCCGGCATCGCCGCCTTCACCGGCGACGGCACCAATCCCGCTGTGATGCAGGGTGCCGCCCAGGCCCTGCAGAAGGCCGGCGGCTGCGGTGTGCCTACCATCAAGCCCTGGAACATGGACACCATTCGGGAAAAACTGGAACTGGTCAAGGCCGCCGATCCCTTTGCCATCGCCATGGACATCGACGCGGCGGGTCTGCCCTTCCTGAAGAACATGACGCCTCCCGCCGGCAGCAAGACCGTGGAGGAGCTGCGCCAGATCGTCCAGTGGGCGGAAAAGCCCTTCATCCTCAAGGGCATCATGACTGTGGAGGGCGCCCGGAAGGCTCTGGAAGCCGGCGCCGCCGGCATCGTGGTCTCCAACCACGGCGGCCGGGTGCTGGACCAGTGCCCCGCCACCGCTGAGGTGCTCCCCGCCATCGTGGACGCCGTGGGCGGCAAGCTGACCGTGCTGGTGGACGGCGGCATCCGCTCCGGCATGGATGTGTTCAAGGCCCTGGCATTGGGCGCCGACGCGGTGCTCATCGGCCGTCCCTTCGTGAACATGGTCTACGGCGGCGGCGCTGAGGGCGTGCAGGTCTATGTGGACAAGCTCCGCGCCGAACTCACCGACACCATGGCCATGTGCGGTGCCCACTCCCTGGCGGAAATCCGCCGTTCCATGCTCTTCGGTTATTAAGAAAAAAGGATCCACCCCGGCAATGCCATAATGTAAAGAAAATACAATTGCCCCTATCGACAATTTTTTCTGTGCATAGTATTTTGACTTTAACTTCGACCAAAGGAGTATTAACATGGGAATTCTATTTGCTATTTCTGCCTTGGGTTTTATATTGGGCAGTATGGTGTTCCTTTTAAGTCGAAGGGATATAAACAGGGGAGCATCTGATAAAGTAAACCAGCAAATAGAAAAAGCTGCAGGAATAGTAACCTTGATATGTGCGGTCCTATTTGTGTGTCTACTTAGTTATAGCCTACTTTTTAAAACAAGTGATGAACCTAATAAAACGATCTATTCCTGTGAGTTTTGCTTAAGGGAATTTACCAATTTTGATGAAATCCAAAGTATCAAACATACTGGCATGTGTACCAACTGCTATGAAAATTTCCTGTGGGGACAATCTGCAATAGGAAATTA
>ENA-UEYL01002916-UEYL01002916.1-human-gut-metagenome-genome-assembly--contig:-NODE-2916-length-11842-cov-3.637739_pt1 | contig 11842 bp, 14 predicted proteins | sample MGYA00242941_ERZ507946 | MGnify/ENA primary metagenome ERZ507946 (study PRJEB26167, sample SAMN06115482) | human gut metagenome | host: Homo sapiens | place: China:Guizhou | collected 2015-03-11...
GAAACCGTCAGTTGCTGGGCGAGAAGATTCTAGTCTTCATGAACGACTCTACCGTTCGTTTTGCCCATGTCATCGGACAGGCGCTGTCTGTAGAGCAGATGCCGGATAGTGTTCATTTCAATCAGATCAGTTCTTCTGAGATGAAATCTTACTTTGAAAAAGGTGAGATTAAACAAGGAGAGTCTATCGGTAATGTGCAGACCATCTATTATATGACGGATGATAAGGACAGTTCGCTCATTGGCTTGAATTATCTGGAGACCGATACCATGCGCATGTATATCATGTTCATCGGTGACTTTGAAAAGGCCGCTGCCTGGAGCGACAATGCGGTGAAGGGCTGCAAGCTGTTCCTCTGTGACACCCATTGCCGCAGCGGTTTCTGTCATGCCGCTTTCCGCAAGCACCTTTTGCAGAACATCCTTTTTCAGCGTGCCTTCGACTTTTGTTGCTTCGATATCATTGATTTTTTCTGTTGCGGTTGCAGAAAAATCAGCTAAATTGCTCAGATAGAGTGTCACATTTTCCTCCGCATTATACTGTGCAAGACTGCCAAGCTCCATCGTCTGGCTATACCATGTATCCGCCGCCAAAACGTAGGTGCGCAGCTTGCCATCCTCCTCCTCGGCGTACATCTGCATATTCTGCGCTTCTGTACCATCCTCCAAGGTTGCGGAGAGGTTCATCTGCATCCGCAGGGGGTTCTGCTGTGTCAGAATTTTAGCGACTGTGGTGGTTTCCGCGGTTTCCTCGCCCATGGACATATCCATTTCCATCGTCATTTCCGCTGCCATGCTTTCCACTGTTGCCATGGTTTTCTGCGAAAGCGCCAGCAATTCCTTTGTTTCCTCCGCACTCAGCACAGTTGTGCCGCAGCCTGCCAAGGTCAGCGCTGCCGCAAGCGCCGCCGCCAAAAGCTTCTTCAATTTCATTTCTGTTTTCTCCTTTCTATGTCTTTGTTCTATGTCTCTGTTCTGTGTCTCTGTGTCTCTGTGTCCTTCCTATATTTATTATGCCTTTTTTTCTTTTTTCTGTTTCTCTTTTTCTAACGCCTTGCCGCCTGTACAATAGGGCAGCAGAAAGCACTCCTGACATTTCGGTCTGCGTGCAATGCAGATTTTCCTGCCGTGTGCAATCATCTGGGTATTGATGTCAATCCATTTATCCTTCGGAACAAGCTGCATCAGGTCAAATTCAATCTTGACGGGGTCTTCATTTTTTGTCAGCCCAAGCAGGTTGGAAACGCGCTTAACATGCGTATCCACCACTACACTGGGGATATGATACCAATTTCCGCGCACAACATTTGCCGTTTTTCTGCCGACACCCGCAAGGGCAGTCAGCTGCTCGATATCCGACGGAACCTCTCCGTTATAGTCCTGCAACAGCTTCTGACAGCAGGCAATGATATTCTTCGCCTTATTATGATAAAAGCCTGTCGAGTGAATATCCTGCTCCAGCTCTGCAAGGTCTGCCTGTGCAAAGTCCTTGACAGAGGTGTATTTCTTGAATAAATCCTTTGTTACAAGATTCACTCTGGCATCGGTGCATTGTGCGGAAAGCATGGTTGCAATCAGAAGCTGCCATGCGTTTTCGTGGTCAAGATAGCATTTTGTCGGGCCGTAATGCTCGCGCAAAAGCTCTAAAATAATTGTTACCTTTTCTTTTTTTGTCATACGTCCTTCTCCTTTCCGAAATAAGAATATTTCCCGAAATTTCCCGAGAAATATTTCCCTTCCTCTCTGTTTATCTGCAAAAGCGGTCGGCTTTTTTCTCTCTTTTCCTATCCTATCAGACCTGTTTGATTTTTGCAACGCCGCCGATGCAGGAAAAACTTCTTTTCCCCTGCCTGTGTCTTCCCTCCATTGACAAACCCCTTCGGGTATACTATCATAAGAACAAACATAGGCAAAGGAGGGACAGAAATGGAACAGAATATTCTGAAAAATGCAGCTTTGAAATCCACAAAAAAGCGACAGCTATTGCTGTTTTTGCTGCAAAAGCAGGCACGCCCCATGACAGCAGAGGAGCTGCATGAATTGGCAGAGCCTATCCTTCCCATGAATACCTCCACCGTTTACCGCACGCTGAACACCTTAACGGAAAAGAAAATTCTCATCCGTTCTGTCAGACAGGACGGCAAAGCATATTACGCCTTAGCAAAAAAAGACCATTCGCATCGTCTGGTCTGCGACCTTTGCGGCAAGGTAATTCCTGTGGATACCTGCCCGCTCAGTGAATTAGAGGAAACCCTGCAACAGAAAACGGGATTTCGGATTACGGGACATTCTCTGGAATTTACGGGACTCTGCCCCGAATGCAGCAAAAAGAATACTGACGAAAAATAAAAAAGCCCTTGCAGGAAGTCATCTCTGACCTCTTGGAAAGGCTCTTTTTTTATTCCGCCCAGCGTCCCAGCTTGCGGAACCGCTGATATCTTTCTTCGGAAAGCTCTTTTCCTGTTTTTTTCGACCATCCTTTTAAATCAAGGATGAGTTTTTCCTTCATTTCCTCGCACATTCTTCCAAAATGCACAAAGTCCTCAGGAATAATTTCTTCTGCTACGCCAAATTCCTTCATATCCTCCGCCGTAATATGCAGACATTCTGCCGCATCGGGCGCAAGCTTGGCATCCTCCCAGAGGATACTTGCACAGCCCTCAGGGGAAATAACGGAAAAGACCGCATTTTCAAGCATATACAGCTTATTCGCAACGGAAAGCCCCAAGGCACCGCCGCTGCCGCCTTCCCCAATGACAATCGTGATAATCGGCGTTTCCAGTCCCATCATCTGCATGAGGTTATCGGCAATCGCCTGTCCCTGTCCGCGTTCCTCTGCCTCCTCGCCGCAGAATGCACCGGAGGTATCCACAAAACAGATGACCGGTCTGTGGAATTTTTCCGCCTGTCTCATCAGGCGCAGCGCCTTGCGATAGCCTTCGGGCATGGGGCAGCCGAAATTGCAGCGGATTCTTTCTTCCAGATTGCGTCCGCGTTCAATACCGATAAAGGTTGCGGGGATATCCCCCAGCATACCGATGCCGCCGATAATTGCCGCATCATCGGCATATTTTCTGTCCCCATGCAGCTCTGTCCGCTCCTGAAACAGCTTTTCGATATAGGAACGCGCCGTCGGGCGGGTCTGACTTCTCGCCGTCTGTAATTTTTCATAGGCATTCATCCGCGTCATTCCTTTCTGCCATGCTGCCGCAGCAGCTTTTCCAAAGTTCCTCTCAGTTCTGTTCTCGGCACAATGGCATCCACAAAGCCATGCTCCAGCAGAAATTCTGCCTTCTGGAAATCCTCCGGCAGCTTTTTCTTTGTGGTCTGCTCGATGACCCTTCTGCCTGCAAAGCCAATGGTTGCGTTTGGCTCGGAAAGGATAATATCCCCCAGCATGGCAAAGCTTGCCGTTACGCCGCCGGTTGTAGGGTCTGTCAGAACGGTGATATACAGACCGCCCTTTTTGCTGTGCTGCTCTACTGCGCCGCTTGTTTTTGCCATCTGCATCAGGGAAAGAATCCCCTCCTGCATACGCGCGCCACCGCTTGCCGTAAAGCCGACCACAGGCAGCTCATGCTCTGCGGCATATTCAAACAGGCGAGCAATTTTTTCGCCGACAACAGAGCCCATACTGCCCATCATAAAGCCGGGCTCCATCACGAACACCGCACAGCGCTGATGGCGAATCTTGGCTGTCCCACAGACAACGCCCTCTTCCTCACCACTGACGGCTCTGCCGCAATCCATTTTATCCTGATACCCGGGAAATTCCAACGGGTCAATCGTTTCGATATTGGAAAATAATTCGTGGAAGCTGTCCTTATCGCAAAGCGCCTTAATTCTGGTTCTTGCGCCGATGCGGAAATGATGTCCGCAATGGGGGCAGGTCACCTTCTGCTTCGCAATTGCACGTCTGGTTTCATAGGACTTGCAGATAGGGCAACGCACCTTTTCTTCTGTTATATTTTTCAGTGTGATACCGCCTTTTTCCAAAGCATTTTTGGATTTGCGGAAGTAACCCATAATGTTACTCATTTATATCACCCCTTTTTCAAAATTTTGTCCAGAATGAGGGTATCATAATTCCCCTTCTGGAAGATTTTGCTGCGAATGAGCTGCAGCTGTTCTTCAATATTGGTTTCTACCCCAACGATTACCATTTCACAAAGAGATGCCTCCATTCTGCGGATGGCTTCCTCTCTGGTGTTTGCGTGGACAATCAGCTTGCCAAGCATGGAATCATAGAAGGGAACCACAACGGTATCCTGCATAAGCGCAGTATCGAAATGCACTCTGCCGCCGCCGGGAATATGCAGAAAATCCACTCTGCCTGTAGAGCGTGCATTGATACGACATTCGATGGCGTGTCCCTGCAGGCGGATATCCTCCTGCTTCATATTCAGAGGCACCTGACAGGCAATACGAATCTGCCATTTCACGATATCCACGCCGCTGATTTCCTCCGTAATGGGATGCTCCACCTGCAAACGGGTATTCATTTCGATGAAATAAAACTGCCCATCGGGCGCAAGCAGAAATTCTACTGTGCCTGCGTTGGTATAATTTGCCGCCTTTGCCGCCAGAACTGCCGCATCCATCATTTTTCTGCGGATGTCCTCTGTCATAACGGGGCTGGGCGTTTCCTCCAGCACCTTCTGCTTATTCAGCTGGAGAGAGCAGTCTCTTTCGCCCAGACAGAGGATGTTCCCCTGTTGGTCTGCCAGAATCTGCATTTCCACATGGCGCACATGGGTAAGATATTTCTCCAGAAATACCTCCCCATTGCCGAAGGCACTCTCCGCCTCACGCGATGCCGTATGGAAGGCATCCTCAAGGTCTTCCTCTCTCGCCACCACGCGGATGCCCTTGCCGCCGCCGCCTGCCGTTGCCTTTACCAGAAGCGGATAGCCGATTTCCTTGGCATATTTCTTTGCTTCCTCTACGTCCTTAAGAACCTCCGTTCCGGGAACAACGGGCACGCCGACCTGCTGCATCAGCTGACGGGAAGTATCCTTATCGCCCATGGCAGAGATAACCTCGCTTTTCGGGCCGATAAAAACAATGCCGTTTTCTTCGCAAAGCTTGGCAAAGCCTGCATTTTCGGAAAGAAAGCCATAGCCGGGATGAATTGCCTCGGCATTGGTTGCCAGCGCTGCGCTGATGATATTTTTCTGATTTAAGTAGCTCTCTGCCGCTGCATTGCCGCCAATGCAGATACGCTCATCCGCAAGGGCAACGGGCAGGGAATTTCTGTCCGCCTCGGAATAGACAGCCACCGTCTCGATGCCCATTTCCTTGCAGGCACGGATGATGCGGACTGCCACTTCGCCTCTGTTGGCAACGAGAATTTTAGAAAACATTTCCTGTCACTCCTTGATAAGTGCAAAGGAAAACTCTGCACTGACACACAACTTACCGTCTACATAGCCCTTGCCCTCTGCCCAGTAGAAGGGACCCTTATGCTTGAGCAGGGTACATTCTGTTTCAAATACATCCCCCGGATGTACGGGGTTTTTAAAACGCACCTTATCCAATCCCGTAAAGAAGGGGGTAATGCCCTCTGCCTCACCGGAAAGCAGGACACACGCGCTCTGCCCCAGAATTTCGCAGAGAATGACACCGGGGACAACAGGATTACCGGGGAAATGCCCCTGCAGGAAAAATTCATCCCCTCGGATGGTTTTTTTGCCGTAAGCCTTGCCCTCTCTCAGCTCTGCCTCATCAATCAGAAGCATGTGATCTCTATGGGGCAGAATTTTTTTGATTTCTTCCTGATTCATCAGTTTTCCTCCTTTTCGGGCAGGATGCGAACCAAGGGCTGACCGAATTCCACAATCTGCCCATTATCCACGCAGACTGCCGCAATCGTGCCTTCCAGCTCTGCTTCGATATTATTGAACATCTTCATGGATTCGACAATGCAGAGCACATCGCCCTTTTTCACCTTATCGCCCACCTGCACAAAGGGCTCTGCCCCTGCCTGTGGTGCAAGATAAACCGTACCCACCAACGGGGATTTCTGCTCCACGCCTGCGGGTGCTTCTGCTTTTTCCACAGAAGGCACTTCTGCAACAGGCACTTCCGCTATGTTTTCCACAGAAACCACAGGCATTTCCACTACCGCCTGTCTGCCGCCTGCTTCCAGAACGATACGGGTATCCCCCTCTGTCAGGTCTAATTTTGTCAGCTGATTCTGACGTAAAATTTTCGCCAGATCATTGATTTTATTCGTATCCATATTCATCAGCCCCTCATCTTTCTGAATGCAACACAGGCATTATGACCGCCAAAGCCCAGAGAGGTGGACATTGCCGCTTCTACGGTTGTCTTGACTGCTGTGTTGGGGGTGTAGTCCAAATCACACGCGGGGTCAGCCTCCTTCAGGTTGATGGTAGGAGGGATAACATCCTCCTGCACTGCCAGAATTGCCGCGATTGCCTCTACTGCACCTGCTGCACCGAGCATGTGCCCTGTCATGGATTTTGTGGAGCTGATGTGAACCTTTTTCGCATCTGCTTCGCCAAAGGCATTTTTGATAGCTCTGGTTTCTGTTTTATCATTCAAGGCTGTGCCTGTGCCATGTGCGTTGATATAAATTTCTTCGGGCTTTACGCCTTCCAGACCTGCCATTGCATGCACGATTGCCTTGCCGCTTGCGATTGCTTCCTCCGCAGGGGCGGTTACATGGTGTGCATCACAGGTGGAGCCATAGCCTACGATTTCCGCATAAATTTTTGCGCCGCGCGCCTTTGCGTGCTCATATTCCTCCAGAATTACCGCACCTGCGCCCTCGCCCATAACGAAGCCTGCACGGCGTTTATCGAAGGGCAGGGATGCCGCATTGGGGTCTTCCGATGCATTCAGCGCCATGCAGCTGCCGAAGCCTGCCACCGCCAACGGAACGATTGCCGCTTCACTGCCGCCGCAGATTGCCGCTGTGGTATAGCCATGCAGAACAGCTCTGTAGCCTTCACCGATAGCAGTTGTACCTGTCGCACAGGCGGTAGAAACCGCAACGCAAGCATTCTGTGCCTGATAGTGAATGGCAATATTGCCTGCCGCAATGTTATTGATAATCTTGGGGATGAACAGAGGAGAAACACGGCGAGGCCCTTTTTCCCTCAGCACATCATAGCTTTCGCAAAGCGTTTCAAAGCCGCCGATGCCGCTGCCGAAATAAACCGCCAAATCCTCTTTTTCAATATTGCCTTCCAGCTGACTGTCTGTCATCGCCTCGCCGACTGCCACCATAGCGAACTGCACGAAACGATCCAGCTTCTTTGCTGTCAGCTTATCCATATATTTTGTCGGATCAAACTCCTTCACCTCTGCCGCCAGCTTATATTTGCTTTCGCTGACATCAAATCTGGTGATGGGTGCGATACCGTTTTTTCCGTTTTTAATTGCTTCCCAGAATTCCGGCACGTTATTGCCCACAGGGGTCACTGCGCCGATGCCTGTTACTACTACTCGTCTCATTTCATCAATCCTTTCCTGCGAAATCCGACTGCTTTTTCGGTTTCTTCGCGCCGATTCAGCATGCCAGACCGCCATCAATACGGATGACCTCGCCTGTAATGTAATCAGAATGTTCCGACGCTAAGAACAATGCCAACTTCGCCACTTCCTCCGCTTCGCCGAAGCGCTTCATGGGGATGGCATCCTTCAATGTATCGTTTTCCAATGCCTGTGTCATTTCCGTTGCGATAAAGCCGGGAGCGATTGCATTGCAGCATACCCCTCTGGAAGCCAGTTCCTTGGCAACGGATTTTGTCAGCCCGATTACCCCTGCCTTGGATGCGGAATAATTGGCCTGCCCGGGGTTGCCTGTCAGACCGGAAACGGAGCTGATATTGATAATCTTGCCGCCCTTCTGCTTCAGGAAAAGAGGATATACCCCTTTTGTCATATAAAATGCGCCCTTGAGGTTTGTATCAATGACTGCATCAAAATCTGCCGCCTTCATCATGGGCACCAGCTTATCCTTCGTAATGCCTGCGTTATTCACCAGAATCTGAATGCCGCCGAAATCCTTCACGATTTCCTTTACAACTGCCGCAACGGCATCTGCATCCGCAACGTTGCACTGATATGCCTTTGCCTTTACGCCCAGTCCTTCCAATTCCTTTACGGTTTCCTCCGCCTTCGCGGTGTTGCCCGCATATAAAAACGCAATATCTGCGCCATTTTCTGCAAATTTCAGGCAGATTGCCTTACCAATCCCTCTGGAGCCGCCGGTTACGACTGCTGTTTTTCCTTTCAGCATCCCATTTCCTCCTTCACCTTTTCGATTTCCTCCATATTGGAAACGCTGTATACCCTTGCTTCGGGCAGGATGCGCTTGATGAGCTTTTTCAGCGTATCGCCGATGCCTACCTCAATGAAGGTATCAAAGCCATCTGCCGCCATGCGTTCCATGCTTTCCTGCCAACGCAGGCTGTGGTTAATCTGATTTTCCATCAATTCCAGTACGTTTTCCGTATAGGGCTTTGTGGTAAAGTTGGAATAAACGGTCAGTTCGGGCTTTCTCAGCTCAAATTCTCTTGCATCCTCGGAAAATTCTCTGCTTGCTCCATCCATGAAGGGAGAATGGAACCCACCGCCGACTGCTACGGGCAGACCTCTGCCGCCTGCTTCACGCACCGCCTGCTTGAAGGCATCCATTTCCTCAATCGCCCCTGCCACAACAAGCTGACCGGGCGCATTATAGTTGACGGGATATACCTGCTTGAACTGCTTGCAGATTTCCTCGATTTTTGCGTTGTCCAGCTTCATCACCGCAAGCATGGACGCAGGATGCTCTGCCGCCGCCTTTGCCATGGCTCTGCCGCGGATGCAAGCCAGACGGAAGCCATCCAGATGGCTATACGCACCGGCAAACGCCAATGCAGGCAGCTCCCCCAGAGAGAAGCCTGCCACGCCATCCACAGGGATACCTGCTTCGGAAAGCGCAATCGCCGCCGCAAGATCTGTCAGATACAGACAGGGCTGTGTATTCTGCGTTTCCTTCAGCTCCTCCGCCGTGCCGGAAAAGCACTGCGCCAGTGTACCGTTTCTGAGGGTTTCTGCTCTGTCAAACAAATCCTTTACGGTTTCGTTGTTATCATAAAAGCTTTTGCCCATGCCTGCCTTCTGCGCGCCCTGACCGGAAAAAACAAATGCTATTTTACCCATTTTGCCGCTCCTTTCAGTAACGCCTCTGCTTCTGCTGCAATTTCCTGCACGATTTCTGCCGCAGGCTGTTCCTTTTTCACCATGCCGGCAATCTGTCCTGCCATAAAGCAACCTTCCTTGGTATCGCCTTCCACCGCTGCCTTGCGCAGTGCGCCAACGCCCAGCTGATCTACCATTTCGGCGGTTGTTTCGGGGGCATATTCCACCTTCAGGAAATGACGGGCAAACTGATTTTTCATAACACGGCAGGTGCTGCCGCCGAAACGTCTGCCTGTCGCTGTTGTGGAAACATCTGTTGCCTTTTTCACCATATCCTTATAATTCTGATGCACACCACATTCCTCTGCAAGCAGGAAACGAGTGCCCATCTGCACGCCAACTGCGCCCAGCATAAATGCCGCTGCCATCCCTCTGCCGTCGCCGATGCCGCCTGCCGCCAGTACAGGGATATCCACCGCATCTGCCACCTGGGGAACCAAGGGCATGGTGGAAAGCTCGCCGATATGACCGCCGGATTCGCCACCTTCGGCAATGACAGCATCTGCACCTGCTCTCGCCATCATCTTTGCCGCTGCGACAGAAGCCGCTACAGGAATCACCTTGATGCCTGCTTCCTTCCACATGGGAACATATTGATTGGGAATGCCTGCACCTGTGGTGACTACCGCCACCTTTTCCTCCGCAACGATTTTTGCCACTTCCTGCACATGGGGACTCATCAGCATGATATTCACGCCGAAGGGTTTATCTGTCAGGCTTCTTGCAATGCGAATCTGTTCTCTCAGATAATCGCCGCCTGCATTCATTGCAGAGATAATTCCAAGGCCGCCGCCATTGGAAACCGCTGCCGCCAGCTTGCCGTCAGCAATCCATGCCATACCGCCCTGAAAAATAGGATATTTGATGCCAAGCATCTCACAAATCGGTGAAACGATCATATCGTCGTCCTCCTTTTCCTTTGTTTTTTTCTTACGCCTGTTTTTCTTCGATCAGCTTAACCAGATCGCCAACAGTGTTTACTTTGTTTTCGCCCATTTCAATTTCTGTGCCCAGCTCTTCTTCCAGATTCATCAGAAGCTCCATAACATCCAGAGAGTCGATGCCCAGTGTGCTGAATTCTGTGTCCATCTTGATTTCTGCTGCGTCACATTCCAGTTTTTCTGCCAACATTGCTGCGATTTTTTCGAATACCATAATTTTTTCTCCTTTTCTTTTACCTTTTTTCTTGTTTTCTTTTCTTTTTTACCATCTTACTAAACACCAGGCGCTTGTCAGACCGCCGCCAAAGGCAGGCAGTAATAATAAATCTCCTCTATGCAGCTTCCCTGCCCGGTTCAGTTCGTCCAAGGCAATGGGAATGCTGGCGGAAGAAGTATTGCCGTATTTATGAATATTTAAATAAAATTTTTCCTTGGGCACCTTCAGCTTTGTGCTTGCGAAATCAATGATGCGCTGATTTGCCTGATGCGGCACAATATACGCGATATCGTCAAAGGTCAGCCCATTGCGCTCCAGAATTTCCTTGCAGTCTCTGCAAATGGCGGTTACCGCAAATTTAAAGGTTTCCTGCCCCGCCATGTGAATATAGGGCTTCTTTTCCTGCCCTCTTTCATAGAAGGGAGACATCCCTACAGGCTGTGGAATATCAATGACATCATCGCCGCCCTTTACATCAAAAACAGCATCCAGATAATTTTCACCTGCTTCCAGAACCGCCGCACCTGCGCCGTCACCGAAGATAACCGCAGTGCCTCTGTCATTCCAGTCCAGCAGGCGGCTCAGACGTTCTGCCCCGATAACGAGCACCTTCTTCACCTTGCCTCTGGCAAAGAACCCTGCCGCCGTTTCCAGAAGAAAATCAAACGCAGAGCATGCCGCATTGATATCCATGGTCATGCAGGAAAGCCCCAGCAGATTCTGAATCATGCAGGAAACAGAAGGGGAAATGCTCTCCCCGCTGACGCTTGCCGCCAAAATCAGGTCGATTTCCTCCGCCGCTACGCCACTGTTTTCCAAAGCAGCCCTTGCAGCCTTGGCACCCATATCCGCCGCCGTTTCATTTGTGCTGATATGGCGTTCCTTTACGCCGACCCTCTGGGTAATCCATTCGTCATTGGTCTCTAAAAACTGTGACAGGTCATCATTCGTAACAACCCTGGGTGGGACATACATGCCCGTCCCTAACACACGAAAGCTCATTTTTCCACTCCTTCTCCCCTTTCTCAGGGAATATGAGAAACTATTTCATTTACCGAAATCCGTTCCATTTTTTCGTTACTTTAACTTAGTACCCTAAATTACGGAAAAAGTTACACAAATTTCGCAAATTTTTTTTGTGCAAAAAAGAGAGTCGACGGAAACCCTCGGATTTTCGGCATTTTCTGTCTTAAATTTTTTTCATCTTTTTTGTTCCCTTGCATACCAAAACACCAGCGCAACAATCGTCGTGCTCAGATAGGAAAGGAAGCCGCCCCAAAGCACAAGCCGTCTTTTGCGGACTTTTCTTGCCAGCATGGCATAATTTTCCCCCACATCCCAATTCGGGACTTCTGTGGGAACTTTGTCTACGGGGTGATATTTTTTATAATAGGTGCGGCACTGTGGGCACTCACGCAGATGCTTTTTCACCAGCCTTTTGCTGACCCTGCTTGCAACCCCGTCATAAT
>ENA-UEYL01002919-UEYL01002919.1-human-gut-metagenome-genome-assembly--contig:-NODE-2919-length-11828-cov-19.987576_pt1 | contig 11828 bp, 7 predicted proteins | sample MGYA00242941_ERZ507946 | MGnify/ENA primary metagenome ERZ507946 (study PRJEB26167, sample SAMN06115482) | human gut metagenome | host: Homo sapiens | place: China:Guizhou | collected 2015-03-11...
AGGCTGCAAATATAGTTTTTTTTTCACATTCATGTGTAATAAGCCCTCAAATATTTGATGTTTAAGGGCTTTTTTACTGAATTATTTCATTCCTCTGTTTTTCAGTAGCGGTTCCAAGCTTGGTTCCGCTCCACGGAAATTCCGGTAAAGCACCATCGGGTCTTCGCTGTCGCCCTTCTCCAATACGTTGTGACGGAAGAGGTCAGCGGTGTTTTTATCAAAGATACCATGTTCTTTAAAGGCCTCAAAAGCATCATTATCCAGTACATTGGCCCATAGGTAGCTGTAGTATCCGGCTGCGTAACCACCAATGATATGATTGAAGTAAGTCACGCGATAACGCGGTGCTATTTCGGGGATGAGACCGAGCTTGTCCATGGCTTCTTTTTCGAATGCAAGCATGTCTATATTCTTTACATCTGTTACGGTGTGCAGGTTCATGTCGAGGATGGCGGCAGCCAGTAATTCGGTAGTCATGAAGCCCTGATTGAAAGTCTTCTGTTGCAGTATCTTTTCGATGATTTCGTCGGGTATCACTTCTCCTGTCTGATAATGTTTGGCATACATTTTCAGTACTTCCGGTTCAGTAGCCCAGTGTTCATTGATTTGAGAAGGAAGTTCTACAAAATCGCGTACTACATTAGTGCCTGATGTTCCTTTGTATTCACATTTTGTCAGCAGTCCATGCAGAGCGTGGCCAAATTCGTGGAACAAAGTTTCTACTTCATCCATTGTCAATAGAGAGGGAGTATCGCCTACCGGTTTGGTAAAGCTGCAAACATTGCATACTAACGGACGGGTATCTCCTTGTTGTTCGCGGTAGTTGCTCATCCATGCGCCACCGCTTTTTCCGGAGCGTGGGAAATAATCGACGTAGAAGATACCGAGTTGCGAACCGTCTGCGTCTTTCACTTCAAAGACTTCCACATCCGGATGATAGGTAGGGATACCTTCGAGCTTGGTAAGGGTGATGCCATATAGTTTGTTGGCTACGGCGAAAGCACCATTGCGCACATTCTCCAGCTTGAAGTAAGGTTTTGTATCTTCTTCGGACAGGTTGTATTTTTCTTTCCGTAGTTTCTCGGTATAATACCACCAATCCCATGCTTCCACTTTTTCTCCTTTGCCTTCCTTATCCATTAATTTCTGAAGTTCGGTAGCTTCCGCTTTTGCTTTTGGCAGTGCATAGCTCCAAAGGTTGTTTAGAAGGCTCATTACGTTGCTGGCGTTCTTTGCCATCGTTTCGTCCAGAACGAAGTTTGCATAGCAGTCGAAACCTAATAATTTAGCTTTTTCCAGGCGGAGAGAAACGATCTTACGGATATTTTCCTTGTTATCGTTTTCGTCGTTGTTGTTACCGCGGTTGATGTAAGCTTTGTATATTTGTTCCCGAAGCGGGCGATTTTCTGAATATTGCAGGAAAGGCAGGCGGCTGGCATTATGCAGGGTGAATAGCCATTTTCCGGGTTGTCCGGCTGCTTTTGCTTCTTCAGCGGCGCTTTGGCGGAACCATTCGGGCAATCCTGCCAGATCTTCTTCTTTGTCAACGAAGAGTTTGAAAGCATTATTCTCATTCAGTATATTGTTGCTGAAAGTAATGCCGAGTGTAGAAAGTTCCTTGTTGATTTCGCGGAGGCGGGTTTGGTCTTCGGCATTAAGGTTTGCTCCGGAACGGACAAATCTTTTATAAGTCTTGTCCAGCAGACGTTCTTGTTCCGATGTCAGGTTCAGCGAATCCTTCTTTTGATAGACGTCGTTCACGCGCTTAAACAGTTTCTCGTTCAGAGAGATATTATCATCATGTTCTGAAAGAACCGGTGCCAGTTTGATGGAAAGTGCGGTTAGTGAGTCAGTCGTTTCCGCATCTGTCATATTGAAGAAAATGGCGCTCACACGGTCCAGGATAGGTGCGCTGTTATCCAAAGCTACAATTGTATTTTCAAATGTCGGAATTTCCGGACTTTCGATGATAGCTTCGATGTTTTGATTCTGCTCTTCTATCCCTTTCAGGAAGTCGGGTTCATAGTGCTCCAATTTAATCTTGTCGAAAGAAGGAACACCGTACTGGGTTTGAAACTCTGTAAAGAAAGGATTGCTTTCTGTTTTCGTAGCACAGGAGTACATCATACAACTTACTGCTAAAATGGTTAGTGTCTTTTTAATCATCATAAGTGTTTTTTATTAGAGTTTTCAGTTCTCATCGTTTACTGATATAGCACCAGATCGGGTAGTGGTCTGATGCTTTGATAGACCGGTCTACCGTGCAATTGTAGGCTTTCAGGTTGGGGCTGATCAAGATATTGTCTATGCGGAAATAGAACTTGTTCTGATTGTAGGAAATGCCCAATCCTTTACCGGACTGTGTGAATGCATCGTCTAGTTTTTGAGTCAGGATGCGATGTGTATACGAGATAGAACCGTCGTTGAAATCGCCGCATACGATAGTTGTCGGATATTTACATGCTGCAATGGCTTTAGCCACAGAATCAGCTTGTGAAGCCCGGATAGCCGATGCTTCCGCCAGTTTTCTGATTAATTGCCTAAGTCCGGTTTTTACTTTCTTGGCATTCGGGTCTTTAATCATATCCTCATACATCCCTCTGTCTTCTTTGGTGAGTTTGTTGGATTCCAAGTGGTTGTTGATTAATGTAAGAGTGTCGTTATTTACATTCAGTACATATTTCATGGAACCGTTATAATTACTTTCATATTCGATGGGATGTATCGAGAGAATGGGGAACTTGGAGAAACAGGCAAGTTGCACATCTCCTTTCCCTTGTTGGTGGACGGATTGGTAAGGATAGGCTTTCAATGCTTTTTTAATATCCTGTTCCGTCAGGTATTTCTTGTTGGTAGCGGTGTTATATTCTTGCAGACAGATAATATCGGCGTTGCTATTTACAAGATAAGATAATATAGGGTTCTTTCCATCTTTCTTCTCCAGATTGTTGAAACTCATTACGTTATAGGATAGGATTTTGATGCTTCCTTCCGGTATGGTTTTAGTGGTGGAGTTAAAAGGAATATAAGTCCGTATTTGCGGAATACAAATCAGAAAACCGATGGCGGGCAAGAGCGCATAGCGGTAGTTGACGAATGCCCAGAAGCCGATAAAAATCAGATTAATCGTCAGGAATATCGGAAATGCAAGTCCCAAGCTGGAAGCAAGTGGGTTTATTTTCGGGTTAAGGTAAGGGCTATAAGCACTTAATATCAACGTTCCCACGAAGAGAGCGTTGACAGCAAGTATCAGATATGCGACAAATTTGCCAATATGTTCCATTCTTTTATCTTTTGCTTGCGTCGAACAAGCTTTTCTTTTCTTCAGTTGTCAGACTGTCATAACCGGATTTTTTTAGTTTTTCCAAAATACGGTCCACTTCATCAGACTGTGCTTTTTTGTGGGCATTGTAATCATAATCCTTCTCGCGACCGGTGGCACTGTTTCCATAGTGTACCTTCATTTTCGGTTTCCGTTTCCATGTTTTCTTCTGAAACAAGGAGATGAAACCATCCAGAATCCAGTTGATCCAGGAAGTCAAATCAGTTCCTTTATTTAGGCTGGCGGCAAACCAGAGTCCAGCAAGAGCACCGCCCAGGTGGGCGATATGTCCTCCGGCATTACTTGAGGTGATGGATAATACATCGATTCCGATAACAACCAGTGCCAGATATTTGAGACGGATAGCACCGAAAAGAAAAAGTTGCACCCTGTAATTAGGCTCACGATAAGCCGTAGCGGCTACGATGGCTAATACGGAAGCCGAAGCTCCTACCAATGTTGAGCCTACCACTTGCGAACTGAATAAAGGAAATACATTGTAGGCGATCATATACAGTAAACCTCCGCAGATACCTCCCAATACATATAGCCCTCTTAAATGTTTGGCCGAGAAAAAGTAGAGAAACAAACTTCCGAACCAATACAGCCAGAGCATATTGAATAAAATATGCAGGATACCGGCATGCATAAACATATAAGTAAATAACGACCACGGCTGATGAATAAATCCGATAAAGGATGCCGGTAAGGCAAATATACCGAATATATCGGGGGTACTTACTTCAAAAAGTCGCAGGAAAACGTTAATCAACGTGCCGATCAGAAAGATGCCTACATTGATATAAATCAGTTGGATGAAAATATTTCCTCTTCTGAATGTCTCCTTTAAATCAGCTATAATATGTCCCATTGTTATTGCTTTTTTTTCTCCAATATAAAATCAGGATCAATCCGAATAGCATTCCTCCCAGGTGAGCAAAGTGAGCAACATTATCTCCGGCGCTATTGGCAAGCCCTGCCCATAATTCAATTGCGGCATATCCTATCACGAAGAACTTCGCTTTGATAGGGAAAGGCAGCGGAAAGATGAACAACCGATTGTTAGGAAACAGCATACCAAATGCCAGCAAAATGGCGTAAACGGCTCCCGAGGCACCTACGGTGGTCATCATGTTCAGATATTGCTCCATAGGGATAACGCCATATCCGATCAAATTCACTTGTGTATGTTGGCTAAGTTCTATCACATATTGAATATATTGCACTCCTTCCTGGATAAGTCCCGCACCGATACCGCAGAGAATATAGTAGAAGAGGAAACGTTTGGGTCCCCAGGTTTGTTCGAGAATCGGTCCGAACATGAAAACAGCAAACATATTAAAGAAAATGTGGCTGAATCCGCCGTGCATGAACATATAAGTGATAAGCTGTGCCGGATTAAAGTCACTTGCGAGGAAAAAATGTAATCCCAGATAATTCGTTAAATCCAGGCCGTAACGTTGGGCTACGATTGTCCCGAAAAATACTAGTACATTGATAATTATCAGGTTTTTAGTTACAGTTGGCATCATTTTAATTTCTGAATATTTAGATAATAGACGCAAAAGTACGAATAAATTCTGTTTTAAAGCATGAAAAACGCTTCCTATTAGCTCTTTTTCAATAATTTGCTGCGTTTTTTTTATGTTTTTATTTGATATGTTGTTTTGTTCGGCTATATTTGTGGAATCAATCCATTGTGGGATAATCTTTTGTGTAACAAATATATTAATTAATCATTTTACGTATTATGAATAAGTCTGATCTTATTAGTGCAATGGCTGCTGAAGCTCAAATGAGCAAAGCCGATGCAAAAAAAGCACTTGATGCTTTCATCACTTCAGTTACTAATGCTATGAAAGCTGGTGACAAAGTATCTCTCGTAGGTTTTGGTACTTTCTCTGTAAGCGAAAGAGCTGAAAGAACTGGTATTAACCCTTCTACAAAGGCAACTATTACTATTCCTGCTAAGAAAGTAGCTAAATTTAAAGCTGGTGCTGAATTATCTGCAGCTGTTGAATAAGATAGATAGTTGAAAGAAATTAGGAGAGGAGACGCGATGCGTCTCCTTTTTTTGTATCTTTGCGCGCAAGAAATAACTTGATTATGAAGATAGAAGATAAACTTGTAGCGTCCGTTATCAGCGGACTGAAAGCACTCTACGGTCAGGAAGTCCCTGAAAAGATGGTGCAAATGCAAAAAACAAAGAAAGAATTTGAAGGACATTTGACACTGGTCGTGTTCCCTTTTTTGAAGATGTCGAGAAAAGGACCGGAACAGACGGCACAGGAGATCGGTGAATATCTGAAGGCTAATGAACCGGCTGTAGCTGCCTTTAATGTGATAAAAGGTTTCCTGAACCTGACTATCGCATCGGCTACCTGGATTGAACTGCTCAATGAGATTCAGGCTGACGAGCAATATGGTCTGGTAAAAGCTACCGAAACTTCTCCGTTGGTAATGATCGAGTATTCTTCTCCGAATACAAACAAACCGCTTCACTTGGGACACGTGCGTAACAACCTTTTAGGTAACGCATTGGCTAACATTGTAGCTGCCAACGGCAATAAGGTAGTAAAGACTAATATCGTAAACGACCGTGGTATCCATATCTGTAAATCCATGCTGGCATGGAAGAAATATGGAAATGGCGAAACTCCGGAGACTTCCGGAAAGAAAGGCGACCATCTGGTAGGCGATTATTATGTCTCTTTCGATAAACATTATAAAGCGGAACTGGCAGAACTGATGGCTGGATTTACAGCGCAGGGAATGAGTGACGATGAGGCTAAGGCGAAAGCCGAGGCAGCATCTCCTTTGATGCAGGAAGCCCGTGAAATGTTGGTGAAGTGGGAAGCTGGCGATCCCGAAGTACGCGGATTGTGGGAAATGATGAACAACTGGGTATACGCCGGATTCGACGAAACCTATAAAAAGATGGGCGTCAGCTTCGACAAGATATATTATGAATCCAATACCTACCTCGAAGGAAAAGAAAAGGTAATGGAAGGACTGGAAAAAGGCTTCTTCTTCAAAAAAGAGGATGGTTCCGTATGGGCTGACCTGACTGCCGAAGGACTGGACCACAAATTACTTCTCCGTGGTGATGGTACTTCTGTGTATATGACGCAGGATATTGGTACAGCTAAACTTCGTTTTGCTGATTATCCGATTGATAAGATGATTTATGTAGTGGGTAACGAACAGAATTATCACTTCCAGGTACTTTCTATTTTGCTTGATAAGCTTGGTTTCGAATGGGGTAAGAGCCTCGTTCACTTCTCTTACGGAATGGTGGAACTGCCGGAAGGTAAGATGAAGTCCCGTGAAGGTACTGTGGTGGACGCTGACGATTTGATGGAAGAAATGATTTCCACTGCTAAAGAAACTTCACAAGAACTCGGAAAACTGGATGGTTTGACACAGGAAGAAGCGGATGATATTGCCCGTATCGTTGGTCTGGGAGCTTTGAAATATTTCATCCTGAAAGTGGACGCCCGTAAGAACATGACGTTCAACCCGAAAGAATCTATCGACTTCAACGGTAACACAGGACCATTTATCCAATATACTTATGCACGTATTCAGTCGGTGCTCCGGAAAGCGGCAGAATCGGGTATTGTTATTCCTGAACAGATTCCGTCTGGCATTGAATTAAGCGAGAAAGAAGAAGGCTTGATTCAGATGGTGGCTGACTTTGCGGCTGTTGTAAAACAAGCCGGTGAAGATTATAGCCCGTCTATTATTGCTAATTATACCTATGATTTGGTGAAAGAATACAATCAATTCTATCACGACTTCAGCATTTTGCGTGAAGAGAATGAGGCGGTGAAAGTATTCCGTATCGCTCTGTCTGCTAATGTAGCCAAAGTTGTTCGTTTGGGAATGAACTTGCTGGGTATTGAGGTTCCTTCCAGAATGTAAGACTTTCTCTGAACAAAATATACTTCTGCGGGGTTTCTTTTATATATAAAAGGAATCCCGTATGTTTTATCCCCCCCCATCCTTTACTTCGGAAGAGAGAAACGGAAACTGCTACTGTCTCTTATTCCGAACTGCTGTTTGACCTGATCTATGTTTTCTCGGTCACGCAGCTTTCACATTATTTGCTCCATAATCTTACTTGGGCAGGATTATTGAAAGAAACCATCTTGTGGTTTGCTGTCTGGATGTTGTGGTAACACACCATTTGGGTGACTAACCGGTTTAATTCGGATACCAGGCCGATTCGTATTCTTCTTTTTATCGCATATTATTGCTGTGGTTGCTTTAGCTTTACTGCTTTCCTGGCCTTATCACATTTCTTTATTGACAATGAATATCCTGGTGACATCCGTTTTTATATTTGTGATTGTGTTTGATATATTATTTCCTGATAAAGGTTTTAAGATCAAATGAAAAAGCCAGACTAAGTTTAACCCTAGTCTGACTTTTCATTATTGTTGATGACTGTTATTTTTTAGGGTATTTGTACCAGTCTTTGGCTTGTGCCCCATTAGATTTAACCCATGTTGCAAATTTCGGATATGATTCGTCTATCCTTACGCCTTCTTCAGGGATAGGGAATTCGCTAATTGGCATATTGAGAGCAAATGGCATTAAGTCTATCGAAACATAATATAATCCCTCGTCAGGTCTGGAAACATCTTTTCCAGTGCCTAATAGTGATGGATTGGCTTTATCTGTAGGGGGATATTTTACCAAATGCACTTCTCTACCTCTGGTTTTATCTGACTCTACGAAAATAAACGGATTATAAGGTGGTAATACGTTTTTTGAGCTTACATCATTCACTTGAATTGTTACAGTATACTTTTTGTCTGCTTCTTCTTTTCCGTCAAAAATCCTCATGTTATCAAATAATAAAATTGTAGGATGAGATTGGCCGGTCTCTGTTTTCCCAGGCATATATTGAGATTTGGAGGCATAAGAAGGCCCTTCAATAGAAACATCACTAATATCGCTGTTAGCGATGTTATGTAATTGATAGCCAAAGCCGTTTATCAAATAACCTCCTCGGTGAAACGGAGTGAATTCATCAACAATTTTGTATACCCGATTTGTCAGTATGGATTTATATACTTTACTCTTATATCGTATCATGACATCATTCATGTCATAATCTCCCTGTTCCGGCCATAAGTCCTCAAATGTCAATATTCCGGAGTAAGTGGTGTAGTTGTCTTCATCAGTTGGAACTTCAGGATCTTCGGGCAAAGGAGGAACTACTTCTTCATCAATCGCATTTTTTTCGGAAGTATGGATATAGAAAATGGCATCGCAATAATCTAAGTCTATATTATCTTCAAATCCTATTGCTACAATTTGATTGGATTCTGTATCTCGCAGTGATACGGTTCTTTGTCTCTTTATGCCATCACTTCCCGCTTTGTTCAAAATGGTAGTAGAGTATCGGGTTCCCATGCCTTGAACAAGGTCACCTTGAACGTATTCATCTAAAGGCTTGCTTCTGAATCCCATGCCTTGCAGACACCAACCAATAGTGATCCCAGCAGGAAATTTTTCTTCAAATTTACCTTCTTTTTCGTTCCAGTATTTCAATTTAACTTCATCGCCACAAACTAAAGCACCCACTCCGGCTGTTTTATAAACAGGAGAAGCATTTGGAAATGCCAGTACCTTTTGGATATTTTCCAGAGTGGGTGTTTCGCCAGTAGGATAAGTGTAATATCCCACAGTGTTGTACCAAGCGGCAGTACTATTGACAAATACAAGACTTACTTCGGTTTCTTTAGTGATAGGGATGTCTGATATCATTTTTCCGTTAAAGAATTCGGGATAGTTGTCACGAATGCTTTTCCCGTCCGTTTTTCTAAAAACGTTTTTTATATTATAAAGTACGCTGGCAGGCGGAATGTTTTTTTCTGCAGATAAGTTATTGGGACGTCCGTTGTCGTTCCAGTCTACATTGGGTAGAAGCATCCAGTCATCCTGATATTTATGCTGATTGGTTGTCACTCCTCTGCTGACGGGTGTTGATGCTTTTGCGAGTAGAGATTGAATATACTCATTTTGGTTGAAAGAAATACGATGGTCTTCGCCAATTGTGAGTTTTACAGGCGATGCTGCACCTAAATAGTCGGATGATAACCATACTTCTGAAATATCTGCCCGTATAGTTATTCCATCTTCATTGAACGTTCCCTTTTTGCTGGTGGCGGCACGGTAGAAAGGTTCTATGTTTTTTTTCTTCCAGCTACCATCTTTATCATTTACTTCAATCGGGTCTTGATCATAAATTTCAAAAAGAACCACATAATCTTCCTTGAAGCCATAGTCAATGTCTATAGCCAGATTCTGGTTCATGTTGAAATCAAAAAAGCTTTCTTTGGGAAGTTTTTCCGGCTCTTGAAATAAATCACGCTGGTTGTCTACACAACCACATATTAATGGGGCGCAAAATAGACCCATTAATGTTTTTACAAATATTGTTTGTCTCATAAGTTTTTGAAAATAAGTAAAATAAATGGCAGATATATAAAAAGATTTATATATCTGCCATCATTCTTATTTTATTTTCTTACTTCTTTTTCGAAAACTTCTTTTTTGGTGCTGGATTCGCTCCTTTTTCGTCTTGAAGCTTGATTAAGTCGAGACAACTTTTCAGCGTTAAATCCTGTGGGACAATATCTTTGGGGATTTTATAATTGGAACCTTTATAGGTAATATAAGGTCCATAGCGTCCGTTCAGAATCTCGAGTTCCGGTTCTTCTTCAAACTTCTTGATGTGGCGTTCCACTTCTTTCTGGCGTTTGTCTAAAATGAGTTGTTCCGCCTCTTCTAAAGTAACTTCCATCGGGTCGAGTCCTTTAGGGAGCGATACATATACCTTATTATGCAGGATATACGGACCGAAACGGCCTACACCGACACTGACTGTCTTTCCTTCATATTCGCCCAATGTACGAGGTAATTTGAATAATTCCAGTGCTTCTTCCAATGTAATGGTTTCCATGGACTGGCCCTTCTTCATTTGTGCAAAGCGTGGCTTTTCTTCATCTTCTACAGTACCAATCTGTACAACAGGACCGAAGCGGCCAATCTTAACGGAAATGGGTTTTCCTGTCTCCGGGTCTTCTCCCAGGATGCGTTCGCCTACTTTATGTTCCGTCTTGATAGCCAACGTGCTTTCTACAGACGGGTGGAACTTATCATAGAAATTCTTCATGATAGAAGTCCACTTTACTTCTCCTTCTGCAATTTCGTCAAATTCCTTTTCTACGCTGGCGGTAAAGTTGAAATCCAGAATGTCCGGGAAATATTCGGTAAGGAAATCATTTACCACAGTGCCAATATCCGTTGGGAGTAGTTTAGCCTTTTCTGCACCGGTAATTTCAGTATGATTTTCGTCTTTAATCTGATGATCCTTTAATGTCATGACATTAAACTGACGTTCTTCACCGTCTTTATTGCCCTTCTCCACATATTCACGTTGCTGGATGGTAGAGATAGTAGGCGCATACGTAGACGGGCGGCCGATGCCCAGTTCTTCCAACTTGCGTACAAGACTTGCTTCCGTATAGCGTGGAGGGCGTTGGGTGAAACGTTCGGTTGCGATGATAGGTCCATGTTCCAACTTCTGGCCTTTCTTCAAAGGAGGAAGCAGGTGGCTTTCATCTTCCTGTTCGTTGTCGTCATCATAAGATTCACGGTACACACGCAGGAAACCGTCGAACTTAATCACCTCACCGATAGCTGTAAATACGTCGCTGCTGCCACTTATCGTTATGGTAGCAGTTGTCTTTTCCAGTTCCGCATCTGCCATTTGTGAAGCAATGGTGCGTTTCCAGATCAAGTCATACAGTTTCTTTTCTTGTGCTGTTCCTTCAACGGATTGGTTCTCTATATAAGTAGGGCGGATGGCCTCGTGAGCTTCTTGTGCACCCTTGGTCTTGGTCTCGAAATGGCGGGGATGTACGTAGCGGTCGCCCATCATTTTGATGATAGCGTCTTTACTGCCAGCCGTTGCAAATTCCGAGAGGTTGACAGAGTCCGTACGCATGTAAGTGATGAATCCCGATTCGTATAAACGCTGCGCGAGCATCATGGTCTGCGCTACGGTATATCCCAGTTTGCGTGCGGCTTCCTGTTGCAAAGTAGATGTTGTGAACGGAGCAGGAGGCGTTTTCTTGATCGGGCGGGTGGTAATATCATCGATTGTAAAGCTCGCTCCCTGACAAGCGTCGAGGAAAGCCTTTGCTTCTTTTTTTGTTTTGATACGGCGAGCCAGTTCAGCTTTCATTTCCACCAGCTTTCCATCCGCGTCCGGGACGAGGAATACGGCAGTGACGCGATAAGCAGCTTCCGTTTTGAAGGCATGTATTTCACGTTCACGTTCAACGATCAGACGGACGGCAACAGACTGAACACGTCCGGCCGAGAGTGCCGGTTTCACTTTTCTCCAAAGTACGGGAGAGAGTTCGAAACCTACGATACGGTCCAGAATCCGTCGTGCTTGCTGTGCATTTACGAGGTTGAGGTCAAT
>ENA-UEYL01002928-UEYL01002928.1-human-gut-metagenome-genome-assembly--contig:-NODE-2928-length-11812-cov-34.220281_pt1 | contig 11812 bp, 9 predicted proteins | sample MGYA00242941_ERZ507946 | MGnify/ENA primary metagenome ERZ507946 (study PRJEB26167, sample SAMN06115482) | human gut metagenome | host: Homo sapiens | place: China:Guizhou | collected 2015-03-11...
CTGGGACAGTACTTCTCCGCTATTTCGGACAAACGACGAAAAAACAGCGAAGGCCGAAATCGCATGTACTCGCTCTTTCGTAATCTTCTGAAAAAGTCCGGCAAGGACAAACTCGCTAAGGCAGAGCGGATCCGAAAAAATAACCTCGGCAGAAAGAAGCAGCGGGCCAGATATATCCGCGATATCGGAGTTATTAAGACCATCGTCAACAGAGAGCTGAATCTTCTTTTTACTCGGAGGAAAAACCCGATCAAAGAGATTGTCGTTGAAGACTTAAGCGCTCGCATGAAGGTTCATTTCGGAAAGAAATGGAACAGACGACTGAGCGGCTGGATGCGAGGATACCTACAGGAGAGAATCAGATATAAAGCAAAAAAGTTTGGAATTGAAGTAAGCGAAGTCAATCCGGCCTACAGTTCAAGAGAATGCCCTCGGTGTCACTGCACGGACAAAGAGAACCGACAAGGGAATTCATTTAAGTGCTCGCGTTGCGGGTACCACGGACATGCTGACTTGGTTGCTGCGTTAAACATACTCGGCCGTCTAGGGGATAAGGAGATCCGTATAGGAATGCCTCCGTCTCGGGTGAAAGCAGTACTGGATGGTCGTTACGTCGGTTGGAAATCATTAAACCATACCGTTTCCGACAAGACTTCAGGTGTGGCGCGTGTTGTGAACGAATCTCCCCGTTCAGCCTCATCGAAGAGCGAACTGAGAAGCAATGTACAGGTTTGTATAGCTTCCAGATAACGGTAACTTCGCTCTGAGCCATCAAAATCTCAAAGTATTCGTCTAAGAGGACAGAAAATTCTTCTTCACTGGAGAAATCTTTTAAGTTGGAGAAGTCCAGTCGGATAACTTTGTAAGTTTTATCTTTCCAAAGTTTTTCAATCGCCAGCCCTTTGAAATCTCTCGTTCCATATTTGAAAAGTGATTCAAAGGTAGAGACCAAAAGCGACTTACCGAAACGCCTAGGCCGAGCAAGAAAAACTTTTTCAAAGGTGGTGATAAGTTCATAGAGCAGGCCAGTCTTGTCTACGTAAATTTTTTCCAACTCTCGTAACTTATGAAAATCAGACACACCTAACGGCAGTTGGGAAAAAGTTTTTCTTTCCATACTATCCTCTTAAACCGACTCTGAGGTGACACTTTTCGTGAAAGCTGCGTCCAGAAAAGATCCGGACTTATTCGCAATATTTTCTCCAAGGCTAACCTGAATAAGTCTAACAAGCAATACTTCAAACCAGACGTGCCCAAAGAAGAACAGTTAAGATTCTTTGAAACTTTCGGATGCCTCTTTCTGTAGTTAAAGCGTTGCTCATTGGAGGTGAAACTACTTACTATCAATGTTAAATCAACAGAGTTCGACAAAGCCCAGTTGGCCAGGATAAGCTGGGCTTCAGGAGAGGTAAGGATTGAATTTCGGAGGTGCTTTCTCAAACTCATCAACAAAATTAGAGAGAATCTGAGCAAAGGTCCGAGTTCAGAAACCGCGGGTCGTCGCTTCAGATGGTACCAAGATGGCGTATATCGCTTTACGGTCTACAGAGACTTCCTTGATGCGCAGCATGACTTCGCTTCCCACTTGGAAGTTACTCGTGTGCCGCATGTTCAGAAGGAAGATCAGCGTTTCATCCATCTTGAGGTAGTTTTCTGATACCTCGTGCAGTTTGCCGTGAAGGATGCTGCCGTGGCGAGCAACTTCCTGCCAGTCCGGTGATTCTTCACCTGCCATACGAATCACTTCTTGCGGACTCATGATGCGGGCAGGGCGCCGAAGCCACTGCTGAGCTTTTGCGACGGTGTTAGGAATTGGCAGTCTTCTGGCAGTAGAAGGGTTTCTTTCTCCGGCAGAAATGCCGGGTGCGACAGGTGAAGCGGTACCTGTCCTCGGAAAAGATAAAAAGATGGCGCTAAGCGCTAACGCACGGATTCCGAACGTCGGGCGCTTCCCAGGCTTGAACAATCGATGCGAGTAGAAGAGCCGGCAGCAGAGAGAATACTTTAAGTTTTGTCATATCAGCTCCTTGCCGATGGTTCGAAGTTTGTTCTAATAATTTGTAAGTTTTATTTCGAACAATTACATTCTAATTCGGTAGCAAAGAAATTGTCTGACAATTTCGTAGGGGTTTATCTGCTTCGGGTTTTCCTATTGACTTTCCGTGAAAGAGGTATCTATCTAGTCTTGAAATGAGCGAAAGACAACCACACTCGCACCTCCGACAACGATACTTATAAAAGTTACACATATATTTACCGTATTTACAAAAAAGCAGTTCTGCCGCTTTCTAGGTGGTACGGGGATTAGAAGAAGAGGTACAACGTGACAAAAAACTATTTCAGCCGATATTCGATGCTAACTGCCGCTGTGCTTTGCGGAGTTCTGGCTTTAAGCGGATGCGACAAGGGAAAAGAAGGTCAGGCGGGACGAGGTCCGAGCCCGGTTTCAGTGGTAAAAGTAACGCGGCATGACGTGCCCGCGGATATGACGTGGGTCGCTAAAACAGAAAGCTCTCGAGCGGTTGAAATCTATAGCCGTGTCAACGGTTTCTTGGAAGCCAGAAAATACACCGAAGGCGGTATGGTAAACGCCGGAGATGTGCTTTTCATGATGGATAAAAAGCCCTTTGAGGTTCAGCTCTCCGAAGCTTTGGCTTCTCTGGACTCAAGTCTCGCTGCCCACGAAGTGGCAAAGAGAAATTTGAACCGTATTCGTCCTCTGGCCAAACTTAAAGCACTGAGCCAGACCGACTTGGACCAAGCCATCGGTGACTTCCAGACCACTGCCGCAGCTGTGTCCAACGCTAAGGCGCAAGTAGAAAATGCCAAACTCAATCTTTCTTACTGCACGATCACTTCTCCGGTGACCGGCTACGCCAGCTCCGCGCTTCAGACAGACGGTACTTACATCAATATGAGCAACTCCCATCTTGCGACGGTCTATACGATGTCGCCGATGTGGGTAACGTTCTCCATGTCCGAAAACGAAGAAGCCAAGATCAACCAGGAAGTGAAAGAAGGCATACTTCGCCGTCCGGAAAACCATGACTACGAAGTCCAGTTGGAACTTGCCGGCGGCGAGATCTATCCGATTAGCGGACGCGTGACATTTTCGTCCCCGAACTTTAATCCGAGTACCGGAACATTTGAGCTCCGTGCATCTTTTGAAAACCCGAACAATCAGTTGAGACCTCAGCAGTATGTGCGCGCAATTGTGAAAGGGGCCACTTACGTCAATGCAATCGTCGTTCCTCAGATTGCGGTACAAGAAGGCAGTAAGGGCCACTTTGTTTGGGTCATCACCAAAGACAATAAAGCTCAGTTCCGTCCGGTCGAAGTCGGCAGCTGGATCGGCAACGACTGGCTGATTAAGAACGGCCTGGATGAAGGAGACAAGGTGGTAACCGAAGGCATGATGCTTTTGGCCAGCGAAGCTCCTGTGAAGATTGTCAAAGAAGTGGACCAGAAATCTTCTGCTGACGACAAGGCTAAGAAGTAATAGGGGGCCCGTATGTTCTCGAACTTCTTTATTAAGCGACCGATTTTCGCCATCGTTGTTTCGTTGGTGATTGTGATCTCCGGTCTGATTTCTATGTTCCAGCTGCCGATTGAGCAGTATCCGAACATGGCGCCGGTGCAGATTATGGTCACAGCTACTTATCCGGGCGCAGATGCCAAGACAGTTGCTGAAACGGTGGCTGCTCCGATTGAAACACAGGTCAACGGTGTCGATAACATGATTTATATGACGAGCTCCTCGTCATCGACCGGCACCATGATGCTGACTGTCTTCTTCGATATCGGTACCGATCCGGATATTGCGCAGGTGCAGGTGCAAAACCGTGTCAATATCGCACAGCCGTACCTGCCGAACGAAGTCATTCAAAACGGCCTTCAGATTGAAAAACGATCTTCATCTATTCTGATGCTGATCGGTATTTACGGTACAGGCGACCGTTATACCCGCGATTACATTAATAACTACGCCAACGTTTACGTCCTTGACGCGATTAAGCGTGTGAAGGGCGCCGGTCAATCTGCCGTAATGGGCAACGCCAATCAGGCAATGCGTATTTGGCTGAACCCGGACCGCATGGCTTCTCTGGGTATTACAACCTCCGATATTAATAACGCTGTCGCAAATCAGAATAAGCGATTTGCAGCAGGCAACATCGGCGCGGCACCGTCGGTTCCCGGAACAATTCAAACCTTCCCGGTTCTTGCTCCGTCTCCATCGGTGGATCCGAAGGGATATGAAAACATCATCATTCGTTCAAATCAGGATCAAAGTGCCATTGTTCGTTTGAAGGACGTTGCAAGTGTCGAACTCGGTTCTCAGAGCTACGATGTGTCGTCCAATATGAACGGTATGCCGACAAGCTACATTGCGGTTTATCAGCAGGCCGGTGCGAATGCTCTGGATGTGGCGACGAATGTTAGAAAGACATTGGAGCAGCTCAAGGCAAATTTCCCGGAAGGCTTGGATTACAAAGTCGCTATTGATACGACCGAGTTCGTCCGTATTTCTATCGATGAAGTGATTAAGACGCTGTTTGAAGCTGTGCTTCTTGTGATCGGTGTGATCTACATTTTCTTGCAGAGCTTCAAGTCGACGGCGATTGCTTGTACAGCCATTGTGGTTGCCTTGACGGGTACCTTCGTCGGTATGCTGGCCCTAGGCTTCACCATTAACTTGCTGACCTTATTCGGCTTGGTCCTGGCGATCGGCTTGGTGGTGGACGATGCAATTGTGGTTGTGGAAAACGTCGAGCGAAACATGTCCGAAAAAGCCATGAACCCGGTCGACGCGACGATTTTGGCTATGTCCGAAGTGTCAGGCCCGATTATCGCTACCGTGCTGGTGCTGGCGAGTGTGTTCGTTCCGGCAGCTTTCATGGGCGGAACAACCGGTATGCTCTACAAGCAGTTCGCCATCACGATTGCAATTTCCGTGGCCATTTCCGGCTTCGTCGCCTTGACACTGACCCCGGCACTGTGCGCGGCTTGGCTGTCGCATGAAGAACCGAAGACACACGGATTCTTCTTCCGCTTCAATCAGATGTTCGGACGTCTGACAGTGAAGTACGGCGAATGGACTCGTGCCTTGTTCCGCAGAACACTGCTCGTCATCATTCTGTTTGCCGGTATGGGCGTTGCGATTTTCCAGATGTTCCGCGTGCTCCCGACCGGCTTTGTGCCGAGTGAGGACCAGGGTTACGTTCTGGCGGCCATCATGCTTCCTTCCTCTGCGAGCCTGCAGAGATCTACAGAAGCGATGGACACCATCGAAAAAGCTCTGGATCCGGTCAAGGGCATTATGACGAAGAACTCCATCGGCGGCTTCTCCCTGCTTGACGGCGGTATGAAGACCAATGCCGGTACGTTCTTCATGACCTTAGATCCTTTTGAAGAGCGCTATAAGAATTCGGAAACTGCCAAAGAGATGAGTGCGGATGCGATTATGCAGCAGATGCAATACCGCGGCATGGCTTCTCAGATGCAAGCTTTGGTGGTTCCGATTAACCCGCCGGCGATTCCGGGCTTAGGTACCACAGGCGGTTTTGAATTCTGGATTCAGGACACCGGAAGCGGCACACCTCAGCAGTTGGGCGATGTCTTGAACAACTTCCTGCAGAAGGCCCGTCAGCGTCCGGAACTGACAGGACTCACGAGCACTTATAACGCCAACAATCAGCAGTTCAAGATTAACTTTGACCGAGATAAGGCTCAATTATTAGGCTTAAGCACAGCAGATGTGTTTAATACACTGCAAAGCCAGTTTGGTTCAGCGATTTCCAGTCAGTTCAGCCAGTTCTCCCGTGTTTGGTTCGTGATCATGCAGTCCGAGCCGAAATATCGTGCAAAACCGGAAGACATTGACAAACTGTATGTCCGCAACACGGACGGCGAAATGATTCCGTTAAGTTCCGTTATTACGACGGAATATACCAACGGTGCAACTTCGCTACCGCACTACAACGGCTTCCCCGCTGCACAGGTGATCGGCAATGCCGCTCCGGGCTACTCTTCCGGTCAGGGCATGAAGGCCTTGGAAGAAGTCGCAGCCGAAGTGTTGCCTCCGGGTTACACCTACGGATGGACCGGTATCAGCTACGAACAGCAAAGTTCGGGATCTTCTTCCGCAATTGTGTTCGGTTTCGGTCTGCTGCTGGTGTTCCTAGTGCTGGCTGCACAGTATGAAAGCTGGGCACTTCCGGGTTCCGTGATTCTGGCGGTTCCGTTCGGCGTGATCGGAGCTTTGCTGGCAACCTGGGCCCGCGGCCTGGAAAACGACGTTTACTTCCAGATCGGTATGCTGGTGATGATCGGTTTGGCGGCAAAGAACGCGATTTTGATTGTGGAATTTGCGGTTGAACTTCGTCACAAAGGTATGGACTTGGTGCGAGCCGCTATCGATGCCGGCGAACTTCGTTTCCGTCCGATTATCATGACGTCTCTGGCGTTCATCGGCGGTACTTTCCCGCTGGCTATTGCGACCGGCGCCGGCGCGGCCTCCCGTCATTCTCTGGGTACCGGTATTGTGGGCGGCATGATCGGTGTGTCTACGCTGGCTCTTCTGTTCGTGCCGATCTTCTACGTCTGGTTTGAAGGCTGGGCCGAACGCTCCGGTGCTAAGAGCGCTTTGAAACTCGCAGCCAAGCTCTCTTCCAGAAATATTCCGATTACCGACAAGCTTCGTTCCGCTATTCTCCGCGGACCGGGTACTGTTTATGATCCGAATGCAACCGTAAAAGTTTCTCCGACCGGCGAACTTACGATTACCAACTCTCCGGGATTTAACCCCGAAGGCTTGGAAAACCAGGATATCGGTATCGGTGACTTGACACCGCAGGAACAGCAGGCGAATGTGAAATCCGCTGACGAGCTGACCGATCTTGAAAGAGATAAGAGCATTAAGAGCGACAAGACAGAAATTACGAAAGTTGAGCTTGCCGCCAATGAAGCCTCCCAAAAGGCAGCTGATGCTTCTCAAAAAGCTGCGGATGCCGATAAGAACAAAGGAGAAGGCAAATGATGAATCGACGCACATTTCTAGCAGCGGCGGTTAGCGCCGCAATGCTGACGGGCTGCGCGGTCGGTCCCGACTATAACCGTCCTTATGTTCCGGTTCCAAAGGACTACCGACACGTTCGCGGTGAAGAGACGGATGTCAATCTTTTGAAGGCGAGATGGTGGACTGAGTATCACGATCCCAACCTTGACTTCTTCGTCTCTAAAGCGATTGCCAATAACCGCACGCTTCAACAGACGATGGCCAACGTTGAGAGGGCCGCAGCGGCTCTGACAACGGCCCGAGCCAATCTCTTCCCGCAGCTTAATTACTCAGGCGACCTTGGAAAATCGAAGGCCAGCCTGAATACTCCGACCGGGGCTGCAATGGGAGACAAGCCGATCAAGAGCTACGAAGTCCTCGCAACAGCTTCTTGGGAAATTGACTTGTGGGGCAAGATCAGACGTCAGACCGAGTCTGCTCAGGCCAGCTTGAGAGCGACGGAAGCGGCTCATCGGGCAGCGATTTCTTCTGTTATCGGTTCAGTGATCAGTACTTATCTTTCGATCCTGATGACCGAAGAGCAGTACAAGATTGCTGAGGAGACTGCGGAGAGCTATCACAAGACTTACCAGCTGTTCCTCTTGAGATTTAACCACGGCAACGTTTCAGAGATGGAAGTTGCTCAGGCTTGGTCGCAATGGGAAAGCGCGATGGTCCAGATCCCGCAGATTCGCCAGAACCGCACGGAGCTGAAGAATTCGCTTTCCATTCTGACGGGTGTTCCGGTTGAGGACTTTCCGAAACCCAAAGCATTGGATGAACTGGACGTACCGGATGTTGTTGCCGGGATTCCGAGTCAGTTACTGGAAGAACGTCCCGACGTGATTCAGGCAGAAGAGCAGCTTAAAGCTGCCAACGCCGATATTAGTGCGGCTAAAGCACTTTACTTCCCGTCGATCTCTTTGTCCGGGGGCCTCGGCTTTTCCAGTGACCAGCTGAGAGAGTTGTTCAAGGGTCCGTCTAAAGTTTGGCAGTACGCCGGCAATATCAGCGGACCGATCTTCCATTGGGGCGCAGTAACCGCCGGCGTCCGCAGCGCGGAAGCCCAGCAGAAGGCATTGTTGGCAGCTTATCAGTTAGCAGTCTCAACAGCCTTTGCCGATGTGGATAACGCTTTGAGTCGCCGCCAGAACGTGATTGAAGAACTTCGCAACAAGCGGAGTCTGGTCATGAGCTTGGAAGATTATTCTCGTTTGGCTAACGCTCAGTATCAGGGCGGCTACACGGGCTACTTCACGGTTTTGCAGGCCGAGCAGTCTCTGCTGCCGCAGCAGATTTCGCTAGCCGAAGTGAAGTCTCGTGCTTTGAACTCGGTTGCTCAGATCTATCAGGCTTTGGGCGGTGGCTGGATCGACCAGGCTTTGATTGAAGAACAGCAGGCCATTCGAGAAATCGAAGAAGCGGAAAAGCTCAAAAAACAATCTCCGGCTGCAAACCAAGCTGAGCCTGCGCCAAAACCCGTTGACGGCGAACCTGTGAAACTTGATACGGCGAAACAGCAATAGTTGAAGCATTAGAAAACAGAGACGGCGAGCGCGATTTTGACTCGCCGTTTTTTACGCCTGAAAAAGGCGAAAAAAAATCCGACGCCGCGCGGCGCCGGATAAGCAAATGAGTTTTAAATGAAGGAGCTCTGCCGTGACATAGGAGGAAAACACGGTGGCTACAACTTCATCTCATGCAACACCAAAATCTTTCATCCCCTTCAAATGAAAGACTGTGAAGACCCAAATCGATGTCTTCAGGGCGGTAATCTACACGCATTGCTCAAGTAATACAGTCAGAAATTGTGTTAGTTGTGAAGTTTTGTGTCGATGAGACCCCCTTGAAAGAAAATGAAAACTTTTGCGCAATATCGAAGCACTTTGAGCTTCTTGCTCCGGGAAGTTAAATCAAGTTCAGCTTGGGATGATTGAACTCGATTCAAGGAGTTTATGGGGTTTTCTGCCTATGAGATTGCACCAGTGCAGTCAGTTGGGAAAAGCCCCAGCTGAGAATTTAGTGCTTCAGCAATGCAAATTAGCGTTTGAAGGGTAGGCTTTCGGTCTTCCCCGAACGTTTGTTCAACATTCTTTAGGTTGCCACCCGACCCTTGCATCGCTCTAACCGGCTTTGATCTAAGGACTGATTCGACAGCACTGACGATATGGTCAGTGTCTCTCGAAGAAAAGGCTTCATTCAGAAACAGAAGGACGTCTTCCTTCGTTTCTAAGTACTCAGCGGCATCAAAGTTTTTTAGGTTTTGGTAATTAATCATTGTTCGGGTTTTGATCTCTGCAATTTTTTGATAACGTCGGATGGAACGACCATGTTTCTTTCAGAAACGGAATAAGTTTTTCTAAGTCAGGAATCTTCCTCCCCGGGTGCTTTAGAAGCCATACAGGAGCGTTTGGAAGATGCTATTCTCCCAGTATTTGAATCAAGCTGCCGCTCTTCGTTAATGACTCTGCCGCCCAAAGAGGAATGCGAAGTGCAATACCTAAACCTTCAACTGCAGCACTGATCATTGCTTCATCAGAATTAATTCTGATCTGAGGTGCCACAGTAATGGTGATACTTTGAAGAGGTCCTTGCAAAAGAACTTTCTCGCTCTTCGAATGGATTAGAGGCAGTTTTTCTAACTGAGCAGGAACCGTGATTCTTTTGTTTTGCGCAAGAAAGTCGGGAGAGGCAAAAATTCCATATGAAATACTTGCGATATCGTAAGCAATCATCCTGACATTAGGCAGCGTTTGTGTACAAATGATCAGATCGAAATTTTCAGGCTGAATGTCGTCGAGGTTTTGATAACTGTTGATCTCGATAGGTGTGTGGTTCAAAGATTGAAGTTTTTCGAACTCAGCAAGAGGTTTGGCGATCAGGCCGGTCAGAGCACCGGGAACGGCAAGCCGAATGGTCGAGGATCGTAGTGTTGCATCTTCCGATGCTGACAAAACCTCATGAATCTCGTGTAGAAGTTTGACCGCTTCTTTGTATTTTTGGGCGCCTAACCATGTGGGCCTTACTCCTGAGCGTGAACGATCCAGAAGAGGCTCTCCAAGAAGGTGTTCAAGTTTTGTGATTTCTTTGCTGACGACGGCTGGATCGGTGCCGGCGGCAGCCGCTGCTCCAAGGATACTTCCTTTTTCAATGGCAAGAATGAATAACTGCCACTGGCGCAAAGTTGCATTATTTTCGGTGTTTTTAGAATTCATGTTTAAAAAATAAGTTCCGGGTTAGAGCGCCATTTTTCAGAGATGAAGTCACACAAGGCTTCGACGGCTGACGTTGGTTTTCTGCCGACGGGAAGAAGCAGGCTGACGGGAGAAGGTTCTGGCTCCCATTCCGGAAGAACATGAATAAGTTGTTTGCGGCGTACTAAATCCAAACTATCGTAACGGAAGGCGTGAACACTGATTCCGGCATCGGACAACGCTGCGGTTCTTGCCGCTGTATGATCTTTTAGTCTAAGTTTTGAGTGGATGGGAACGAGGACACGCTCATTGTTCTTAAGAAGGACTAAAGGCCCTCCGTTGACTAAATCGTTGCCGCCTAAAAGTTCATGAAATTCTAAATCTTCCGGTGTTTTCGGAGCACCGTGTTTTGCGAGATAACCAGCGGACGCCACCATCATTCGGCGCATTTCTCCAAGTTTTCTAATCACGGCATTCGAACACGGGTAAAGGCCATGGTTAATCCTGATGTCGCACTCAGGAGGAATGATGTGGACAGGCCCGAGAGTCAATGTCAGATTGACGACGAGTTCTGGATTTCTCCTTTGGAATGCAGTAATCCAAGGAATTAACAAACCATTTCCGATCGCGTTGGGAGCAGATCGGATGCTTCCGCTGATGCTGCCTTCCGGTCGTGAGACGGGCGCTGACAGCTTATTAAAACGCTCTAAGAGAGGCTGGATTTTTTCAAGAAATACGCAGCCATGCGGAGTCAATTCGCTTCCGTCTTGATCCCTCACAAAAAGCTTTCCGACGGATTTTTCAAGTGCGGAAATACGACGGGAAACCGAAGCTTTTGAAATATGGAGCTGTTCGGCGGTTTTTCCGACACTGCCTAACCTCGCAAGAACGACAAAGGTTTCCAGGGTTTCGATGGTATCAAGGCTGCGCATAGTGTTCCGTTTAGATCAAAACGATGTCACTCTTTGATATCTTACCGTAACGCAGTTCAGTCTTCACAATGGTGACATAACGATAATCCATAGGAGAAGATTATGACTTGGACAGTGTGGGCTGCCATCGTTATCGTCATTTTGACGGTGGCTGCTCTGATCAAGCGCTATGAAACCCGCTTGGTCTTGTTAGCTTCCGGTTTCCTTATGACCTGTCTGTCTTTAGATCCGATGCAAGGTTTGAATGCATTTGCGAAGTCTATGACGAACAGCGGGCTGATCATGGCGATTTGCTCGGCGATGGGCTTTGCTTTCGTCGTGCAGATGACCAAATGCGACGTGCATTTGGTCAAGCTTTTATCGGCACCTTTGAGCAAACTTGGCTTACTGTTAATCCCGGCGGCAACTGCTATTACCTATTTCATCTGCATTGCGATTCCGTCCGCGGCCGGTTGTGCAGCAGCCGTGGGGCCGACAATGATTCCTTTGCTTCGTCGAGCCGGCGTCAGCCGTCCCGGTACCGCCGCAGCAATCCTCGGCGGAACGTTCGGCTCCATGCTTTCTCCCGGTCTTTCTCACAACGCTTATGTGGCCAAAATGGCCAACCTTGATGTCATCCAAACAATCGGCGT
>ENA-UEYL01002933-UEYL01002933.1-human-gut-metagenome-genome-assembly--contig:-NODE-2933-length-11796-cov-3.512586_pt1 | contig 11796 bp, 11 predicted proteins | sample MGYA00242941_ERZ507946 | MGnify/ENA primary metagenome ERZ507946 (study PRJEB26167, sample SAMN06115482) | human gut metagenome | host: Homo sapiens | place: China:Guizhou | collected 2015-03-11...
GCCGCTATGACGGTGGTGTTCATCAACTATGCATCCCATATCCTGAATTCCAAGATGTCCAGTATTGCGGGAAAGCTGGGGTTTGCCTCCGTGCCGGGAGGCAAGCCGCTGCTGGGCGGCGGGATCCTGGGCATTACGCGGGACTGTGCCTGTCCGGAAACGGCTTGCGCCTTCCTCTCCTGGCTTTATTCCGACCTGGTAGCTCCGGTATTCACCACGCTGGGCGGACTATCACCCTGCCGCTCCGCTTACGGAAACCGGGATATCAATGAGCGTTATCCCTGGCTCTCCACCGCGCGGCGCAGCTTCCTGGGCGCCTGCCGCCGCAGCAGCAGCCAGTATTACACCAACTTCAGCGAACTGCAGCTGGAAAATATTCTGGCTTCTCACGTGCAGCAGGCGGTTTTGGGCGCGGTCCCGGCGGAGGAGGCGCTGCGGCTTGCCCAGGAGGACTGTGACAAATACTTTTGCGCGCGGTGCTGAACCCTGCGAGATAGGTACGGCCCCTGCGCCGCAGCGGAGACCAGGACCATGGTGACCTTCGGCCTGATCCATATTTTGTGAGAAATACATTGCAATTTCGCCGGGTTTCGCATAAAATTGGACGGGCAACAGAAAAGAAAGACAAAAGAGGGAGAATCACCAATGACCGATGAGCTCAAGCGGGTCTGCCGCGCGTTCCGGATCGAGGGCGAATGGGCATCCTATGAGGAGATCAGTGTGGGCAACATCAACCACACCTATAAAGTCAACTTTATTCGGCCGGATGGAAAGCCGAAAAGCTATATCGTCCAGAGAGTCAACACCTATGTATATAAGAACCCCATCCAGGTGATGGAGAACATCGACCGGGTGACCGAGCACATCCGGGCCAAGAAGCCGGGTCAGACGGCGCTGCATTTCCACCACACCATTGACCGCAAGACCTATTATGTGGATACGGACGGATTCTGGCGGCTGTTCAACTACATCCCGTCGGATTCCTGCGTGGAGATGGACCTGGACGCCATCCGCAACGCCGGGGAGGCCTTCGGCGAGTTCCAGATGCAGCTGAGCGACTTTGATCCGGCCCAGCTGTATGAGACCATTGTGAACTTCCACAACACCCCCTGGCGGTACGAAAAGCTGGAGCGGGATGTAAAAGAGGACCTGCTGGGGCGGGTCGCCCAGGTGGGGGAGGAGCTGGAGTATCTCCGCTCCATCCGGGACAAGGCCTGTGTGCTGACGGACCTGTACCGGCAGGGGAAGCTGCCCCTGCGGGTGACCCACAACGACACCAAGATCAACAATGTCCTTTTTGACCAGGAGACAAAACGTGCGCTGGTGGTCATTGACCTGGACACGGTCATGCCCGGGGTGGTGGGCCACGACTTCGGCGACGCCATCCGGTTTGCCGCCAATTTTGTGGAGGAGGACTGCTCCCAGCCGGAGAAGGCCGGGGTGGACCTGGAGGTCTTCGAGGCCTTTGCCGACGGCTTTTTGAAAAATACCGCCGCCCTGACCCGGATGGAGATCGACACCCTGGCCCAGAGCTGCCTGGCGCTGACGGCGGAGCTGTCCGTGCGGTTTTTGGATGACTATATCCAGGGCGACCCCTATTTCAAGATCAACTACCCGGAGCACAACCTGGTCCGCTCCCGCTGCCAGATCGCCCTGGCCAAGGACATGGAGCGGAAGATGGATGCCATGGACGCCATTGTCCACGACTGCGCGGCAAAGTATCTGGGCGTTCAATGATGCTCTGACGGCAGAAAGTTTTCCTTGGAGATATTGGAAGATATGAAATGGCCGCACAGCCTCAAATGGGCTGTGCGGCCATTTACTGTTTAACAAAAACAAATTTACCAAAGATTTCCGCTGCTATCAAACGGCCAGGGGACAGGAGGTCCGACCACTTCCAGATTGGGATTTTCCAAAACGTCGTTCAGCATGGGCTCGGACACCCATATGTACTCCAGATCCCTGGTATTTGGGATCCGGATGATGCGGGGATTGGCTTTATCAATCATGTTGCAGGTGCGCAGTCCCAGCTGAATAGCATGCTGATCGGTATGCGTGAATATGGGGATTTTGACCAGATTGACCAGTGTGGATGTTACAGCGTTTGGATATGTGACATCCACGTCGATTTTGTCTATGACCCGTTTGGTGGTCACATCAGCAGCACCAAGACCGTTCATGTTTCCGTGCGTCTCGTCTGTAAGATCCAGTACGACCGTGCGCTGCGCGCGGATGGGGCCGGGCAGCCCGTTGCGTCTGCGGCCGGGGCTGCCGAAGGTCCCGGTGACGTTGGGGTCCATTCCGTCACCGGAGATGTCTTTGCCAAGGCGATCCACGACCAAAACATCAGCTTCATCGATCAGGATCCGTCCCATCTTCTCCGCAGCGGTTTTCAGCAGCAGGGGCTCCTGCTCCCAAATTTCTTCAGCGGTCAACCCGGAAATCTGATAGGTATCATCGTAGGCGTTTTCGATAATGCCAACACCGGCGAGGATGTTGGTATTATCAAAGATAACTCTGGCGAATTGCGGCATGACACGGCCCATATTTTGGAACCCGGATTCGTGCACACTTTCCGCGCCTGTTTGCTTTCCCATTCCGATGACTGCCATCTTCATAAGGCCGCTTTCGTAGGGACCGCGAAAAGAAGTGTGCGGCTTGATTCTGCCGCACAGGATCACACCATCGGCTTCGTGGGCAAAACGATCCTGATAGACCGGACTGCCTTCCTCCGTAATGCCCGGACACACAGTCTCCAGGGTAGCGCGGATGGGACACCCCATGTTTTCTTCGGTTATATGATAACTCTTTAAAACCTCCAGCTGCCCTTCCGCAGTGGCGCCTCCGTGACTGCCCATGGCGGGGAAGATAAAAGGCTGTGCGCCCTGTGACCGGACAAAATCCACAATGGAGCGAATGATACAGGCGATATTGCGGATCCCACGGCTGCCGCATGTGATGGCGACGGACATGCCCGGGCGGATCTGGCTTTTGATTTGCGGGCGTTCCAATGCCTGCTGCACTACCGACGGGATTTCAGAGGGGGACAAATGGGTGGAATCGAACTTTTGACGCACGCGGAGCATGTTGGGAAGCGCTACGGTATCACAGAGCTGTTCCACAATGCTGCTTTTGCTGCTGCTCAGTGCCATGCTGCCCGCCTCCTTACACGCCGGCTGCGTTTCGCTTTGCCAACGCCATTTTAGACGCAGCGCGCACGGCCCGTTCCATGGAATCGGTGGCGGCGTGTCCGCCGATTTTATCAAACGCTGTTCCGTGGGCGGGTGTGGTGATGGGGTACGGCTGTCCGCCTGCGATCGTGATGCAGCGTTTAAAACCGGCCAGCTTCAAGGCAATCTGGCCCTGATCGTGGTACAGGGTGACCACCACATCAAAATTTCCTTCCAGCGCACTGATAAACAGCGTATCGGCCGGATAAGGACCCGAAACACGCCAGCCGGTTTCGGCAACGACGCGTTCGATGGTAGGACGGATCAGATCGACCTCTTCGCGCCCGCAGAGCCCGGCTTCGCCTCCGTGGGGGTTCAGCGCGGCCACGGCGATTCTGGGTTCAATTCCGAAGTCCGAGCCGACAATATGCCCCATTTCAATGGCATCCCGAAGAGTTTTTTCTGTCAGCTCTGCGCACACGTCGCAAATGGGAATGTGGCTGGTGGCACGGACGGTCATCAGGTCGTCCATCATATTGACTTCACAAAATGGCGTTTTCACGTCAAAAACCTGAGCCAGATACGTATGCTCGCTTTCCACCTGAAGTCCGGCCATCTTCATGGCCGCTTTATGCAGGGGGCCGAATACAAAGCCTTCGATCAGCCCGGCCTTGCACAAAGAAACACAGGTGTCCAGCTGCTGAAGGTCGCTGTGCCCGCAATATTCCGTAGGTTCGCCGTACACGACCAGGTCCGGATCCTGATTTTTCAGATCCAAAACAGGGATCCCCCTGCTCCAGTCGCATTGTGCCGGATCGTCCACCACATAGTAGGAAGCGGTGCCGCCGACCGCTTTCAGACCGTGGGCAAGCATCCGAACGTCTCCAACGATCAGAGGGCGGCAATAGGAGGAAAAATAGTTTTTAGAGGCCAGCTTGGCGATCAGTTCCGGCCCTACGCCGTCAGAATCACCCAGCATAACACCTAAAATGGGAAGATGGTTCAACATCAGTTTTACGCCTCCTCATATGAGAATAGTCTTTGATCTTCCGCTTTGCGGCAGAAATTTTGATAAAAGGGGAGAGGAGAATGTTCAGGGGAAATGATGTCCTGCGGTCTGAACGCCCCTCTGGCGAACTTGCGGAGAAAGCGGCGGAAAGACTGCGGGATTCAAAGGCCCAGTGCTTCGTCGATCAAAAGGACGGTGGTTTGGGTGTCCGGCATGGGCTCCCAGAGAATGACCATCCCCCGGCATATACGTTCCGGGCTTCGGCAATTGTAGCATCGGTCCCCTGCATGTGCACAGGGGGTCCTGCGCCCCTGCTGCTGGGCCCTGCGGGGAGCCGCCACGTTTCTGGCCCGCCAAATGGCGTCATCCAGAGTGGGCACGATTTTGTTGCGCCCGATCAGGTAATATATTTTTTGGTGCCCGAACAGCATGCTGGAAGTCCGGTTCCCAATGCCGTCAATACTCACCAGTTCTCCGGTCTGGGCCAGCGCATTGACGGAGGTGAGGTAGACCTGCGTATTCATGGCGGAGCGTCTGGCGTCATCAGGGGGCTGGCGCCAGTGCCAATATACCGTGTTGCTGTGCTGCAGCCGCTCCCACAGACCGCATGCCTCTATGGTGGCAGAGCCGCCGATCCCAATCGTGGTACCGCAGAGTTCCTGCTCCAAATATGCAGCGGCTTCATTTCCGGAGGAAAAGTTCCGCACGGTAAAACCGTGAGATTCCAGGCTGTGCTTTGCCTGTTCCAATGGATCCATATTGCATCGGCCTTCTTTCAGAGGAAGATAATGGGGCATATTGGACGGTGCAGCAAGAGCGCTTCAGCGGGTCAAAAAACCTCCGTCGATGGGCATTACGATCCCGTTTACATAAGCAGATGCATCTGAGGCCAAAAGCAGGACCGGTCCTACCAGATCGTCCGGCGTGCCCCAGCGTCCCAGGGGGATTTTTTTGAGGATATCGGAGTAGGCGGTCTCATTGTCCTGAAGAGCCTTGGTCATGTCGGTTTTGATATACCCGGGAGCGATCGCGTTGACGCAGATGCCGCGGCTGCCCCATTCATTGGCAAAGGCCTTTGTCACTTGGGCAATGGCACCTTTGGAGGCTACATAGGCGCCTACGCGCTGCGCGGCAACAAAGCTGTTCATGGATGCCAGGTTGATGATTTTTCCGTATCCGTTGGCCAGCATCGTGCGCCCTACCAGCTGAATGCAGTATACAACGGCATTCAGATTCACATTGATTACCTTTTCCCACTCTTCCCTGGGGAACGTATCCAGGTCATATCGCCGGTTGATCCCGGCCGCGTTGATCAGAATATCAATGCGGCCGTCCATATAAGACAAAGCCTGTGAGACAGCTTGGCTCAATTCATCGTAGTTTTCCACATTGCAGCGGACGGCATAAACGGGGGCGCCGTTGGCTGCCATTTCCCGGGCAACAGAGCCTCCATCCGTGCTGTGATAAAACAGGGTGACGGTGGCTCCGGCATCATGGAGCGCTTGCGCAAGACGCCGGCCGATCCCTCTGCTGCCGCCGGTTACCAAGGCGTGTTTGCCGGTTAGATCAATGGTCATCATAAACCTCCTTGCTGATAAAACGGGATCCGCGCCGTGGGGCCCGCAGAGCGGGTGGAAAAGGAACGCTGGTGACGGGCGCAGACCGTTAAAAAAGAGGAGAAGCGGCAGAGGACACCGTCCGCTTCTCCTCCAAATCAGGGATTGTCTGCCATGGCCTGGAAGAGCTTGGCACCTCTTGCGGGGTTAAACGCTCCGCAGATACACAGTTTGCATACTTCGTGGGAAGCCTGCTCCGCGGTTTCAAGGCCTTTACGGATCCGGTCCACATGGTACAGCACCAGATCTCCGGTGATCATTCCGTGGCCGCACATGGTGGTGATCTCGCGTTCCCGGGGACCGGCCATTTTCTCGGTCTTTCCGAATGTGCCAAGAGACAGGTTGATGGTATGTACTTTCAGGCCCGCATGGTCACAGCATTCTTTTACCTGGTCCATCAGGCCGGATACCACCACACTGAGGCCAAGGTCCTCTTTTTTCAATGCGGTCAGAAAACCGATCACACTTTCGGGATTGTCAAAAACGGCCAGACAAACACAGCCGTCATCGGTTTTCTGCACGATCGTATCGTAATCAAATGCGGCGAGAGACCCGGTGTTTTTGTTTTCGCCGATATTCACCGGATGAAATTGCCGGGCAATTTCAAAATATCGCTGAAACTTCGGGCCGGATCCTTCTTTGTTCAGACCTTGTGCAGACATGCACAAGACCACGTAATCACCCTTCAGGCTCTCTACGGTGCCTTCTCTATGCAGTGTGTGAGACATACGGAGTTCCTCCCTTAATCCAAATGGCCGAGACCCACATTGTTTTTAGCGTTGGGCCGATACCAGATGCCGGCCCGGTCCAGAATCTGGCGAGCATCGTTGGTGCCGTCCTCGTTGTTGACGCACACCACATCCAGGCTGAACACGGTATCCAGCTGGTCGGCGGAGGCAATGATGGCCTCTACATTTTCCTGAAGACGATCAATGGGGACGGTGACCTCAATGATACCTGAAATCACACGCTCATCCAGGATCTGGGGGTCGACCTGGCCGGTGGACTTGTCCACAATGTAGCTGGTAATGGGATTGCATTCTTCAAATGTGGCACCGTGAGCGGCCACCACCCGGGCCACCTTCTCCAGATCCCGCATGGTGGTGGAAACCTGGGGGCGCCCCAGTTCCACTGCGATGCCGGCAAAGCCCTTTTTGAAACGATGCGTGACATCGTTTGTTTTCATCTCCTCCGTGCCGCGCCCGTTCACTCCGCGGTAAACGGTGGTCACATCGCTCATTTGCGAGCGGACCTGACGGGGCCAGGACAACTCCGGCTTTTCCAGCGCGTCCCGGGGGCAGATTTTTGCGCGCAGGCAATTGGCGCACTCTGTGCAAAGATCCTGGTTGATCACGGCCTTGCGGTTTTCCACACGGATTGCGTTTACAGGGCAATAGACCCGGCACTTGCCGCAGCCGATGCATTTTTCAAGATTAACGATCATATGCGGTTGTCCTTTCCGTTGTCAGTTTCTTTGGCACGCTGCCTTTTCTTTAGAATGGCGGGAGCTACCATCAGGGCGACTGTCAGCAGGAGCAGGCAAACGGTGATGGGCTTGGTCCAGTATAGAGACAGGCTCCCCTGCGTGACCATCAGGGAACGGTAAAGATTTTTTTCAATGAAAGGCGTCAGAACGAAAGCCAGCAGCATGGGGGAGGTGGGGTAGTCGTATTTGTTCATAAAAAAGCCAAGCAGACCGGCGATGAGCATAACGTACACATTGTTCATCTCGTTGGAGGCTGCAAAAGCACCAATGAAACAAAGAACGACCACTACGGGAGAAATGAGCTTCGAGGGAACGCTGATCAGCTTTACCAGCATCGGAATGCAGACCATCGCCATTGCCAGGCACAGAACGTTTCCTATATACATGGACGAGATCAGGCCCCAGCAGAACTCGGACTGCTCAGTGAACAACTGCGGTCCGGGCGTCAGTCCCCACATCATCAGGCCGCTGAGCAAAACGGCGGCGGTTCCGGATCCGGGGATGCCCAGTGCCAGCAGCGGGGCAAACGCACCGGCGGCAGCGGAGTTGTTGGCGGCTTCGGAGGCTGCCACGCCTTCGGGAATGCCGGTTCCAAACTGCTTGCCCCGTTTGCTGATCTTTTTGTTCAGGATGTAGCACAAAAATGCGGAAACAGTGGCACCAGAACCAGGGAGTATTCCGATGACCGTGCCCAGCAGGCCGGAACGCACAATGCTGGGGGCGCACTCTGCTGCTTCCTTTTTTGTGATCGTGGCGTCGCGAAAACGCAGCTTTTTCCCTTTCAGTTCACTGGTGTCGGCTTCCTTTTCAACAAACAGCTGCATGATCTGAGAAAAGCCAAATGCGCCGATGACCAGAGGGACCAGAACAATGCCGGATAAAAGGCTGATGTTCCCAAAGGTATAGCGGGGCATGCCGGTGGCGCCGTCGATACCAATGGTGGCCAGCATGATGCCAAGCATTGTGGAAATCAAACCCTTGGACGGGGAGTCTCCCAGCAGCCAGCCAATGCTGGACAAGGACAAGACCATCACCGCCACCATTTCGCTTGGGCCAAACATCAGGCCGATATCCGCCAGAGCGGTTCCCATAAACGTCAGGATCAGTATGCCGATGGTCCCGCCGCAGAAAGAGGCCATATTCGCGGTAAACAGCGCGGCGCCGGCCCGGCCCTTGCGGGTTAAGGGATATCCGTCCATGGCTGTCATAATGGCGGGGGAATCGCCGGGGATATTGAGCAAAATGGCACTGAAGGCACCGCCATACATGTTGCCGTAATAAATGGCGGCCAGCATAATGATCGCGGATGTGGCGTTCATCTTGAAGGTCAGCGGCAGCAGCAGCGCACAGCCCAGCAGGGAGCCGATGCCAGGCATGGCACCTACCAAAATTCCCATGATGCCGCCAAAAATCGCCATACTGATGTTATAAGGCGTACAAGAAACTGCAAAGCCCTGTAAGAGCAGCGAGAAGTTTTCCATAAGCAGCCCCCTTTAAATCAAATCCAACAGGCCCTTTGGCAGGGGAACAACCAGCCAGAGTTTAAAGATACCGTATAGGACGGCCATCACGCAGATGGTGATCAGCAGGGATTTTTTCCATGAATAGCCGGACAGGAACTTCAGCCAGCAAAACAGCATGACCGTCAGGGAGATCAGCATTCCCACCAGCTGAATCCCGATCAACACCAAAAGACCGATGGCAAGGGGGATCAAGGAACGCCAGTCCACCTCCTGAAATGTCCGCCGGAAGTAAGCGCGGTCGATTTTTTCTGTGCGGATGAGTTTGACAATGCGCACGAGCAACAGGATGATCAGGATACCTGATGCAACGGCAGGGACCATGCCGCCGGCAATGGACATGCCGTTCCACAAGGGCAGTGTAAAGACTGCGCAGCAGAACCAGAAGATACCGATCACGAGCAGTACCAGATCAAAAATCAGGGGCATAGTCGTGTCTCCTTTCTTGAGCGGGAAAGAACGCCGCCGCCCCCTCCGGATACCGCAGGTGGATTGAAGCGGGAGCCACAAAGACCATCATGGCTCCCGCTTCAGCAACAGGAGGCGTCGGGCGGTTTATGGATCAGATCAAGCCGATCTCCTTTTGGAGGTTGTAGTAAAGGTCGTACTGGTTCTGGAGGAACTCCGTCAGCTCATCACCAGCAATGAAAGTGGGAGTCAAGCCCTTGCTCGCCACGTAGTCTTCTGTCCAAGCAGGATCCTCGGAGACCTTGCGCAGGGCCTCAACCCAAAACTCCTTTGCTTCACTGCTCATATCGGGAGCACCGGCCATTCCGCGGAACATGACGAAGTTGATGTCATAGCCATAGGACATCACGGTCGGGACTTCTTCGAACCCGGAGATATAGTTGATGTCGTTTTCACCGAACGAGGCCAGGCAATCCACATCCCCGGAGATCACCTGCGCATTGCACTCGGACGGATTGCAGATGCCGCCGGTGATATGGCCGCCGAGAATGGCGGTCATGATATCTCCTGCGGAGTCATAGGTCACATAGGTGATATCCGCACCGGCTTTCTTGTTGAGCATCTCCACGCACATGTGGTCCTCGTTGCCCAGCGTTGTGCCCGCAATGACCACCTCGCCGGGGTGTTCCTTGGAATAGTCGATCAGATCCTGGAGATCTTCAAACATGCCCGGCTGAGTCACGATGGTTTGCTCTTCCAGAGCCAGAATGCAAAGCTGCGTCAGAGCATCCCAGCCGCACTCGGAGTTGTTGGCGATGGCTGCGCCCAGCTGGCCTGGTGCATAAGTACACAGCGTCATGTCATCGCCTGCCTTGCCAAATACATAACTGGTGCCGACCAGTCCGCCTCCGCCGGAGAGGTTTTGAACCACCGGGTTTGCGGAGCCGCAGTAACCGCCGTCTTTCATGACGCTGGCAATGGTGCGGGCACACACATCGGAGCCGCCGCCGGCGGAATAGGGACACACGAAGTCAATGGTTCCGCTGGGCTCCCAGGCAGATGTTCCGGCTTCTCCGGAAGAGGGATCATCCGCTGACGGTGTATCTGCGGTGTTGCCGCAGGCGACGAGACAAAGGGCCATCAAAGAAGCCAAAAACGCAGACAATACTCTTTTCATCATGTTGTTCAAATCCTTTCCTTTTTTTATTCTCATAAAGAGGCGGAGATCCGCTTCTGTATGGCGGGAAGAATATGGGGACACAAAGATGGTTTGCATTATATTTTAATAAATTGTATACAATATATTTAAACTGCATTCTCTATATTTGTATCGTATTCTAATGAAGGCGCGATGTCAATAAGAAATTATCAAAGAAAACAAAAATCATCTTTTTTAACAAAATAAAGCGAAGAAAATTTATATACACGTTTTTAGCGGCATAATTACAAAATATAAAAGAAATTTGCTATTAAAACAGAAATTTGCGCGGTTGGCCGCTTTTGGTTTTTCTAGACAACTGTGGCATTTAATGTTATAATCACAGCAAATACTATTAACCTATATATAAAACAATTTCTTGGAATGTATACACTATGGATGGAGCCTATATTGCGTGAGGGGGGGATTTTATGAAGATCCGAACGAGTGGCAGCGCAGAAACAGTTTGTGATGAAGAGGTATATCAGCAGATACCTGCCAAAACGGCTACACTTTCCAAAAGTGAGCAGGTCTATTACCACATGAAAGACCTCATTATGCACTATGTGCTCAAGCCGGGGCAAAAAATATTGGAAGACGAGATGGCCAATATGCTGCAGACCAGCCGCACACCGGTCCGGGAGGCCATGCGTAAGCTGAGCAGCGAGGGACTCATTACGATCTACCCGAAGCGCCACGCAGAGGTCACATATTTCACCCCGGAGATGACCAAGCACCTGGGAGTGATCAGAATGTCTCAGGATATCTTGTCAGGGCATCTTGCCATTTATTACGGAAGTGATGCGGAGTTTTCTCAGCTGAGAAAATTGGCGGATGCCTGTGAAGTGGCGGCTCAAAATGGAGACCTATATGGGCGGGTGACTGCGGACCGGAATTTTCATCTGCGCATTACCGAGATAGGAAAAAATGAAATTCTGATGAAATATCAGCAGGAGGTCTACTTGCGGGTCCACTTGATCCAACTGCAATATACCTCGCAGGAAGATGACCGCGACAAACGGATTTCCTGCCATGAGTCGTTGATTGATGCACTGTGCCGGCGCGATGAAGATGCATATATCAAAACAGTCAGTCAGCGCTGCCAGGAAATGTATGGGCTGGATCCCAAAATCGTGGAGCTTTATCACCGCTAACGACATCTGATAAAGTGCCCGCAGTAAACACAGGAAAAGAGGGAACCGGGCGGAAAAACATAGAAATAAAATTTGGATAAGCGGCAGAATCCGAGTGCACACAAAAACAGGCAAAAGCAAGGAGGCAGCAGAGGGCTGCTTTCCTGCTTTTGTTTTATGAAACATTTATGTGTGCAGATAGGCAGACCGGGCTGCTGATTTATGATCGTTATGCAGGGGAAAAAGCCCCTTCCAT
>ENA-UEYL01002934-UEYL01002934.1-human-gut-metagenome-genome-assembly--contig:-NODE-2934-length-11790-cov-2.514130_pt1 | contig 11790 bp, 9 predicted proteins | sample MGYA00242941_ERZ507946 | MGnify/ENA primary metagenome ERZ507946 (study PRJEB26167, sample SAMN06115482) | human gut metagenome | host: Homo sapiens | place: China:Guizhou | collected 2015-03-11...
TGCCATGTCAGAGAACAGGAAATTGCTTGAGATGAATGTGCCGATGTGGTTTGACGGCAAGAGTATCAATGAAGCTCTGTTTTGTGAAGATTTTCTGAGAACCCGTCAGATTATCTTTGCAAACGGAGCTTTTTTCACACCTGATGGTCGAGTGACGGACGACCTGCCGCTTCGTGGCGAAATCTTTGAAGAATTGAAATATTGTGCCGTGAACAACATTCCCCGCAAAATCAGCAACATCATTGAGATTATGAAGCTGGCGGCTCATGTGGAGGACTTCCCGCCGGAGCAGGACAGGATTCATCTGGCAAACGGTACGCTCATGCTGGACGGCACTTTTACAGAGGGGAAGCCGGATATTGTGAGAAACAGGCTCCCGGTTTTCTATCGCCCGGATACTCCGAAACCTGTGCTGTGGCTTTCCTTTCTGAATGGTCTGCTTTACCCGGAGGACATCCCTACCTTGCAGGAATTTATCGGCTATTGCCTGATTCCCTCCAATAAAGGACAGAGGATGATGGTCATTAAGGGCAATGGCGGCGAGGGTAAATCCCAAATCGGTGCGGTGCTGGGGCAAATGCTGGGCAGTTCCATGAAGGACGGAAGCATTGGTAAAATCTCTGAGAACCGATTTGCCCGTGCCGATCTGGAGCATATCCTCCTATGCGTGGATGATGATATGCGAATGGAAGCCTTGCGCCAGACCAATTATGTGAAATCCATTGTGACAGCTCAAGGGAAAATGGATTTGGAGCGCAAGGGCAAACAGAGCTATCAGGGCTGGATGTTCGCCCGTCTGCTGGCTTTCTCCAATGGAGATTTACAGGCATTGTATGACCGAAGTGACGGTTTCTACCGCAGACAGCTTGTGCTGACCACAAAGGAAAAGCCTGCCGGAAGAATGGATGACCCTGACCTCGCCCAGAAGATGAAAGCTGAGGTGGAGGGCATTTTCCTCTGGGCGTTTGAGGGATTGCAGCGTCTGGTTGCCAACAATTTCAAATTCACGGAAAGTGAGCGCACCAAAACCAACCGAGAGTCCGTCAAGCGTGACAACAACAATATTTTCGACTTCATGGAGTCTGAGGGCTATATCCGGCTGAAAGCGGATGCTTCCATCAGCTCCAAGGAGCTGTACGAAATTTATCGGATGTGGTGTGAGGAAAATTCTCTGCCGCCCCTGAAATCCCGCAGCTTTAGTGACAGTGTGGTGGCAAATTTAAGTCGCTACAATCTGGAACACACCAACAAAATCACAAACTCTGCCGGGCGCAGGGTGTGGGGATTCATGGGAATTGAAGCCGTAGCCCGTCCGAATATAAATGGGTTTTACGACGTTTCGCCGTGTACGTACGTACCGGAGGAATGGCGGGATTGATTTTTTGGTACGTACGTACACAGCGTACGAGCGTAAATCACTCCTGTATAAAACCTTCGTGACGTACCCAAATGACAGGAAAAAGTCAGTCTTTTTTCTGTCAACGGACGGGGCGGTTTCGCAAAACAGCAGCCGTCCGTGCCGGACATTGGAAAGAGGAGCAGACAACTTTCTGATGTTCGGCAGAGGTCGCCGCAGCGACCGCATTACCCTCGGAGAGCCCCTCGGGAGAGCCCACGGCACTTTGCAGCCAGTATGGATGAAAGTGTCATAGTGGGTTATTACACTTCCGCAGAAGTGCCTTTCCAAAGCTACCTGTCTGCAAATCCCAAAGAAAGGAAGGAAAAATATGGCAAGAAATGACGGAGTTGACCGTACCTGTGCAAGAAATATGGATGTCACAGATAATGACATCGGAGATGCACAGGCACACAATGAGCGTGAAAAAGAAATATACAGTAACGAAGATATTATCCCGGAAAGAAGTTCCCTCAACGTACACTTCAAAGAACCTACCGGGAGCTACGCTGAAATGTTTGAGCAGATGAAAGCTGACAACATCATTTCCACCAGAGGTCTGAAGGCGGATGCCGTCCATTTCAACGAAATGGTCTTTGATGTGAACTCTGCGTACTTCGACAATCACGGCGGTTATGAATACGCCAGACAGTTTTATGAGGAAGCCTATAAATCCGCTGTGGAGATTGTTGGCGGTGAACAGTATATCCTCTCGGCAGTCATGCACGCTGACGAGATTAACCGGGCGATGTCCGAAGCACTTGGCAAGGACGTGTTCCATTATCATCTTCATGTGGTCTATGTCCCTGTGGTGGAGAAACAGATTTTGTGGTCGAAACGCTGCAAGGATGAAGCTCTCAGAGGAACGGTAAAGGAAACCATTATGCAGGTCAGCCGCAGTAAAAAGTGGCTGTCCAAACCTGCTGTGGACAAAGATGGAAAACCAATTCTGCAAGTCAATGGTAAGCCTGTTCTCCGAAAATCCTATTCTGTTTTACAGGATGATTTTTTTCAGCACACCACAATCGGCAGGGAAAAGTTTTGAGTGGAATGCGTTATATGTGCGTGGGTATCTGATATGCGTATTGTGCATATCGATACCCCTACGCACATATCAGCGGGAGCGGCGCATGACACTCAAACTTTTCCCTGCCGACTGTGAAGTCCTGAAAAACTCTCCTCCTAAATAATGTAGGAAAACGTCTCTCTCTCATGATACTGCCGCACCAATTCAGCGAGTGTAACTCTCTCAAGCACATCATCTACAGCATGATCCACTTCCTGACCCAAATCGCGAACCAGTGCATTCATCGTGCGGTTGTTTTCACTTTCTCTGTAGCCATCCAAATCCACGGCATTTCGCTGGCCCTCAATGGCACCGACCACATCTTTAGCGGTACATCGTCTGGTTTCTTCCGGAAGATAATAGCCGCCCTTGCTGCCGCGAATCACGCGCACAATCCCGGCGTGACGCAGTTTAGAAGCCACCTGTTCCATATATTTCTCTGACAAATCGTATTCCTTAGCCACCTGTTTGACCGTCACCGTACTGCCATCATGCAGTGCAAGGTCAATCAGAAAAAATAATGCATACTGACCCTTTCTCGTAATATACATAACAACCCCTCTTTCCTAATTTCTATCCTGCTCCAAAGAAGCAATTGCCACGGCACCATCGGAAACCGCTGTAATAACCTGACGAAGCGGTTTGGTTCTCACATCGCCTGCCACATAAATTCCCGGCACATTCGTCCGGCAGTCCTCCCCGGCACAAATATAGCCGGCATCGTTTCTCTCGACTACATCCTTCACAAATGCTGTCTGCGGCTCCATGCCAACAGCAATGAAAATACCGGATAACTCAATTTCTTTTTCCTCCCCGGTCTGGTTCTGTGTAAGAATCACTTTCTGTACCATACCGTCTCCGGCAATTTCTTTCACTTCATAATAAGGAAGAAATTCGATATTTTCCGCTGCCATCACTTTTTCGGAAAGTTCCTTAGCCGCGCGAAGACCTTCCCTGCGGTGAATCAAATACACTTTTTCACAAAGATTTGCCAGATACAGCGCATCCTCTAACGCCACATCACCACCGCCGACAACCGCCGTCGTTTTATTCTTAAAAAATGCACCATCGCAGGTTGCACAGTACGAAACGCCTGCACCGGTCAATTCTTCTTCCCCTTTTACGGAAAGTTTTTTATGCCCTGCACCGGTTGCCACTAACACATTTTTTGTGCAGATGGTTTCACCGTCTTCTAAATGCACTTTTTTATATTCGGATTCATTTTCCACGGAACTCACTTCTGCGTCTATAAACGGAACAGAAAGTGCATCCGCATGTTCTCTGAATTTCATTGCCAGCGAATATCCGGATTCTCCGTAAAGTCCCAGATAATTGTCCACGCGTTCCGTCGTCACAATCTGTCCGCCGCTAAATCCTGCCTTCTCAATGACAACAACATCTAACATTGCACGTTTTGCATAAACGGCCGCTGACAAGCCCGCCGGTCCGCTTCCTATAATTACCAAATCTTTTACCTGTTCTGCCATCGTATCCCTCCTAATCTACTTCTGATTGGCAAACTTTCTAATCTGCTCACATGTCTTTTCGATATCCTTATCCGTATGTGCCGCTGACACAAACATAGCCTCAAACTGAGACGGTGCCAAATAAATGCCCTCTTTCAGCATCGCCTTAAAATAAGCCGAATAGCGATTTGTATCCGAGGTCTGCACCGTATCATAATCAACCACTTTTTCACCGGTAAAAAACAAACTCATAAGAGAGCCAACCTGATTTACACAGACCGTTTCTCCAAATGTTTCACGCATCACTGCTGCCAGTTTTTCTGCCTTTTTCTCAATGGTTTCATAAATCGTATCCGAATCACGCAGAATTTTCAGTGTCTCAATTCCTGCAGTCATTGCAATCGGATTTCCCGAAAGCGTTCCTGCCTGATACACTTCCCCAAGCGGTGCAACGCACGACATAATTTCTTTTCTGCCTCCATATGCGCCTACCGGCATACCGCCGCCAATGATTTTTCCAAGTGTCGTCAAATCCGGTGTCACGCCGTAATACTCCTGCGCACCTCCTTTTGCCAGACGAAAGCCTGTAATGACCTCATCAAAAATCAAAAGAGATTGATACTTTTTTGTAATCTCCCGTAAAAAAGGCAGAAAACCTTTTTCCGGACAAACCACACCCATATTGGCTGCCACCGGCTCCACAACAACCGCCGCAATGTTATCACCATATTTTTCAAACAATGCTTTTACCGATTCCGGTTTATTATACTCAGCAATCAATGTTGTCTCTGTATAACCCTTTGGCACACCGGCACTGTCCGGCACAGCCTGCAAAAGTGCCGCAGAACCTGCCTTTACCAAAAGTCCGTCTGAGTGACCATGATAACAACCCTTAAATTTTACAATGTAATCTTTGCCGGTATATCCTCTCGCCACACGGATGGCGCTCATCACCGCTTCCGTTCCGGAATTTACCATACGCATCATTTCCATCGATGGCATCATGTCATGAATTAACGACGCAATTTCATATTCTTTTTTCGTCGGCGCCCCAAAGGTAAGTCCCTGTTCACATGCCTGTTTCACCGCTTCAATCACAGCCGGATATGCATGTCCCAAAATTCCCGGACCATACGAACAAACATAATCAATATAATCATTCCCATCCTCATCCAAAATATGAGAACCTTTTCCACTTTTTACAAATACCGGTGTTCCGCCCACATTGCGGAATGCACGAACCGGCGAATTTACACCACCGGGCAGAAAGTGTTCGGATTTTTCAAATAACTGTTCCGACTGTGTCATAGCCTTACTTCCTTTCTCTATTGATAAAACTGCTCAAGCGCCCTGCCTAAATGTTCTAAATCGCATTGCTCTGGAACCACATCCACATCGATTCCATACGCCTGCAGTCTTTTTTTCGTCACTTCACCAATCGCCGCAACCGCAACATGCTCTTTTTTGCGGTCACGCTCCCATTCTCCTATCTTGTCCTTACCCATCCGGGAAACAAACGCCTCAACGCCGGATGCGCTGAAAAATGCAGCCACGTCCATATTCTTCCACATGGACAAATCCCCTGAAAAAGCCCCTTCAACATCATAAAAAGGGATTTCCGTAATCGTAACAGACTTCTTTTGCAGTTCTAAAACAAGTTCTTCACTTGCCTGCAAAGCCCTTGGAAGAAGCAGATGTTCTCCCGGTTTCACGACATCTGTAAGCCCTTTGGCAAGTGCCTCTGTCGTAAACTGTTTTGGCATATAATCCGCATAAAATCCATACGTTTCCAGTGCCTTTTTCGTTCCGCTGCCAACGACAGCAAAACGAACCTTCGCAAACTCCCGTCTGTCAATTTGTTTCTTATCTGCCTCAGCAAAAAATAAATGAACCGCATTCTGGCTTGTGAAAACAATCCAGTCATATTTTTTTATCTGAGATAATTCATCCAAAAGTTTCTCTGCATTTCCGTGGTCGGCACAGATAAACATCTGTCCATCCACATCCAAAATGGCATCCACTGTTTTGCCAACACATTCATCAACTGTCTCAATTGCTTTTATTGCTGCTTCCATAATACCGGTATGACCTACCATATCCGGATTTGCAAAGTTTACGATAATGACATCGTATTTATCCGAACGAATCGATTCTACCAAATTGTCACAAACTTCGTAAGCACTCATCTCCGGCTGCATATCAAAGGTAGCTACCTTTGGAGAGTTTACAAGAATACGGTCTTCTCCTTCAAACTGCTTCTCTTCGCCGCCATTAAAGAAGAATGTAACATGTGCATACTTCTGTGTCTCAGCCAGGCGAAGCTGTTTTTTACCATGTTTTGCCAGATATTCACCAAATGTCATTTTTAATTCTTCCGGTGGGAAGGCAACTAATACATTTGGCATCTCAGCATCATACTGTGCCATGCAGACAAACGTGAGTGGGAAATATCCGTTTCTTCTCTCGAATCCGGTAAATTCCGGATCTACAAAAGCTCTTGTCAGCTGTCTTGCACGGTCCGGACGGAAGTTAAAGAAGATTACACTGTCATTTTCATGAATCATACCATTTTTATCAACAACAGTAGGAAGCATAAACTCATCCGTTACATCATTCGCATACGAATCTTTGATTGCCTGTACCGGGTCATCTGCCTGTACACCTTCACCATATACCAAAGCAGAATATGCTTTTTCCTCACGGTCCCATGCATTATCACGATCCATCGCATAAAAACGTCCGGAAATCGTAGCAACAGAACCAACACCGATTTCTTTAATCTTAGCAACTAATTCTTCCATATACTCGGCTGCGGATGATGGTGGAACGTCACGTCCGTCAAGGTAAGCATGAACATATACCTTTTCCAGTCCGTTTTTCTTTGCCATTTCCAAAAGGCCGTATAAATGCTCCATATGGCTGTGCACACCGCCCGGTGACAGCAGCCCCATCAAATGAAGTGCACTGTCATTCTTTTTACAGTTTTCCATAGCAGCAACAAGTGCTTTATTCTCAAAGAAATCGCCATCCTGAATTGACTTTGAAATCTTAACAAGCATCTGGTATACAATTCTTCCGGCACCCATGTTGGTGTGTCCGACTTCAGAATTTCCCATCTGTCCGTCCGGCAAACCAACTGCCATACCGCTTGCTTCGCCCTGAACAAAAGGATACTTTGCAATTAACTTATCCATAACCGGCGTTTTTGCCTGTTTTACAGCATTTCCTTCTGTCTTATCACTTAATCCATATCCATCTAAAATCATTAATACCGTTGGTTTCTTACTCATATTTCCTCCGTTCTGAAGTTCTTTTCACTTCTAACTGTATTTTCCTGCCAACATCCTATTATAATGGAGTTTGCAGTAGAAATCAATGATAACTTGCTTCAATAAATCTAACCTCGGTTCTGTGCATCTACCAAGTTTTCACTCTGATACATCTTGCGCAGTTTTGGTTTCTCAATTTTACCGGTTGGATTTCTCGGTACATCTGCAAAGAAAATCTTACGAGGTCTCTTATAACGTGGAAGTCCTTTGCAGAACTCATTCATCTCATCTTCCGTGCAGACAGCCCCCGGAACCAGTTCGATAATCGCTGCTGCAATCTCTCCCAAACGGTCATCTTTTAGTCCGATAACAGCCACATCCTTTACTGCCTCATGTTTGCTCAGATAGTTTTCGATCTGAACCGGATACAAGTTTTCACCACCACTGATGATAACATCTTTTTTGCGGTCAACCAGATAGATAAAACCATCTTCATCCATCTCCGCCATATCACCGGTGTAAAGCCAGTCGCCGTGAAGAACTTCTTTTGTTGCCTCTTCATCGTTATAATAACATTTCATCACGCCGGGACCTTTAACCGCCAGCTCACCGACTTCACCTTGTTTTACTTCATTTCCGTCGGTGTCAATAATTTTTGCCTCCCAGCCATATCCCGGAATACCGATAGCACCGACTTTATGGATATTTTCCACGCCAAGATGAACGCAGCCCGGTCCAATCGACTCACTTAAACCATAGTTCGTATCATACTGATGATTTGGAAAATACTCTTTCCAGCGGCGGATTAAGCTCTGTGGAACCGGCTGTGCACCAATATGCATCAGACGCCACTGGGATAATTCATAATCATCGGGTTTTAATCTTCCACTGTCAAGTTCCACGAGAATATCCTGTGCCCAAGGAACCAAAAGCCAGACAATTGTGCATTTCTCATTGGAGACCGTCTCCAAAATTGTTTTCGGGCTTACCCCCTTCAAAAGCACTGCCTTGCTTCCCGTCAAAAGACTGCCAAACCAGTGCATCTTCGCTCCGGTATGATACAGCGGAGGAATACATAAGAACACATCGTCATGTGTCTGTCCGTGATGCTTCTGCTCGACTTTACAGGCATGCATCAAACTTTCATGATTATGTAAAATTGCTTTCGGAAATCCGGTTGTTCCGGAAGAAAAATAAATTGCCGCATCATCTTCGTCAGAAATTGGGATTCCCGGTGCTAAACTTGCACAGTTTGCCGTCAGTTTATCATAATCTTCCGCAAAGGACGGGCAGTCGCCTCCCACATAAAACAAAAGACGGTTCTGACTGATTTTATCGGCAATTTCTTCCACACGGCCGATAAATTCCGGACCAAACACTAAAACATCTACCTCCGCCAGATTCAAACAATATTCAATTTCATCCGGTGCATAGCGGAAATTAAGCGGCACCGCCAGTGCTCCGGTCTTTAATATACCAAAATAAATCGGAAGCCATTCCAAGCAGTTCATCAATAAAATCGCCACTTTGTCCCCTTTTCCAATCCCTCTGCTGATTAAAAGCTGTGCAAAACGATTGGCTTTTTCGTCAAATACATGCCATGTAATTTCCCTGCGGTAATGACACATCGGACTTGACTCGATTAATTCATAATCCCTCCATGTTACTCTTCTTTTCTCCTGAATATCCGGATTAATCTCTACAAGACTCACTTCGTTCGGATATTTTTTGGCATTTGCCTCCAATAACTCTGTAATTGGCATTCCCTTTATCCTCCATTTCAAAATACAAAAACTATCTATATCATATCGCATTTCCACTGATTTAGCAAGGATATCGCCTCGTCAATTTCGTCCACTGCATAGTCGCAAATCAAATCAAAGTCTTCTTTTGCATAATTCCACTTTGGTTCTCTTACTAAAACCGTCTGAAAACCACCTTTTTTTGCTCCTAAAACCGCCGGCAGAATATCTTCAAACACAAAACCGTTACCGGGATTTACTCCCATCTTCTCTGCCGCCTTCAAATAGACATCCGGGAACTCTTTTCCTCTTTTTACATCCCCCGTTTCCGTAAATGAATGAAACCAGTCGTAGATTCCTAAATTTTTTAGGCACGGCTCAAACAAAGAAGCACTGTTTGAGGTTGCAACCGCCATTTTAATATCCTGCTTCTTTAGCCACAAAAGAAGTTCTTTTACCCCTTTTTTTAGTTTTACATCATGAGCATACGCATCTCTTGCCATCGCATCCCATTCCGCCATCACATCTTCCTTAGTCTCCTGCAGCAAAAAACGTTTGATGGTATATTTCGCCACCTCTTCAAACCCCATCGCCATAATTGCCGTGGAATAATCTTTTGGCACTTCAAATCCTCGTTTTTTCAAAAAATCGGTATCAATCTGCGACCAGACCCATGTCGAATCTAACAATGTGCCATCCAAATCAAATATGACTCCTTCTATCTTCACCGTATCCATCCCTTCTTTTTTTATCTTTTACCAGTATAACAGAATTCCCCCTATCTTTCCATGGCTTTTATAACCATCTGAGCGATTTTTTTATGTCCTTTTTCACTGGGATGCGGGTCAATTTCCCTTCCCTTGAAAGAAAGATTGACCATGGATTCCTTCTCGCCGTCAAAACATTTTTTAATATCGACAAGCACGTACTCAGCCGAGGCTTTGGTTTCTTCGTTTTGGCCGCCCGGGCGGCCTTCCTGGCCGGGGCGGGCGGGTGCTCCGCCGCGTAGCTGCCGGTGCCCGCCCCCTTGTGGGCCGGGGCGGCCAGGGCCGCCGACACGGGTGTGTGCGGAACGCCGCCCACCGCCCCGGCGGGCTCGCCGTTGCCGGCGTAGACGGTGTGGGCCTTATCGTCCTCCCTCCCCTCCGGCTCCTCTGCCGTCAGGGAGTTGGTCAGGGCCTGCACCTCCTGCAATAGCGCCTCATGTGGATTGAGGAGCACGCCGTCGGCGTTGACCTCGCTCATACGCTCAGCCTCCCTATAATCCGGTTGACCAGCTCGTTGAGCAGGCTCTCATCCACGGCACAGGGGGCATACCCGGCCGCGGGGCGGTTCCCCCGCAGCTCCTCCAGCTCCTTGACGCCCCAGGCCACCCGCTTGATGTTGATGAGATCCAGGGGGCCGATGTTGTTGGAGCTGGACGAGCCGCCCACCGCGCCGCAGCCCAGCGTGAGCGCCGGGAACAGGCAGGTCGTTGCCCCGATCCCTCCCAGGGCGGAGGGCGTGTTCACCAGCACCCGACTGGCCGGGACCCGCTCGGCAAACTTCTTCACCACATTCTCGTCCTCGGCATGGATGGAGAAGGTATGGCCCGCGCCCTCCCACTCCAGGATCTCCACACAGCGCTCCAGCACCGCCGGCTCATCGTTTTCCACATAATAGGCCAAAATGAGGCCCAGCTTTTCATTGGAATAGGGGTAGCCCCGCCCCACACCGGTCTCCCGGGCCACCAGTACCCTGGCGGAAGCGGGCACCCGGTCAAGTCCGGCCAGTTTGGCCACAGTCTCCACGCTTTTGCCGACGATGGCCGGATTCATCGTACCGTTGGCGCGCAGGATGAATTTGGAGAGCTTGGTGTGTTCGCTGTCGCTGAGCACATAGGCCCCCTGCCGCTGGAGCTCCTCGGTCACGGCCCGCTCCATCTCCCGGGTAACGATGATCGACTGTTCACTGGCGCAGATGGTGCCGTTGTCAAAGGTCTTGGAGTCCAGGATGCGCTTGACGGCCATACGAACGTCGGCGGTATGGTGGATATAGGCCGGACCGTTGCCCGCCCCCACACCGATGGCTGGGGTCCCGGAGGAGTAGGCCGCCTTTACCATGGCCCCGCCGCCGGTGGCCAGAATGAGCCGGGTGTGATCGTGCTTCATCAGCGCGTTGGTGGCCTCCAGCGTGGGGGTGGTGATGCAGGCGATGGCCCCTTTGGGAGCCCCCGCCGCCTCCGCCGCCCGGCGCACCACCTCCACTGTCTCCAGAATACACTTCACTGCGCTGGGGTGGGGGGAAAAAATGATGGGATTGCCCGCCTTCATGCAGATCATGGACTTATAGATCACCGTGGAGGTGGGATTGGTGGATGGTACCAGCCCGGCCACGACCCCCACCGGCACCCCGATGTCAATGGTCCTCTTCTCGCGGTCCTGGGCCAGGATGCCATGGGTCTTTTCGTCCTTGATTGCGTCGTACAGTGTGACAGCGGCAAAGCGGTTCTTGATCTCCTTGTCGGCTTTGAGCCCAAACCCGGTCTCTTCCACCGCCAGCCCCGCCAGACGTCCGGCCTCGGCTGCGGCGGCGCTGGAGATGGCCGCCGTTATTTTGTCCAGCTCTCCCTGCGTCATGCGCTCCATAGCCCGCTGCGCCTTTCGGGCCTGCTGCACGAGGTCGCGCACCTCCTGGATGGAACACAGGTCCTGATCCATTTGTATCATCATGCTCTACACCTCCACTGGATGGGCGGCCACCGCCTTGACCGCCTCGGCAAACGCCTCACAGGCGGCTTTGCACGCCGACTGGGTGCCCGTCAGCAGGCCGCCGCCGAAGTTAGTCTCACTGGGCGGCTCAAAAAGGGCCA
>ENA-UEYL01002935-UEYL01002935.1-human-gut-metagenome-genome-assembly--contig:-NODE-2935-length-11789-cov-4.308914_pt1 | contig 11789 bp, 11 predicted proteins | sample MGYA00242941_ERZ507946 | MGnify/ENA primary metagenome ERZ507946 (study PRJEB26167, sample SAMN06115482) | human gut metagenome | host: Homo sapiens | place: China:Guizhou | collected 2015-03-11...
GCCGCCGTGGGAGAGAAGATCACCCTGGCCATTGAATTTGCCGCGAAAAATAAGCTGCCCCTCATCCTCTTTTCCGCCAGCGGCGGCGCCCGGATGCAGGAGGGCATTCTCTCGCTGATGCAGATGGCAAAAACTTCCGCCGCTCTGGCCCGGTTTTCCGAAAAGGGGCTTTTGTATATCTCCGTGCTGACGGACCCCACCACCGGCGGCGTCACCGCCAGCTTCGCCTCTCTGGGCGACATCATCCTGGCCGAGCCCGGCGCCCTCATCGGCTTTGCGGGCCCCCGGGTCATCCAGCAGACCATCGGCGAAACGCTGCCCGAGGGCTTCCAGCGCGCGGAGTTCCAGATGGAACACGGCTTTGTGGACCAGGTGGTCTCCCGGACGGACATGCGGGATACCCTGGCGCAGCTGCTGCGGCTCCATGAGAAAGGAGGCCGTCCATGACCAATACGCTCACCGCCGCCCAGCGGGTGGCCATTGCCCGCCACCCCCAGCGGCCCAACATCACCGACTTCATCGGCGCCCTGTTCACCGACTTTTTTGAGCAGCGGGGCGACCGCCTTGCCGGCGAGGACGCCGCCATTTTGGGCGGCGTGGCCCTCTACCATGGCCGGCCCGTCACCGTGATCGGCACCCGCAAGGGCAAGACTCTGGAGGAAAACCTCAAGTGCAACTTCGGCATGCCCGGTCCGGAGGGCTACCGCAAGGCCCTGCGGCTCATGCGCCAGGCGGAGAAGTTCCGCCGTCCCATCCTCACCTTCATCGATACCTCCGGCGCCTATCCCGGTCTGGAGGCCGAGGAGCGGGGCCAGGGCGAGGCCATCGCCCGCAACCTCTTTGAGATGAGCCGTCTGGAGGTGCCCGTCATCGCCGTCATTACCGGCGAGGGCAACAGCGGCGGCGCTTTGGCGCTGGGCGTTGCCAACCGGGTGCTCATGCTGGAAAACGCTGTGTACGCCATCCTCTCCCCGGAGGGCTTCGCCTCCATTTTGTGGAAGGACGCCGCCCGCAGCGCCGAGGCCTGCGAGCTCATGAAGCTGACGGCGCCGGACCTTTTGTCCCTGGGCGTCATCGACGACATCGTGCCTGAGCCGGAGGGCGGCGCCCATCTGGCCAGCGCCATTGCCTTCCGGCAGCTGGACCGGGCGCTCACCCGCCATCTGGCAGAGCTGGACAAGCTGGGCGGCAAGGCCCTTTCCGCCGATCGCTGGCAGAAATTCAGAAGCATGGGGGCCGCAGCTCCCAACAAGGAGGAGCTATGAACGGAATCAAGATCGTGGGCACCGGATACGCTGCCCCGTCCAAAATCGTCACCAACGAGGACATGGCCAAGATCGTGGAGACCAACGACGAGTGGATCACCTCCCGCACCGGCATCACCCACCGCCACCACCTGGCAGAGGGGGAGACCATCACCGGCTTGACGGTACTGGCGGCCCGCAAGGCGCTGGAATCCGCCGGCGTCGCGGCCGACCAGATCGGCGCGTGCATCGTGGCCACCCTGACGCCGGACACCCTGGTGCCCTCCGCCGCCTGCATGCTGCAGCGGGAGCTGGGCCTGCCTCACGACACCGTGTGCTTTGACCTCAACGCCGCCTGCACCGGCTTTTTGTACGCCCTGCACACCATGGAGTGCCTGCTGAATGCCTCCGAGCGCAAGTTCGGTCTGGTGATCGGCGCGGAAAACCTCAGCCGCATCACCAACTGGTCCGACCGGGGCACCTGCATTCTCTTCGGCGACGGCGCCGGAGCGGCAGTGGTGGAGTCCCGGCCGGAGTGGAACTCCATCTCCGCCGTGCTGGGCTGCCACGGGGACGATCACGTTCTGCGGGTCCCGGGCGTGGAGACGGCGGAGCGGAGCCTCATTTCCATGGAGGGCACCAAGGTCTTCAAGTTTGCCGTGGAGGCCGTGCCCTACTGCATGGACCAGGTGCTGGCCAAAACGGGCATGACCATCGACGACGTGGACTTCTTCGTGTTCCACCAGGCCAACGCCCGCATCATCGACCTGGTGGTGCGCAAGTACCGCATTCCGCAGGAAAAGTATTATAAGAACATCGCCGAGTACGGCAACACCTCCGCCGCCAGCATCCCGCTGGTCATCAGCGAGCTGCACGAAATGGGCAAGGTGGGCCACGGCTCCCGGGTTCTGGTCGTGGGCTTCGGCGGCGGCCTGACCTGGGGCGGTGCCCTGGTGGAGTTTGCGTAAGAGGAGCAATACATGAAAAAGCTGAACGAAATCCTGGGGACGGAGTTCCCCATCATCCAGGGCGGCATGGCCAATATCGCCACCGGTGAGTTCGCCGCCGCCTGTTCCAACGCCGGCGCCCTGGGCATGATCGCCACCGGCGCCTGGGACGGTGCGCGCCTGCGCCAGGAGATCCGGCGGGCCAAGGAGCTGACCGACAAGCCCTTCGGCGTGAACCTGATGCTCATGAACCCCTGCGCCGACGAGATCGCCCAGGTCATCATCGACGAGGGCGTCCAGGTGGTCACCACCGGCGCCGGCAACCCCGGCAAGTATGTCCCCGCCTGGAAAGAGCACGGCATCAAGGTGCTGCCCGTGGTGGCGGCCTCCGTGCTGGCAAAGCGCCTGGTGCGCCTGGGCGTGGACGCCGTCATCGCAGAGGGCACGGAGTCCGGCGGCCATGTAGGCGAGATGACCACCATGGCCCTGGTGCCCCAGGTCATCGACGCCGTGGACGTGCCCGTGGTGGCCGCCGGCGGCATTGCCGACGGACGGCAGGCGGCAGCGGCCTTCGCCCTGGGCGCCTGCGGCATCCAGGTGGGCACGTGCCTGCTGGCAAGCGTGGAGTGCCCCATCCATGAAAATTACAAGCAGGCCATCCTCAAGGCCAAGGACAGCGACACCACCGTCACCGGCCGCTCCATCGGCGGCCCCGTGCGGGTGCTGAAAAACAAGATGGCCCGGGAGTACCTGGCTCTGGAAAAGCGCGGCGCCTCTTTGGAGGAGCTGGAAGCCGTCACGCTGGGAGGCCTCCGCCGGGCCGTGCTGGAAGGCGACGTGGAGCACGGCAGCGTCATGAGCGGCCAGGTGGCCGGCATGCTCCACGAGATCCGTCCCCTGCGGCAGATCTTTGAAGAGCTGTACTGCGGCGGACGCGCGGTGCTGGAGGCAACGGCGAAGGAATGGGCCTGACGATCCGGGGCAAGCACCTGCCCCTTCCCATTTTACAGGGCGGCATGGGCGTGGGCGTGAGCCTGGACCGCCTGGCCGGCGCCGTGGCCGCCTGCGGCGGCATGGGCACCATCTCCACCGCCGTGTGCGGCTTTGATGAGCCGGACTTTGCCGCCGATCCCCGGGGTGCCAACCTGCGGGCTCTGGCCGCTCAGGTGCGCCGCGCCAAGGAAGCGGCCCATGGGGCGGGACTGGTGGCCATCAACGCCATGGTGGCCACCACCCAGTACGCCGAAAGCGTGCGCACCGCCCTGCGGGCCGGCGTGGACGCGGTGGTCTGCGGTGCGGGACTGCCCCGGGACCTGCCTGCCATCGCAGCGGAGGTCCCCGAAAGCGACGCCGCCCTGGCCCCGGTGGTCAGCGGCGGACGGGCGGCGGGCCTTATCTGCCGCCTGTGGGATAAGCACCATCACCGCATCCCCGATTTCATCGTGCTGGAAGGGCCTCTCGCCGGCGGCCACCTGGGCTTTTCCAAAGAGGAGGCCCGGGAGGCCCAGGCAGGCAATCCCAAGTCCCTCTCCGACCTTCTGCGGGAGGTGCTGGAGGCCATCGCCCCTTACCGGGACAAGTACGGCCGGGATATCCCCGTGTTCGTGGCCGGCGGCATTGCCGACGGCGCGGAGATGGCCCGCTACATGAAAGAGGGCGCCGCCGGCGCCCAGTTCGCCACCCGCTTCATCGCCACGGAGGAGTGCGACGCCGCCCCGGCCTACAAGCAGCGCCTGCTGGACGCCCGGGACGAGGACATCGCCATCGTGCAAAGCCCCGTGGGCCTGCCGGGCCGCGCCCTGCGCTCTCCCCTCATCGAGCGGGTGGAGGCGGGCACCCAGCCCGCGGTGGAGCGGTGCATCAAGTGTCTTTCCGCCTGCGACTATAAAACCGCTCCCTACTGCATCTCCCGGGCACTGATCGCCGCCGTGCGGGGCGACTGGGAAAACGGGCTCTTTTTCTGCGGCGCCGGCGCCGGAAAGGTCAACCGCCTTTCCACCGTCCGAGCCCAGATGGAGCAGATCATGAGTGAATGGAGGGCCGCGCAATGAAGCTTGGCTTTTTATACGCCGGACAGGGCAGCCAGCACCCGGGCATGGGTGCCGACCTGTACCGGACCTTTGATGCCTTCCGCGCCGTACTGGACAGCGCGGAGGTGGACTTCGACCTGAAGAAGGTGTCCTTTGAGGACCCCGACGGTATTTTGAACCAGACCCGCTACACCCAGCCGTGCATGGTGGCGTTTGCCGCAGGCCTCACCGCCGTGCTGCGCCAGGAGGGCATTGAGCCCGCCGTGGCTGCCGGCCTTTCCCTGGGCGAGTACTCTGCTCTCCACGCCGCCGGCGTGTTCGACGCCGCCACCGCCGTGAAGCTGGTGGCCTTCCGGGGCCGGGCCATGGAGGAGGCGGCCGCCGGACGGGAAAGCGCCATGATGGCCGTTTTGAACCTGGACCGTGCGCCGCTGCAGGCCTGCTGCGACGAGGCCGGCGATCTTGGCTGCGTGGTCATCGCCAACTACAACTGCCCCGGTCAGCTGGTCATCGGCGGTGAGAAGGCCGCCGTGGAAAAGGCCGCCGCCCTGGCCAAGGAAAAGGGCGCCCGCCGGTGCCTGCCTTTGAAGGTCAGCGGCCCCTTCCATACGCCTCTCATGGCGCCCGCCGGCGACGCGCTGCGCAGTTATTTCCAGGGCGTGGACTTTGCCCAGCCTCAGATCCCCGTGATCTTCAACTGCCTGGGCGATGTGAAGGACGACTCCGTCACCATCCAGGACCTGCTGGTGCGTCAGGTGCAAAGCAGCGTCTTTATGGAGGACTCCATCCGCAAGATGGCCGCCATGGGCGTGGACGGCATCGTGGAGATCGGCCCGGGCAAGGCCCTGGCCGGATTTGTGAAGAAAACCGTGCCGGAGATGCCCGTCATCAGCGTGGAGACCGTGGAAGACGTGGAGAAGCTCAAGGCCTGGATCAAGGAGAGATAATATGAACTTTACAGGAAAGACCGCCGTGGTCACCGGCGGAAGCCGGGGCATCGGCAAGGCCGTGTGCCTGGAGCTGGCCCGGGGCGGCGCCAATGTGGTGCTGTGCTATGCGGGCAACGCCGCCTCCGCCGCCGAGACCGTGGCGGAGTGTGAGGCCCTGGGCGCCAAGGCCCTGGCCGTTCAGTGCAACGTGGCCAACGCCGAGGAGGTCAAGGCCCTGGTGGATACCGCCATCTCCACCTTCGGCGCTGTGCACATTCTCGTCAACAACGCGGGCATCACCCGGGACGGCCTGCTCATGACCATGAAGGACGCGGACTTCGACGCGGTGGTGGACACCAACCTCAAGGGCGCGTTCTACTGCATGCGGGCGGTGGCCCGGCCCATGATGCGCCAGCGCTACGGCCGCATCGTCAACCTCTCCAGCGTGGTGGGCCTGCGGGGCAACGCCGGCCAGATCAACTACGCCGCCAGCAAGGCCGGCGTCATCGGCATGACTAAGTCCATGGCCAAGGAGCTGGCCACCCGGGGCGTCACCGTCAACGCCGTGGCCCCCGGCTTCATCGAGACGGATATGACCGCCGCCATGACCGACGCGGCCAAGACCGCCACCCTGGCCTCCATCCCCATGGGCCGGCTGGGCGCGGCGGAGGACGTGGCCCGGGCCATTGCCTTCCTGGCAAGTGACGAGGCATCCTACATCACCGGCCAGGTGCTGGCGGTGGACGGCGGCATGGCCATGTAAAAACACCGCGGGGCATTCTCCCCCGGCGCTCCGTCCCCCCTGAAGGCACGGAGCCGCTTTGAATTGAACGAATTTGGAGGTTACAATATGGATCGACGCAGAGTCGTCATCACCGGCCTGGGGGCCATCACCCCCGTGGGCCTTACCGCGCCGGAGAGCTGGCAGGCCGTCAAAGACGGCGTGTGCGGCGTGGCGCCCATCACCCAGTTCGATACGGAGGGCATGAAGGTGTCCCTGGCCGCCGAGGTCAAGGGCTTCGTGCCGGAAGACCACCTGGGCAAGCCCGAAGCCAAGCGCATGGGCCGCTTCACCCAGTTTGCCGTGGTGTGCGCCCGGGAGGCCATGGCCGACAGCGGCCTTGTGACCGAGGACGAGGACCTGGACCGCTGCGGCGTCATCATCTCCAGCGGCATCGGCGGCCTCTCCATCACGGAGGCCGAGCACGACCGGGGCCTTGCCCGGGGCTGGGACCGGGTGTCTCCTTTCTATATCCCCACCGCCATCTCCAACATGGCGGCAGGCCAGGTGGCCATTGACACGGGCTTCCGCGGCATGTGCACCTGCCCGGTGACCGCCTGCGCCGGCGGCACCAACGCCGTGGGCGACGCGTTCCACTATGTGCGCGACGGCTACGCCGACGTGATGCTCTGCGGCGGCACGGAGGCGGCGGTGACCCCCCTGGCCATCGGCGGCTTCACCTCCATGAAGGCCCTGAGCCAGGCCACCGATCCCGCCCGCGCCTCCATCCCCTTTGACGCCGAGCGCACCGGCTTCGTGCTGGGCGAGGGCGCCGGTGTGCTGGTGCTGGAGGAGCTGGAGCACGCCCTCAAGCGGGGCGCCCATATCTACGCTGAGATCGTGGGCTACGGCGTCACCTGCGACGCCTACCACATGACCGCCCCCCGTCCCGACGGATCCGGCGGCGCCAAGGCCATGGCCATGGCCATTGCCGACGCGGGCATCAAGGCGGAGGAGGTGGGCTACATCAACGCCCACGGCACCTCCACCCACCTTAACGACGCCGGTGAGACCGCCGCCGTCAAGACCGTGTTCGGTGACCACGCCCACAAGCTGGCCATGAGCTCCACCAAGTCCATGACCGGCCACATGCTGGGCGCTGCCGGCGCTGTGGAGGCCATCTTCACCGCTCTGACGCTGAAGGACGGCTATCTGCCCGCCACCATCCACTACTCCGTGCCCGATCCCGAGTGCGATCTGGACGTGGTGCCCAATGTGGGCCGCAGCGCCGACGTGCGCTATGCCCTGTCCAACTCCCTGGGCTTCGGCGGCCACAACGGCAGCGTGCTTTTGAAGAAGTGGGAGGCGTAACCATGGGACTCAAGCTCAATTCCAACGAGATCGCCAAGATCCTGCCCCACCGCTATCCCTTCGCCCTGGTGGACCGGATCATCGACGGTGAGCCGGGCCAGTGGGCCAAGGGCATCAAGTGCGTCAGCGTGGGCGAGCCGGTCTTTTGCGGCCACTTCCCCCAGGAGCACGTCATGCCCGGCGTGCTGCTGATCGAGGCCATGGCCCAGGTGGGCGCAGTGGCCATCCTCTCCCTGCCCGAGTACCAGGGCAAGACCGCCTACTTCGGCGGCATCAAGAACGCCCGCTTCAAGTCCAAGGTCACTCCCGGCGACGTGGTGGAGCTGGAATGCGTCCTCACCAAGCGGCGGGGCCCCGTGGGCGTGGGCGAGGCCAAGGCCACGGTGGACGGCAAGGTGGTCGCCACTGCGGAGCTGACCTTTGCCATTGGTGTAAACTGACGGTTGCGGATTTCCCGCAGGATTGCTATACTGTGGAAAAAGGAAAAATTTGCGGGAAAGTGAGCGCACATGCTATGCTGGAACAGGCTTTCTTTAACGTGTATACAAAATTCAAACTCCACTTTTATCAGGAGATCTTCCGCCGCTTCCAGGACCGTGAGGCAAGCCTGACCACCGTGGAGACCTTCTGCATGGAGACCATCCAGGCACTGGGCACTCCCACGGTCAACGAATTTGCCACCTTCATGCGGATCTCCCCGCCCAATGCCGCCTATAAGGTCAACAGTCTGGTAAAAAAGGGCTACATCCGCAAGGTGCAGTCCCACGAGGACAAGCGGGAATATCACCTGGAGGTCACACAGAAGTATATCGATTACTACAACATCTCCACCTCCTATATGGTGGAGGTCATGCACCGCATCGCCAATCGCTTTACGCCGGAGGAGTGCGCCAAGCTGGAGGAGATGCTCACCGTCGTCAGCCGGGAGCTGATGCCGGAGGTGGATATCCCCGAGGCACGGATGCCGGGCAACTGACGCCGCATCCATATTCCGTACAAAAGAGGCCGCAGGCAATTGCCTGCGGCCTCTTTTCATCTCTATGCGTCTTTCAGGAAAACAGTCCCTCGGGAATGGGGATGTCCGCTTTGGGCACCTTGTCCCAGTCAAATTCCGTCAGCAGCTCCTCAGCGGATGCCGGAGCGGCAGAGGGGTGGAACCCGCCCAGATACGCCAGCTTGCCCAGTATCTCCTCCGGACCCAGCCGCCCCATGAGCACCTCCAGTCCCGCGTCGGCGTCCCGTTTGCTGAGCCTGCGTCCATCGTGACTCAGCAGCAGCGGGAAGTGGCAGAATTGGGGCGCCGGCAGCTCCAGAAGCCGGTAGAGCAGCAGCTGCCGGGGGGTGGAGTCCAGCAGATCGGATCCCCGCACCACCTCCGTCACGCCCATGGCGGCGTCATCCACCACCACGGCCAGCTGATAGGCAAACATCCCATCGGACCGGCGCAGGAGAAAGTCCCCGCAGTCTTGGGCCAGGTTCTCCGCATAGGGCCCCATGTGCCGGTCTGTAAAGGAGACCACCTCGTCCGGCACCCGCAGCCGCAGGGCCGGGGCACGGACTTTGGCCCGCTCCGCCGCCTGCTCCGCCGTAAGCTGCCGGCAGGTGCCCGGGTAGATGACCTGCCCGTCTCCCCGGTGGGGGGCACTGGCAGCGTGCAGCTCCGCCCGGGTGCAAAAGCAGGGGTAAACCAGTCCCATACCCTCCAGCTTTTGAAGCGCCATCTGGTAAAGCGCCGTCCGCTCACTCTGGAAATAGGATCCGTGGCCGCCGTCGGCGCCGGGCCCTTCGTCCCAGGTAAGGCCCAGCCAGTGAAGGTCCTCCATGGCCTGGAGGGCATACCGCCGGGGACAGCGGGCCGTGTCCAGATCTTCGATCCGCAGCACTACCCGCCCCTCCTGCTGCCGGGCACTGAGCCAGGCCAGCAGACAGCAGAAAAGATTGCCCAGGTGCAGCCGCCCGCTGGGCGACGGGGCAAACCGCCCCACTACCATATTCCATCCTCCTCCCGGAAAAAGAAGCGGGGTACGCCCCGCTTCCTCAGAGATTGATCTTCTCCTTGTTCACCGCCCGGAACAGCGTCATGAGCAGGATCTTCACGTCAAACAGGATATTCCAGTTTTCGATGTAGTAGAGGTCATGCTCGATCCGCTCCCGGATGGAGGTGTCTCCCCGCAGCCCGTTGACCTGGGCCCAGCCGGTGATGCCGGGACGCACCTGGTGCTTGACCATGTAGCGGGGGATCTCCTCTTTGAACTGCTCCACAAAGTGGGGCACCTCTGGCCGGGGGCCCACCAGGCTCATATCTCCCTTGAGCACGTTGAAAAACTGCGGCAGCTCATCAATGGAAAACTTGCGGATAAAAGAGCCGAAAGCCGTCTTACGGGGGTCTACGTCACGGCTCCAGCCGGTCTGCTGCTTGGCATTGACCCGCATGGAGCGGAATTTATACATGTAAAATTCCTTTTTGTTCTTCCCCACCCGTACCTGGCGGAAGATGATGGGCCCCGGAGACGAGAGCTTCACGCCCACGGCGGCCAGGAGCATCAGCGGTGAGGTCAGCACAATGAGCACGGACGCCCCCACGATGTCGAAGGCCCGCTTCAAAAATGCGTTGCCCAGGTTCTCCAGGGGGATGCGCCTGAGGTTGATCATGGGCAGACCGTCGATATTGTCCACCTGGGGGTTGGAGGGGATGTAGGCCGCATAAAACGGGATGACAGAGGCCTTGGTGCCGGTCTTTTCGCAGGCGGCGATAATCCGGGGCAGCCACGCCTCGTCGGCGGCCCGCACCGCCACCACCACCTCGTCGGGCACCAGAGAATCCAGCACCTGCTCCAGCTGGTCATAGCGTCCCAGGTTGGAAAGCTCCTTCCAGGTCAGGCTGTCGGACACATAGCCGTCCACCTGGAACCCCAGGTTGCGGTCAGCCGTCACCCGCTTCAAATAGGTCTCCGCCATAGGGCCGTCTCCCACCAGCACCACATGCTTTTGGTTGTAGCCCATACGCCGGTACCGCCGCAGCAGAATGCGCATGGCCGCCCGCTTGCTCAAAAGCAGGAAAGAGCTGACCAGAAAGAAGAACACCAGCGTCCAGCGGGACATGTGCTCCAACCGGAACACGAACAGCACGCTGGTCAATGCCATGGTGTCCAGGGCGTTGGCGCTCAAAAAGCGGGCGGCCTCCCGGTGGAAGCGGATGGCCCGGTAAGAGCTGTACAGCCCCGCCATGCCATAGGAAACGAGGCACAGCACCACCGCCAGCAAGCCCAAATACACATAATAGGCAAACGGCACGCCCTCAATACCGGAAAACACATAAAACCGGATAAAGTAGGCAATCATCATGGAGACAAACACCAGCACGCCGTCTGAGATCACGTGCAGCTGATTGAGCAGATGCTGATTTTCCTTGATCATGACCCAATCTCCTTGCCATGTCGAACTTCGTCCCTATTGTACCGATTCCGGCGACCGCTGTCAATTTCCTTGCAATGACACTTTCTTCCCCCTATAATAAATACATCCTGTTTCGGGAGGTCCTGCCATGCCGGCCGTCTTGTTCACCGCCTCCACCTGGTCCCATATCGCCCACTTCCACCGCCCTTACCTGCGCGCCTTTCATGCTCTAGGCTGGCAGGTGCACGCAGCCTGCGGCGGTGCGCCCATTCCCATTCCGGAGGCGGATGTCTGCTTTGACGTCCCCTTTGAAAAGAAGATGACTGCGCCGGCCAATTTCCGTGCCCAGGCCCGTCTGCGCGCGCTCATGGCAGAGCATCGCTATGACCTGGTCATCACCCATACGTCCCTGGCCGCCTTTTTTACCCGCAGGGCCGCTGCGTCCCTCTCTCCCCGTCCGGCAGTGGTAAACGTGGCCCACGGATATCTTTTCGACGACAGCACACCGCCGGTGAAAAAAGCCGTCCTTGTCTCGGCGGAGCGCCTGACCGCTTCCCAGACGGATCTCCTTTTGACCATGAATGACTACGACACCCGTTTTGCCCGCCGTCACGGCCTGGGGCGCCGGGTGGAGCAGATCCCCGGCATGGGCGTGGACTTTTCCCGCTTTCCCCTGTTCTCGCCGTCGGAGCGCCAGTCTTTGCGCCGGGAGCAGGGGATCGGTTCCGACGCCTTCGTCCTGCTCTATGCCGCGGAGTTTTCCAAGCGCAAAAACCAGTCCACCCTGCTGCGGGCCATGCCCCTGCTGCCGGAGCGGGTCGTCCTGGTCCTGCCCGGCCAGGGAGCACTGGCGGAGGAGTGCCGTCAGCTGAGCCGAACGCTGGGGGTGGCGGATCGGGTCCTCTTTCCCGGCTACTGCGCCGCCATGGCCCCCTGGTATGCCACAGCGGACTGCGCCGTCTCCTCCAGCCGCTCGGAGGGTCTGCCCTTTAATATCATGGAGGCCATGCACGCCTCGCTCCCGGTAGTGGCCAGCGCCGTCAAAGGCCACACGGATCTGGTGACACCGGGCAAGACGGGCCTGCTGTTCCCCTACGGGGATGAGGCCGCTTTTGCCCGGGCTGTGGAGCAGCTGCTTTCAGACCCCGCTG
>ENA-UEYL01002945-UEYL01002945.1-human-gut-metagenome-genome-assembly--contig:-NODE-2945-length-11767-cov-3.459880_pt1 | contig 11767 bp, 8 predicted proteins | sample MGYA00242941_ERZ507946 | MGnify/ENA primary metagenome ERZ507946 (study PRJEB26167, sample SAMN06115482) | human gut metagenome | host: Homo sapiens | place: China:Guizhou | collected 2015-03-11...
GTCCGGGCTGATCCCGCCGCCATGGCCCGCGCTGGCCTCAATGGTGTACCGGGTCGTGCCGGTGCTGCCGCCGCCGTTATAGCTCCACTGCGCATAGAGGACGGCATCCTGGCCGGTGAGCTGGAAGGCGTCGCCGGCGGCATAATCCTCGCCGCTGCCGTCCGCCTGGGTGTTCCACCCGGCAAAGCTGTAACCGGAGCGGGTGAAGGTGTTTTCCGCCACGGTGACGGTGCTCCACTTGTCGGCGCTCTGGTCGGCAGGGGCCGAGCCCTCGCCGCCGTTGGCGTTATAGGTCAGGGTGACGGTGCCCTCGTTGGCGTCGGGGACGTTGTTATTGTTGGTATCCTCACCGAAGGTCACGGAAATGGTGTGATCTTCCCGGACATCGGCGAAGGTGTAGGATTCCCACTTTTCCCAGGTGTCCATGCCGGGCAGCAGGTTGACCCCGTTGTTCACATAGGCATTGCCGTCGATGGTGACCCGGTCCACGGCATAGCCGGTGTCCGGAGTAAAATCAAACTTCTGGCTGTTCCCGGCCGGGACATAGACCTTGCCCTCCGGGGCGATGGAGCCGTTCTCACCCGCGGAGGAGGTGATGGAGGGATTCTGAGTGATGTCGGGCTTGCCGTCGTCATTGGTATCCCAGCCCCAGACGGCGTAAACAGTGATATCAGAGTTGGTGAAGGTCACCTGCTCCACAACACCGGCGGGCATGGTGTCACCCTGCGAGAGAATGCGGTCAATCTGTGTCTTGGACCAGCCCACGAAACGGGCCGTTCCCTTGTCGCTGGTTGTAGTTCCGGTGAGGCTGAGGCCGCTTCCATCGGCCAGGGCAACCGTATTGCCCTTGACATAAGTGCCGCTGTCGGTGGGCAGAACCCCCTGCAAGGTGCCGCTCTCCAGCTCGTTTTCGGCGTAGGTCAGCGTGTACTTGCCGGTCTCGTTCACGTCCGGCACGCCGTCGCCATTGGTATCCACGCCCCAGGCGGCGTAAACCGTCGTGTCGCCGTTGATGTCTACGTTGGCAACAGTGGTGGGCGCTGTATCGCTGGCGGTGTAGATCTTGTTTCCAGTGGTGTCCGCTGTCCATCCAATAAACAACACATCCACGCCGTCCTGCTGATCGTGAGTGGGGGCGGGGGACTGCTTCAAGGTGTAGCCGGTCTGGGTGTCCAGCAGCTCCGTTCCGGGGCCGCCGCTGCCGCCGTTGGGATCATAGGTCAGAACATGGAGATTTTTGCTGTTGACCGTAACGGTGCCGGTGAAGTCTTCGTAGTTGGTGCTGGAAATTGTAATTGCTATGTCTGCAACCTTTGTTTCTTCATCAGACTCCACGGCGTTGACGGGCAGGCGCAGGACACCGGCATTTACCCTGACAGCGTCAGTGGTAAAGTATCCCTCTTTGGCTATTGTAATATTACCCGACTTATAGGAGATGTTTCCCAAGCCATCCAGTCCAGCAGTCAACTGGGAGAGGGGATAGGTATACGTCCTGGCGGCCCGGTTGGCGATGGTCAAGGCGCCGGGATTGGCAGAAATCTGATTCTGGCCGGGATCAGCTTTGGTAACGACCACCGGCTTACTTGCTTGGGCTGGACGCAGAACGTAGTGCATGGCCCGGTCGCCGGTCAGCTCGTAAGAAAGGGTGACCGACCGATTGCCGGCGTTTGCATTGCTCAGTGTTCCGGTGGCGGTCACATCCACATCATCGCTGCCCACAATGTCAGCTTGGGTCAGTTCGGCCTCGACTGTAACCGACGCCTGTCCATCATAGGGCCACGTATACGGACTGGAGTGACCGTTCAGCTTCACGGTGCTGTCATCCACGGAAATCGGCTTTTGAGCCACAGATACGGTGACGGTACTGCTGGCGGCGGCATAGCCATCGTCTCCGCCTTTTTCCGCCACGCTGGCGGTAATGACAGCGGTTCCGCTGCCGGTGATGGTAACCTCACCACTCGGGGCTACTGTTACCACATCTTCATTGTTGCTAGTAAAGGTAACTAGACTATCAGGAGAAATAGGGCTATCATCCTTTTGAAGTTCGACAGTTAGAGTGAAGTTTTCATCCCCATAGGTCTTGTTGATGGTACCATTTGTAACAACCTCATCTCCCTGCCGGATCACAACCGGATAAATGGGCAGATTGGTAATCGTGATGGTCAGTGTCCCGGACTTGGACTCTGGCGCAAAATTGGAATCACTGTGGCTGAAAACCCAATAGAGGGGTACCTCTTCGCCGGCGGATGTATTCTGAAGGGAGGTATCGGTCACCGCTTGCGAATGTTGCTCATCCATATACCAAGTCAGGTTCCCAGCCCTCAGGCCGGTCAGGTCATCTTGAATCGACGGGTCAATGGAAATGGTGGCAGGGGGCAGCTTGGACAGGAGCTGCGTTTCACCATGCGCCACTGTCCACTTCCCGTCGGACACGTTAATGCTATAAGCGGCCGGTTGAATGACAAAGGTCTTGGAGGCGCTGCCCGCCAGCAGGTCGCCGGCACCAGTGGAGGTAACAACGGCCTTGGCAGTCTCTCCGGCGTTTGTGGCATCTGTGTAAGTTACGGTATAGTCCGCCGGATTCCCATAGGTATGGGAATAGCCCCACAGATTTAATGTAACGCTTACCTCGGGCCTCTGCTCCGTGCCGTTGTAGGTCAGGTCCTCCGCGCCGGACAGGGCAATCAGCTTATCCTCCGGGGGCAGTTTGACGGTGCCGGTGCATTCCAGTGTACCGCTGCCATCTGTCTGGTCAAGACCTTCCCGCAGAATCAGGGTGCTTCCCTCGTCTACGGTGACGGTGCCGTTATTGGTCAGTTTGCCGTCCTGGCCGATTTCCAGAGTGGCGTAGGCGTAGTTTCGGTCATTCTGGACGACCCGCAGCTCGGTGCCGCTTTCCACCACAAGCGGATAGTCAATCACCGGTTCACCCCAGACCTGGATATTGGCCTCTGTGTCATTCAGGTGAACCGTACCGTCCTCACCCACCGTCGCGCTCGTATTACTGCCCTCATAGCTGATAAAAATACCGTCCCAGTCAGCGAAGCCGGAGGGGTCCCCAATGCCGTCCGGGGCCACGATGACGGCGTTTCCGCCCGTGCCGGTGGTGAAGGCTCCGTTGTCGCTTGTACCGATAGCACGGTTGCCGCGGCCGATGCTGGTGGAGTCCGCACCGCCCTCGGCGTATACCACACCGCCGTTGATGGTGACGGTTCCGCTATAGTTTGCGTTCTCACCGGAGCCGATGCCCGCGCCGCCGGTACTGCCGCTTGACCCACCGATGGCCGTGACGTATCCGCCGTTGATGGTAACATTGCCGGTTACAGTCCCGCTGCCGACCTCGTAGCCGCCGCCGATGCCCGCGCCGCCTCCGGAGCCTTGGGCAATGATGGTACCACCGTTGATGGTGATATTGCCAAAATTACTGCTGGCGCCATATCCACCGCCGATTCCGGCCGCCCCCAAACCGATGGATGCCCCGCCGGCGGAGGCCTCGAGTAATCCGTTTCCTTCAAAGGTAACGGAGGAACCGGACTCCACCCAGATGGCAGGATGATTCCGGTAACCTCTGAGAGTGTTGTTGCCCTCCAATATAAAGGTGACATCTGCGTTACCAGTTATATCAATAGCAGATTTCTCAACGCCCGGTGAGTCAATAGTAAGATTACTAAGCGTAATTGTATGGGTTCCGCCATCAATGGTCTGATTCCTCCTGTTCCCACTCCAGGTCTCTTCGCTTTCACTAAAAGCTAGAGAAGTTGAAGGAAGAATAGATAGTAACATACATAAGACTAATGATGCGGCAAACCACCGTTTTTTTTGATGTCTCATGGTGTATCCTCCTTTTTGTAAATGTCTACCTTTTTAAACGAGGATACAACATTTTGCGATAGGAAGATTTAGGAAATAAATTTGTAAAATATATTAATAGCCTGTTGCAATTTTCCTGCAAAAATGATATATTTACTAAGCATCCACATGTTTGATAATGTAGACATTTAAAAACACGATGTCCGCTTCTGCGGACATTTTTTATGCGCGGCCGGTCGGGGCGGGGACGGCTGGAGCAAAATGAAGCCAGTTGGCACTTCCGTGCGCCCAAAGTGGCGAAAATTGAGCAAAAGAGAAAGAAAACCGACGGGTATCTCTTGCAATCTTTTGGCAAAATGGTATAATGTCTCCGGTTACTGTATTTGAGTATAGTAGTGCAACGTAAATCTAGGAGGAATGACAAATGGCCAACACGCATAAGTATGTCTATTTGTTCTCAGAGGGCAACGGCTCCATGCGGGAGCTGCTGGGCGGCAAGGGCGCCAACCTGGCTGAGATGACCAATCTGGGTATGCCCGTGCCCCAGGGCTTCACCGTCACCACCGAGGCCTGCACCCAGTATTATAACGACGGCCGCCAGATCAACGCGGACATCCAGGCCCAGATCTACGAGTACCTGGGCAAGATGGAGGCCATCTGTGGCAAGAAGTTCGCCGATCCCGAGAACCCCCTGCTGGTTTCCGTGCGCTCCGGCGCCCGCGCCTCCATGCCCGGCATGATGGATACCATCCTGAACCTGGGCCTCAACGACACCGTGGTGGAGGGCCTGGCCAAGTTCACCAACAACCCCCGCTTCGCCTACGACTCCTACCGCCGGTTCATCCAGATGTTCTCCGACGTGGTGATGGAGCTGAGCAAGAAGCGCTTTGAGGAGATTATCGACGACGTCAAGGCCAAGAAGGGCGTCAAGCAGGACGTGGAGCTGGATACCGAGGACATGAAGAACCTGGTGGTTCTGTTCAAGGAGTTCTACAAGAAGGAGAAGGGCGAGGACTTCCCCCAGGATCCCAAGGTCCAGCTCATGGAGGCCGTCAAGGCCGTGTTCCGCTCCTGGGACAACCCCCGCGCCAACGTCTACCGCCGCATGAACGAGATCCCCTACGACTGGGGCACCGCCGTCAACGTCCAGTCCATGGTGTTCGGCAACTCCGGCGACAACTCCGGCACCGGCGTGGCCTTCACCCGCAACCCCGCCACCGGCGAGAAGGCCCTGTTCGGCGAGTACCTGATCAACGCCCAGGGCGAGGACGTGGTGGCCGGCGTGCGCACCCCTTCCCCCATCTCCAAGCTGCATGAGGAGATGCCCGCGGTGTACGAGCAGTTCGCCGCCATCGCCGACCGCCTGGAGAAGCACTACAAGGACATGCAGGACATGGAGTTCACCATCGAGAATGGCAAGCTCTATATGCTGCAGACCCGCAACGGCAAGCGCACCGCCGCCGCCGCCCTGAAGGTGGCCGTGGATCTGGTGGACGAGGGTATGATCGACGAGAAGGAGGCTGTGTGCCGCGTCGATCCCAAGCAGCTCGACGCCCTGCTGCACCCCACCTTTGACGCCGAGGCCCTGAAGAAGGCCCAGGTCGTTGGCAAGGGCCTGGCCGCCTCCCCCGGTGCCGCCTGCGGCCGCGTGGTGTTCACCGCCGAGGAGGCCAAGGAGTGGCACGAGCGGGGCGAGAAGGTCATCCTGGTCCGCCTGGAGACCTCTCCCGAGGACATCGAGGGCATGCAGGTCTCCCAGGGCATCCTGACCGTCCGCGGCGGCATGACCTCTCACGCCGCCGTGGTGGCCCGCGGCATGGGCACCTGCTGCGTGTCCGGCTGCGGCGACATCGTGGTGGACTATGAGAACAAGAAGTTCACCCTGGCCGGCAAGGAGTACCACGAGGGCGACTGGATCTCCCTGGACGGCTCCACCGGCAACATCTACGGCGAGGCCGTGGCCACCGTGCCCGCCGACCCCGGCTCCGGCTACTTCGGCCGCCTGATGGGCTGGGCGGACAAGTACCGTCAGCTCATGGTCTACACCAACGCCGACACCCCCCGCGACGCCGCCCAGGGCCGCGCTTTCGGCGCCCAGGGCATTGGCCTGTGCCGCACCGAGCATATGTTCTTTGAGGGCGAGCGCATCAAGGCCATGCGCGAGATGATCGTCGCCGACAACACCGAGGACCGCAAGAAGGCCCTGGCCAAGATCATGCCCTACCAGCAGGGCGACTTCGAGGGCCTGTACGAGGCCATGGAGGGCTGCCCGGTTGTCATTCGCTTCCTGGATCCCCCGCTGCACGAGTTCCTGCCCACCAAGGAGGAGGACATCAAGGAGATCGCCGGCGAGATCGGCGTCACCGTAGAGCGCCTGCACGAGGTTATCGCCTCCCTGCACGAGTTTAACCCCATGATGGGCCACCGCGGCTGCCGTCTGGCCGTCTCCTACCCGGAGATCGCCGAGATGCAGACCACCGCCGTCATCAACGCCGCCATCAACGTCCAGAAGAAGCACCCCGACTGGAAGATGGTGCCCGAGATCATGATCCCCCTGGTGGGCGAGGTCAAGGAGCTCAAGTACGTCAAGGACGTGGTGGTCGCCACCGCCGACAAGATCATCAAGGACGCCGGCAGCGACATGAAGTATGAGGTCGGCACCATGATCGAGATCCCCCGCGCCGCCCTGACTGCCGACGAGATCGCCAAGGAGGCCGAGTTCTTCTCCTTCGGCACCAACGACCTGACCCAGATGACCTTCGGCTTCTCCCGCGACGACGCCGGCAAGTTCCTGAGCTACTACTACGACAAGAAGATCTATGAGTCCGATCCCTTCGCCCACCTGGATCAGAACGGCGTGGGCAAGCTGGTGGCCATGGCCGCCAAGCTGGGCAAGGAGACCCGCCCCGACATCCACCTGGGTATCTGCGGCGAGCACGGCGGCGACCCCACCTCCGTGGAGGTCTGCCACAAGGTTGGCCTGAACTACGTGTCCTGCTCCCCCTACCGCGTGCCTATCGCCCGTCTGGCTGCCGCCCAGGCCGCTATCAAACATCCCAGAGCGAACTAAAATATTCGTATTTTCACTGAAAATAGGCTTTGAAGAGGCGAAACGCTTCCGAAAAGTGAACGGATTTTCTTTAACCCGTCAAAGTCAGTGGACTGGCGATTTGTTCGTAGACGTTTATATCTAAAATCACAAAGAGGGACTTGCATTGCAAGTCCCTCTTTATATTTGAACCAGAGAGCCCTTCCGTTCATTTGGAAGTGCTCTTTTTTATTGGAAAGAAGGTGGCCTAGTTGACCGATGACGCTGCACCAGATAGACGTGCTGAGGAAAAAATTATCCGAGTGAGATTAAACGAGCTGCACCCATTCAAGGGCTATCCCGCCCTGAAAAACATTATGCCGCGCAAACAGCCGTACTTTGTACGGGAGGAGAACCCATCTATGATCCGGCTTATTGCCCGTGTAAAGGCGCGTGGTGTACGTCAGCCCGTACTTGTTCGCCCGGATCCGGAGGGGGGGTATGAAATTATAGACGGCCATCGGCGGTATCGGGCCAGCGAACTGGCAGAATACTCAGAGATACCAGTCATTATCCGGGATCTGAGTGACGAGGAGGCTGTGTCCGAGATGGTAGATGGCAATGTATACCGCGAGAACGTCCTGCCCAGCGAACGTGCCTGGGCCTATCGTATGTATTTGGAGGCGGAAAAAAAGCAGGCGGGACGACCTGCCAAAAATTTGCCGAAAATTTCGGCAAATTTCCGTAGCGACGATGAGATTGGGAAATCCCTAGGAAGCAGTGGGGACACCCTGCGCAATTATATCCAGCTTACAGAACTGCGGCAGGAACTCATGGACAAGGTAGATACTCAAGAAATTGGCTTATCTGTCGCTTATCAGCTTGCCGCCCTCGCCAAAGACGAGCAGGCACTTTTGCTGGATGCAATGGCATATTCGCAGAATACACCGTCACTCTCTCAGGCCCAGCGGCTGAGAAAAGCCAGCAAGGAAGGGACACTTACGCGGGAGACAATGCGGGAGATGCTTTCCGAGGAGAAAAAAACGGAGGCGGAAAAGCTGACGTTTTCCACGGACACGATCCGCAAATACTTTCCCCGCTCCTACACGCCCAAACGGATGCAGGAGACCATCATCAAGCTGCTGGAGGCATGGCAGAAAAAGCGCCAACGCAGCCAAGATCGCTAATTACATACGACAAGTTACCGGACGCACCTTGCGATCCGGTTTTTTTGTGCCCAAAATCAGGAGGTCATTATGTTTGTCTGCACATTTCGCTATAGACCAAAGCACGTTGCCTGCTACCTTTGCACAGAATACAAGCAGAAACAGGGGTGTACGCTTCCTGTCTGTCCCTGGTTGGCTGAGCGGATTGAGGCCGGAGTGGTGGGGTATCAGGAGGCGGTGATGGCTACCATTCCCCGGAACCGACTGCTTGCACCGCGTCTGCGTGCCCTGGTCGCCAGCTTTCCTGGGAGTCTGTGGAAGGACGGGACACACAAGGAGCGCATGGAATATGCCAAGACCCGGCTGCACTACTACCGACGCAGGGATACTCCGGCCTTTTATGCCGCCCTGTTCCTGCTGACCTCCAGCGCAGAGCTGTGGAAACGTAGTGCCAACTGTTTTTACCGGAAGGGCTTCGAACCTGCCTATGCGGTACTAGGCGGTATCTCCCCCCATGACTACGCGCTAATCTCGGCGGCAAAGGGCCTGTATCGCGGTGTCGGAGGCCCCGCGACGATGGAGCTTGCAGACCCAGATATTGTGGACGCGGAAGTGTTCCGTATGATCGTCAATGCCACCCTTATCGCCCGGTATGGCCTGCCTGTGTTGGACATTCGGGCACGGAGGGCGCGTGTATGACGCGGTTCACTATCCGGGGACATGACCTGCTGGTCGTAGAACGTTTTCGGGACGATACCCGCTATATGGTCGAGTTTGAAGTCCTAGAGGACGATAATCTCATCGCTTTGCGCGGAGAGACGGCCCGCCTGTTCCTGAGTGAACAAGGGTATCAGAAAGTGCTCCATAGTCAGGAGCTGGGGAAAATCCATATTACCGACCATGCCCTTGTTGTGGAGGGGCATATCATCCGACCCAAGAGGAAGAAACATCATTAACAGAAATTGGAGGGAATTATCGTGTATAAGGTAAAGTATTTGCAGGAAGAACTTACCAGTCTGTTCCGTACCCGGATATTAGAGGACGGGAACCCTGCGGAGGACGCCATGGACTACCTGGGTAATATTGACTTCCATGCACTGACCCAGGCTGTGCAGGACAAAGCCCGAACGGCGTACACCTATATCACCCAAGGGATGCAGGAGAAGTCCTTCAACTATCGCGGCCCGGAGCTGTTTGGACAAAAGGCCACCCTTCTGTATGTGGAGGACGACCAGAGCACGATGGAGATTGCCGTCACCACCCGGACGCTGGAGCTGTGGCTGCTGGAGGACATGAGCCTTGTCTGCGTGGCCTGTGTGCGTGTGGAATATGAGGGCGGCGAATACGTCACCGAGTACCGCACCATCAAGGGGGATGCGGCGCAGAGCGAGATGTGTCTGGATCTGGAGGATCTGTCAGATACCCTGGACGAGCTGTGCGGCCCCTGCTTCGAGTGTGAGCAACCGGTCTACGAGCTGTAAAAAGAGAAGGAGGTCAGCAAGAAGGACGTGCCCTAGATGGGCGCTCTTATTACCGCCAAAGAGAATTTTCACGCGGTCAGTTTGAGCGGGGGCAAGGATTCCACCTGTCTCCTGCTGCTGATGATCGAGCGCGGCCTGCCCATTGACGCAGTGATTTGGGCGGATACCGGCATGGAGTTCCCGGAGATGTACGGCCATATCTCCAAGGTGGACGAGCATCTGTACCGAGAGCGGGGGCTACACATCACCACCCTGCGCTCTCCCAAGAGCTTCGAGTACATGATGTTTGACGAGCCCAAACAGAAGCCCTCCACCCTGGAGAACCGGGCGCGGTTAGGCGTTCCGCCCTATGGCAACGGCTGGCCGGGCATCAAGGTTCGCTGGTGCACCGGCCAGCTCAAGACCCACCAGATCAACAAGGAGTTGACCCGTCTCAAGGGCCAGCACCGCCTTCAGCAGTATGTGGGTATCGCGGCGGACGAGGCCCATCGCTGCAAGGATCTCCACTATCCTCTGGTGGACTGGGGCATCACCGAGGCCCAGGCCCTACAACTGTGCTATGACCGGGGCTTTGACTTCGGCGGCCTGTACCGGATCTACCACCGCGCCTCCTGCTGGTGCTGCCCCTTTCAGCGGATTGGGGAGTTGCGAAATCTACGCCATCATCACCCGGAGCTGTGGGCGCGCCTGCTGGATTTGGATAACCGTGCGCGGACACAGTTCGGCCCCGGCCCGCTGGGACAATTCAAACAAAGCTGGAGTGTGGCGCGTTTGGCGGAACGGTTTGCGCGTGAGGACGGGCAGACCGCCTCCATTCAGCCCAATGCTCCTAACGACGCTACATAGGAAGTGACAAAACATGGCAGTTTTCCGCATAGAACGGACGCTGGACTATACCGTAATGAGCAACCACCACCTGAAGGACACAGCCCTGAGTTTGAAAGCCAAGGGGCTGCTGTCCATGATGCTCTCCCTGCCGGACGAGTGGAATTACACCACACGGGGCCTTGCGGCCATCTGCAAGGAGGGCGTGGACGCCATCGGCGGGGCGCTGCGTGAGCTGGAAAAGGCGGGCTACATCGTCCGCCGCCAGCTTCGCGGTCCTGGAGGACGCATTAGCGACACGGAGTACACCATCTACGAAAAGCCCTGCCCCGGTGCGGAGGAACCGCCAGAGGAACCAGGACCAGATACGACCCCGCCAGATACGGGCGCACCAGATACGGCTTTCCCGTATCTGGTGGAACCGGATATGGTGGAGCCATCTACGGAAAAGCCCGCAGAATTAAATACTAAGAGATCAAATATTCAAAAATCAAATACGCATCTATCAAATACTCATTCATTCGTTCTTTCCACACCTGAGCTGGAAGGAATGAAGGACGTGTATGAGAAGCGAGAGGAAATTCGGGAACAGATCGAGTATGACCTGATTTGCACTCCGGTCAACCGGACCCAGGTGGACGAGTTTGTGGAGCTGATGCTGGAGGTGGCTATGACCCGCAGCCCTACCATCAAGATCGGACGGGACGCGGAATACCCCACCGCCTTTGTGCAGCAGCGGTTTGAGCAGATCGAACGTCGAATTCTCAACGCGAGCCACGATATACTGTCCCCCGTAGCCCCATACATAGCTCGTCCGCATCCCCGACTTATCGGTCGACTGCAACGGATGACCCTCGGTGTCGTAGCGATCGTACGTCTCCTGATCCTGATAGGTAATCGTATTCAGGTTTGTCGTCGGGGCGATCAACGCCGTTTGCAGACGGTTTACCTTCGCTATATCCTTGGTCGGGAACGGACGGAAATAAATCGCTTTTTCTGCAGAGAGAACCCGCGTGGAGTCCGCATACATCGTAATTCTGTCGACAGGGACATTCACGATATTGTTCGCCACGAGCGTCTGTTCGGCATCCGACGGATCGGCGACTTCGTGCGAATAGACGTATGCAGTGGTAATCGCCTGATTCTTGCTGTTCGTAACCGTCGTTGCCTGCAATTGCCCGCGGCTGTTGTAGCAATAGGTGGTCGAGGAGCCGAACGAGGGAACCCCATTCTGATAATACTGCCGATAGACGGATTTCAACTGCGGATTTTCGATATTCAGCCGTTCGTAGTACAACAGATACAACGCAAGCTTGGGGATGGAGATGTATTCCGTAGAGGTGGATTTATAGTCGTACTCCTCCTCATAAAGTTTATACGCCGGTGCAAGCTGATCGGCATAATAGACCTTTCTTGCAAGTTTTCCTCTCAATGCGCTTTTGGATAGCGGCGACAAC
>ENA-UEYL01002954-UEYL01002954.1-human-gut-metagenome-genome-assembly--contig:-NODE-2954-length-11735-cov-4.366272_pt1 | contig 11735 bp, 12 predicted proteins | sample MGYA00242941_ERZ507946 | MGnify/ENA primary metagenome ERZ507946 (study PRJEB26167, sample SAMN06115482) | human gut metagenome | host: Homo sapiens | place: China:Guizhou | collected 2015-03-11...
ATTCATAATTTGTTGCATTAACTCTGCTTGAATATTAGAAATATGTACTTTATGAAAGGCCTGTATTTTTTCTTCTGGTAACAATTCTGCTTGGCTTGTTTCTTTTGAATGATCTGATGTAAACTCCTCGGTATTTGAGTCAATTAATGTATAGCATGGTTTGGATCCTTTATAGGCAATTATTTTAAAATGCTTAATAGGGCTTGCAGTTGGAAAATCCAATCCCAAACAATGTCTGCGTATGGTGCTATTTACTACCGCTTCTGGCTTTTTTGCTGGAAAATAGTAAAGATTCTTTCTGACGATTTCATTATAGGCTTCTTTACTGGTCAATCCACATTTAGATGATCCAAAAATTATTTTCAATGCTTCAACTATGGTCATAGCACACCTCGACTCTAACCTAATTGTTTAATTCTTCATATTTATTACGGGCACCTTTATTGATTTTTCCTGTTGGGTATAATTTCCATAATTTTTTCAATGCTACAGTCCAATGCACTACAGATTTTTACAAGAATCTCAGTAGTAACATGGCCGTTTCGCCCCATCTTAGTAACCGAGGCGGGACTGATCCCCGCCTTTGCACATAGGTCTTTCTTCTTCATGTCTTTGTCTATAAGCAACTTCCAAAGTTTTTTATAACTGACTGCCATAAGAAGATTCCCCCATACTAAAAACAAAAATGCTCTGCCGGACGGCAGAGCATTTGGTTTATGCGGTCATGCCGCCAAGGTCCATTTCCAACACCTGACAGCGTTGTGTATAATGATAGCATGTTCGACAGAAATACGCAAGGAAATCATGTGTTCGCACGATTTTTACTTTCTTTGTCGCAGAGTTTCATATGTATTCCGCACCTTATATCTGTTGTACCCATAATCTCTTTGCTGTACAATGAAGGAAACAATCTGAATTTCAAAGGATAGCAGATGCAGAAAGAAAGTGGATGAACCTATATGCAAACCTTGGAAATAGGGGGCAAAAGTATATCTGTTTTTTCGGGGGCCAACTCAGACTTGCCTATTATCTACCTCAACACCTTCTCTGATGAGGGCCAGAAGGTATATGAGGCCGCGCAGGCTGCCGGCTGCCCACCGTTCACGCTGGTAGCTATCAGTAATCTGGACTGGAACCACGACATGGTCCCCTGGGACAGCCCACCCGCCTTCAGAAATGCCGGGCCTTGCACCGGCGGCGCGGATGACTATCTGCGGATCCTGACCGAGGAGATCATCCCAGCAGCAGAGCAAGAGTTTCCTGGCGTGCCGTCCTGGCGGGGGATCGCTGGGTATTCTCTGGCCGGGCTGTTCGCCCTGTACGCCATCTACCAGACGGAGTTATTTGCCCGGGTGGGCAGCATGTCCGGCTCCCTCTGGTTTCCCGGCATGAAGGAGTACATCTTTTCCCATAAACCCAAGCGCCAGCCAGACTGCGTCTACTTCTCTCTTGGAGACAAGGAAAGCAAGACCCGGAACCCGATCCTGCGGGGCGTCCGGCAGAATACGGAGGAGATCCAGGCGTTCTATCAGGCCAAGGGGATCGACACGGTGTTTCAGTTGAACCCTGGCAACCACTACGACCACGCGGCGGAGCGCACCGCCGCCGGCATCGCCTGGCTGCTGAGCCGATAGGTCTTGCCAAACAGGCGGCTCCTCGGTACAATGGCAGCAAGAAGGGAGGCAACCACGATGACGACCATTCGATGCCCGCATTGCGGCAGTCCCGTAAAAATCCAGGGCAGCCGGTGGGAGTGTGGCTACTGCGGCGATTTCGGCAGCATCTCCTCGCTCCATCCCTCGGAAAAGGCCAAGCTGATGGGGCGTCCAAGCCCACCGTTCAGATTACCGTCACAGTGACGGATTCCTCTGAGGAAGAGACGCCTCGCAGGTTTTCCCGGGCTGAGTTGGAGGACATGGTGCGCCGGTGGGATTTTGATGAAAACGAGTGGGCCTGCCGGGATCTGCTCATCGCCGCCTTCCCCCAGGCGGCCAGCCGCTGATCCCAGGCGGAACTGTCAGAGATGCACACCATGGATCTCCTTGTGGAGACTGCACGGCGTGACCCTCAGGCCGCCCTTGAGATGGCGAAACTGCTGCTCAACACGGCGGAGGAACAACTCCAGAACGAGGAGGCGGCCAATCAACTGCTGGGCTGGGACCTGTATGACCTGATCTCCAGCGACGACATGCTGCCGCTGTTGGTGGAGGAACTGAAGTGGGATGACCGCCTGGCCCACCAGCTGTTCCAGAGCGCCTATGTGGACCGGCCTCAGGAGGCGATCCTGAACGCCTGCGGTCGTTTGGGTGAAAAGGAACTGCAGCTGAAACTGCTGGAACTCCTGGACTGCAACCCCTTCCCCCATGACGAGATCGAACTGGAATCGGACGAGGAGTAACGGGGGCTGTTTCACCGGCCTGTATTCTTTGTATAGGCGTGCTAAAAACTGATACGCCTGAGAGTCAGAAATGACTTGCTTTCAGGCTTTGCCAGAGTTACAATACCCCAAACCCGAACAGGAAAAAGAGCCCTTCTGGACAGGCGGCGGCAGCGGATGCCGTGCCTGGTCAAGAAGGGCTCTTTGACCACATGTTTGACCACAGACAGCGTCGGAACACTCGGAAACAGTGGAATTAAGAGCGGCAAAGAGTGAGCGGAATGGAGCGGAAATAGTTAAAAACCATTAGAAAGTACCAGAAAAAATTTAGTTCAACCGTTTGGGAGCAAGATGCCGGGAGTTCGAGTCTCCCCACTCGGACCAAAATCCGTCAAAATCTTGTGATTTTGACGGATTTTTCTTAACTTTTACAACAAAACTATTCTATTAGATTTCACTATCTATTTTTCCTTTTCTTGAGGTGCCGAAATATGGTAATAGAGACAAACCGGCTGATCCTGCGCCCCTTTTTAGAAGGTGACGCGGCGGATGTTTACGAATATCTGAAAGAGCCAGCGGTCAACTGCTTTGCCAGCATGAAACTGAACTCCCTGGACGAGGCAAAAGCGGAAATGAAAAAGCGGCTCGGCGGGACGGAGTACTACTTCGCCATCACCCTGAAGGAAGGCGGCAAGGTCATCGGGGAGATCGACGCCTACCCGGAGGCAGGCGAGCCCCATGCAGGCGAGGACGCCCCACGGGACACCTTCAGCCCCTGCTGGATGCTGAACGAGGCCTACCAGGGCCAGGGGTACGCCTTCGAGGCGGCCCAGGCATTCTTTGACTATCTCTTTTCCCAAAAGGGCGCAAGGCGCATTTACGCCTATACCGAGGACTATAATCTTGCCAGTCAGCACCTGTGCAAGAAACTGGGTATGCGCCGGGAGGGCGTGTTCCTGGAATTCATCTCCTTCGTGAACAATCCCGACGGTACGCCCAGGTATGAAAATACAGTGCAGTATGCCATCCTGAAAAAAGAGTGGGACCGGCGGCAGTCCCAATAGGCAGTTGGAGGTATGATATGGGCGCAGCTTCTGTTTCGGAGTATGTGGCGTTGCTGAACGAAGAACAGCGGCGGCATGTCAGCGCATTCATTGACTTTATGAGTGCGGAATATCCGCAGTTGACTCCTAAAATCTCCTTTTCCATGCCCATGTGGCTGCTGGGGAAAAAGATGTACGAGGGATATGTGGCAGTTTCCGCCGCGAAAAGCCACTTCTCCATTCATTTTTCCGACGAAGAGTTTCTGAACCGCTTGTCTGAGAGTTTGCCCGCCTGCAAAAAGGGCAAGCGGTGCATCAACATACCATACGGCGATGAAGAATCCCTTCATGCGGTCGAGGAACGTATCAGCGATTTTCTAAAAATCTATCACTTTGAAGGGAGTTCCTCCCTATGAATTGTACAGAGGAAATCGGCTGCTGTGGTGCCTACTGCGGGACCTGCCGTGAATTTGAGAAGACCTGCAAGGGCTGCAAGCCGGGCTATCTGGATGGATCCCGTGATCTGAACCGGGCCAGATGCAAAATGAAGAAATGCTGCCTGACCAGAGGTCACATCACCTGCGGGGACTGCGAAGAATACGACCGCTGCGAAGTCATTCAATCGTTCCTCAACCACTCCGGCTACAAATACGGCAAATACAAGCAGGCGCTGGAGTACATTCGCGCCCACGGCCACGCCGCCTTTTTGAACGCGGCGGAGCCCTGGACAGGCGCTTATGGCAAGTACCCCGAACAGGACACCTGAAAGAAATAGTGCCCGCTGAACATCCACAGATTTCAGCGGGCACTATTCTTTGTATATGCATATTAAAAACTGATATGCCTGATGTGTTCATGAAGCAGAATTGGGGGCAACAGCCAGTTGCTTTGCTTTTTGCTCCCGCTGTGGTACAATCCGGGCAAGGTGGTGATCAACATGGATACCAAAGAAATCCTTCTGGAACTGCGCACCAAGCACGGGCTCTCCCAGGAGCAGCTGGCGCAGCAGGTGCATGTGACCCGGCAGGCGGTTTCCCGCTGGGAGACCGGCGAAACAGTACCCAACACAGAAACCTTGAAACTGCTCTCCAGGCTGTTTGATGTCTCCATCAATACCCTGCTGGGTTCGCCCAGGCAGTTGATCTGCCAGTGCTGTGGTATGCCTCTGGAGGATGCTAATATCAGCCGGGAGCCGGACGGCACCTTCAACGAGGAATATTGCAAGTGGTGCTATACTGACGGGAAATTCGTCTACACAAGCCTTGCGGAACTGCTGAATTTTCTGGAAAGTCATATGTCCAATGAAGCCTGGCCCCCGGAGCAGGTCAGAGCCTACTTTGAAGCTCAGTTGCCAAAGCTGAACCACTGGAAACAGCCCGAGACATGAATACATCCCTCTGGAATCTGTGGTTTCCAGAGGGATGTATTTTTTATTTGTGTCATTCGGATAGGGACAGCCCGAATTTTACGACAAAACAGGTCATCTGATTTGATCCAGTTGTCCAGATTGAATGGCATCCAAATTGGCCTGGATCCGTTTCTCCGGCCAGTCCCACCACCGCAGTTCCAATAGCGCGGCAATTGTGTCCTCGGAAAACCGCTTTCGGATCGGTTTAGCCGGGACACCGCCCACAATGGTATAGGGCGGGATATCCTTCGTTACAACGGCCCGGGCACCGATGATGGCTCCGTCTCCGACGGTCACCCCCGCTAAGATGACCGCCTCGTAGCCGATCCACACATCATTTCCGATGACAATGTCACCTTTGTTGTCCCAGGCTCTGGCCACTTGACTCCGATCCAGTCCCCACTCCTCAAAGAAGATGGGAAAGGGATAGGTAGAGAGGGATTGCAGGCTGTGGTTGGCGCTGTTGAAGAGGAATTTTGCGCCGCAGGCGATGGAGCAGAACTTGCCGATCACCAGCCGGTCATGGTTGACAGGATAGTGATACAGCACATTGTTCTTTTCAAAGTTAATGGGGTCATGGACAAAGTCGTTATACATGGTGTAGTCCCCCACAAGGATGCTGGGATCCGTCACGACTTGGTTGAGATAGACGGTCTGCGTATCTCCTGTTCGGGGATAGATGTTGGATGGATTCATATTCTTTTCCTCCTCTTATTTGTTTCGGCTGACCTCTCCCAAATGCTCACGCACCAGCGTTTTTCTTTCCCAGACTCTGCTTTTGAAGTAGATGAACCCAACCAGAGCGGGCAGGATGGGCGAAAGGGCCTGGCCCAGATAGATTCCAGAAAAGCCCTTGGAGAGGGGAAAGGCCAGCAGCCACCCTACTGGCAAACGAACGACCACCGCGTCCAACAGGGCATTGACCATGGCCACATGGGCCGCGCCCACACCGATGGCAAAGGAATCCAGCGTGTACATGGCGGCATAGACCAGGCTGTTGACTCCACAGCACAAGCGCAGGTATAACACGCCCACCCGGATCATTTCCGGACTGGTGCTGTCAAACAGGCGGATGAGCGGTTCTGCCAAAAACTGGACCGTCACCACTACCGCCGCTGTGACGGCGAGGTTTAGTAGCAGACCGGACCGCACCACCTGGCGGGCCCGCCGGATCTGACCGGCTCCCACGCACTGGCCCACCATGGCGGTGATGGCCTGCCCAATGGCCCAGCAGTGCATCCCGGCAAAGGTGTTGATCTTCAGTCCCACGCCGGAGGCGGCGGCCACCGCGGTGCCGAAGGGATTGAGCATTCCCGTCACCAGCAGATAGGCCGTGTTTACCACCACCATCTGGGTTGCGGTTGGCAGGCCCACCTTCAAAATAGCCAGTAGGATTTCCCGGCGAAGTTCCATTTTTCCGTGGGAAAAACTCCATTGACGCCGCCGCAGATAGACCAGCGAACCCGCAAAGGAAATGCCTTGGGCAGTGATCGTGGCCCAGGCCGCACCGGCGGTGCCCATGGAACACGGCCCTACCAGCAGTACATCCAGCAAGACGTTGAGAATCGTGGCGGCACCTACGAAAAAGAGCGGCGTTTTAGAATCGCCCAGGCCCTTCAGAATGGAGCAGACTGTATTGTAGCTAAAGACGAATACGGTTCCCCAGCAGATGATCTCCATATAGCCGCAGGCGTCCGGATAGGCCTCTGCCGGAACATCCAGCGCCCGGAACAGAGGCTCATAGACGGCAAGACCGAGCATGGTAACCACAACAGAGGCCGCCAGTGACAGGAGAAACAGCATTCCGATGGTGTCACGCTGTCCCTTTTGGTCGCCCGCCCCTTTGTACTGAGCCACCAAAACGCTCCCGCCCATGGTCAGGCCGATACAAAGGGAATTGATAATAAAGCACAGCATGGAGGCGTTGCTGATGGCGGCCAGGCCGATCTCGCCCACAATTTTCCCCACCACCAGCATATCCACCACATTGTAGAGGGCCTGCAGCAGGTTGGCCAGAAACAGCGGGAAGGCGAACTGAATCAGTTTTTTCGGCACGTTCCCGGTCAATAAATCTTGTTCTTGGATCATGTAATATCTTCCTTTCAAAACGAAAGAGGGCAGCACAATGCTGTGCGCCCTCTGTTCTATCGCCCCTGAAATGGGCATAACAAAAGGCCGCGGACAAAACATCGTCCGCGGCCCAAAATAAACTATCTTGCCCTGTCAGTCTGCAAAAAGGGTACAAAAACCAAAGGCAGAGATGTTCTGCCCCGGCCTCCCGGTTTTACAACTTGACAGTCCGAAAAGGCTCCGCACAATGTTTTGTGGTATCCATTTGTACGGAGCCGAAATCAATGCAGAATTTTCCGAACAACATCGTGCTCACCTCACTTTGCTATTATAAATACTATACCATGTGCCGCTGCCTGTCAATGTCCGTCATGCCGGTGAAAGCCGCCCGCTTCGTCCGCGGCGCATGTTCACAGTTTCCTTTGCAGGTACACCATGTCCACCAGCTGCACCCCGCACTCGTAGATGGGGCGGTCGTAGTGGTCGGTGAAAAAGTTTTTGACCAGATGGTGCCTGTAAAAGCCGCAGGCCTCATAAAAGGGGATGGTGGAGGGGCTGTCTCCGGTGCCCACCTGTAGCACTGCATACTGCCCCTTGTAGGTTCGGATGAGAAAGTCCACCATGGCCTTTCCGTAGCCTCTGCCCTGCGCGGCGGGCGCAACGGCGATGTTCTTCAGCTCCAGAACGCCGTTTCCCTCGTCGGTCACCACACACTCCGCCTTGACGCCGTCGTCCTCCAGCACATACATGAACCCCCGCTCCAGATAGCGGTCCACCATGTCCTCCTGTTCATCCGCCAGCAGCAGTAAACTCAAGTATTGCTTTTTGTCGGTCTCCACTTTTCTGATTTCCATAGGCACATCTTATTGTTTCAGAAGCCGCTTCAGCGCGGCGGCATCCAGCAGATTTACCGTCACGAACTTTCCCTGATAGAATACCGCCCAGTTGTTGAACACGCAGGGCAAGGCCTTGGCCTTCTCCAGAGTGTCCACCGGGATGAGGGTACAGGGCGCCTCCAGTTCTTCGCAGGTTTTGCGCACCAGCTCCACGCTCTGGTGGATGTAGGGACACTGGGAACTGTAATAGACAGTCAGCTCCTGGTTTTCGATGGCCTGCACCTTGGCGTTCTTCCCAAAGCGGGGCTTGGTCCCGTCAAAGGAGAGGGCCAGCAGCCGGTAGCCGTCCGGGGTGACATCCACCATTTCAAATCCATATTTCTCTGCTCTGCAAAAGCCTGGTCTGAGAGCCAGGCCTTTTGCTTTTCGGCACCCAGCATACACACGCCGGACTTTCCCCTGGCTCTTGCGTCGGCCAAGCAGTACTCCATCAGCTGTCTGCCGTAGCCCTTGCCCTTGAACTCCCCACTGACCCATAGGCAATAGATATAGAGATAGTTATCCCCCTCCACCGGCACCCAGGCGGTCTCCAGCGGAGCATACTCGATGAACACCACACCCTTGGCGTCCAGCTTGCGGAACACATGTCCCTCCCGGAGCCGCTCCCGGAGCCAGGCCCGTTTGGCCTCCACGCCGGGGTGGGGCTTTTTGCTGCGGATGATGCAGCACAGGTGCTCCTGATCCAGATTTTCTTCTGTCAGATTGAGAAACTGATCCTCCATGTCCGCTACCTCCCGGAAAATCTGCATCCATGATACCATGCCCTCCACGGCAAGACAATCCCAGATCCCGCCGGCAAAAGGTTTTCTCTAAAATAAACACGACGGACAGTTGTCCCGTTCCTATGGTATAATGCAGACAGAAATGCGAAAGGCGGTGTACCCCATGAAGATGGAGCGGCTCATTGGCATCCTGTCCATCCTGCTCCAGCTGGAGAGGGTCACCGCTCCGGCGGCCTCACTCAGCCCGGCCCGGCGCAGCAGATCCCCCTCCTGCCCGATGGTCAGATTGCGGAGAAAGGCGGTCACATCCCCGAAAAACACCGCCATATTGCGCAGCCGCTCCACCCCGCCAGAGGGGGTGTGGTGGGCCGTCCACTCCTCCAGGAGGGCGGCGGGGGACTTTCCCTCCTCCTGCTGCCCCTCCAGCCAGGCCAGCGCGGCCTGCACCTCCCCGTCCAACAGAAAATCCTCCCGGCCGGTGACCACGCAGGGGATGCCGTCGTGGGCCAGACACTCCCCCAGCAGGGCCGCCTGCCGCCGGGTACGGTAGAGCACCGCGATGTCCCCGAAGCTCCGCGCGCCCCGAGCGGCCCCCAGCGCCTGGGCCTCCAGCATGCCGACGCCGCCCACCATCCGGGCGATCTCCTTGGCCACGAAGATGGCCTCCGCCCGGTCCCCCTCGGCGGTGAGCAGGCGTACCTCCGCCCCGTGGGGGCTGTGGGTCTCCATGCGCCGGGGCGCGCCGTCGATGGCCTCCGCCACCGGCAGGGCCGCGGCGAGAATCTCCGGGGTGGAGCGGTAATTCTCCGTCAGCCTCACCGTCCGCTCCGCCCCCAGGGCGGAGAAGCAGCCGGCGTCCGCCCCGCGGAAGCCGTAGATGGACTGGTCGGGATCGCCGATGGCGAAAAAGGTGCCGCCCTCCCGCCGCCAGGCCCGGAGAAGCCGGAGCTGGAGGCGGTCGATGTCCTGGAACTCGTCTACCAGCAGGTGGGTAAAGCACCGGTCCGACCGGCCGCCCTCCCACTGGCGCAGGGTCTCCAGCAGGAGGTCGTCAAAGTCCAGCTTTCCCTCCAGCTTCTCCTGATAGAGGGCAAAGGCCGGGTCGTCCCCGCCGTCCGCTCCGGTCTTGTGCCGGGAGACCGCCCGGAGGAAGGCCCCGGGGCTCCCCTTCCGGCCCAGCTCCGCCAGGGCGGCGGCCGCCGCCGCCCGCTGCTCATAGGGGCCGGTCAGGGGCACGGCCCCCAGCAGCTCCAGGCAGATGGCGTGGAAGGTGCCGATGGTCATGGCGCGGGCCGCCCGCTTGCCCAGACGCCCCTCCAGCCGCGCCCGCAGCTCCCCTGCCGCCCGGTTGGTGAAGGTCACGGCGGTGAGCTCCGAGGGCTTGGCCCCCCGCTCCTCCACCAGCCAGACCACCCGCTCCACCAGGGTGTGGGTCTTGCCCGTACCGGGTCCGGCGAGCACCGCCACCGTGGCCTCCTCCGCCGAGGCGGCGGTGCGCTGGGCCCCGTTCAGCCCCCCGGTGGGGGCCGCCCCCTCCTCCCCGCTCCGTGCGGGCTTCGCCACCCTGCCCCGGGCGGTCTTGGCCGCCTTGGGGGCCTCCACCCCGAAGAGGCTCACCTGCCCCTTGAGGTCCTCCCGCTCGGCGGGGCTGAGCAGCTCGATCACGCCGTAGGCCCCGTCGTATCCCGGCTTGCGCACCACCTGTCCCGCCCGCAGGCGGCGGATGCCCTCCGCCACGCAGGGCCCGGCCGCGGCCCGGATGTCCTCCAGCGGCACCTCCCGGAGAATGGAGAACTCCGGCCCCAGAGCCGCCAGCATGGCCTCGTACTTGGCGCCCACCTTCTTGCCTGTGGCAGAGCCCCCCTCCGAGGCGGCGATCACCTCCGGCAAAGGCACCAGGCTCTCAAAGGGCCTGGCATCCGGGCGGACATAGCCCTCCGGCCGGTCCGCCAACTGCTCCACCCGGTGGAGCACGCCGGTGGTCAGCCGCTTGCCGCACACCGGACACACCCCTCCGGCGGCCTCCGCCTTCACCGGGGAGAGGCACACCCCACAGTTCCGGTGGCCGTCAAAGTGGTACTTGCCCTCCTCGGGGAAAAACTCAATGGTACCGTGAAAGCCCTCCCCGGTCTGGATGGCCCGGGCCAGCTCCCGGTAGGACAGGCCCGTGTCCAGCAGGTTGGCCTCCCGCCCCAGTTTGGACGGCGAGTGGGCATCGGAGTTGGACACCAGGGTATATCCGTCCAGGGCGGAACAGCGGCAGATCATTGTGGGATCAGAGGAGAGCCCGGTCTCCAGGGCGTGGATATGGCCGGTGAGATCGCCGAAGCACTCCCCGATGGTGTCAAAGCCGGAGAAGGCCCCGAACAGGGAGAAGTGGGGCGTCCAGATGTGAGCGGGGATGAACACCGCGTCAGGGCAGGACTCCAGGGTGATCTCCAGCAGATCCCGGCAGTCCAAGCCCAGGATGGGCCTTCCGTCGGAGTGGAGGTTGCCAATGGCCTCCAGGCGGCGGGAGAGGGTTTCCGCCGCCTCCAGATGGGGCAGGAGAATCAGGGAGTGAACCTTGCGCACCTTGCCGTTTTTCTTGTAGATGGAGCTGATCTCCCCGGTGATTACGAACCGGGGCGCGTCCGGCCCGGCTCCCTTCAGGGTATAGAGTCCCTCCTCCGCCTCGGCCAGCTTGTCCCGCAGCTCGGCCCGCCAGGCGGGGTGGGTGAGGTCGCCGGTGCCGACCAGGCCGATGCCCTTCCTTCTGGCCCAGGCGTCCAGCGGCTCCGGTTCCAGCTCCTTGCTGGTGGCCCGGGAGTATTTGGAGTGAATATGCAGATCGGCGATATACATGCCGCTTCCTCCCCTTCGCGTTTTTTCCCCATTTTACCCCCTTTTCCCCATGGACGCAAGCGGAAGGATATGCTACACTGGAGTGGACAGGAGGGATTGCTGTGACACTGCTGAAGCAGTTTTTGGAGCTGGGACTGGACTGCTCCCCCATCGGCCTTGGGCCGGGCCCCAGCCAGGGCGGCTATTTTTGTACGCCAAAGGGCCTGACCGTGCTGGGCTGGGAAGGCGTTGACGGCATCCACTACGGCCGCATCCGCGGCTATGGGGATATGGTGTTTGCCGTCAACCCCATGCCTGCCGGAGAGCAGCATGTCCGCCCCCTGGCAGGCAGCTTCCGGGACTTTCTGCGCCTGCTTCTGGCCTGCGGCTCCACTA
>ENA-UEYL01002962-UEYL01002962.1-human-gut-metagenome-genome-assembly--contig:-NODE-2962-length-11700-cov-4.938484_pt1 | contig 11700 bp, 10 predicted proteins | sample MGYA00242941_ERZ507946 | MGnify/ENA primary metagenome ERZ507946 (study PRJEB26167, sample SAMN06115482) | human gut metagenome | host: Homo sapiens | place: China:Guizhou | collected 2015-03-11...
ATGCGGATACAACGAGATCCAGACGCTTGATGAGTCGACCAAGGCAGCTTGGAGCGAAGTTTTAAACCAGTATCAGCGCCGCAACGACCTTATTCCGAACGTGGTTAATTCCGTTAAAGGCGAAGCCGATTTCGAGAAATCCACGCTCACGCAGGTGATCAATGCCCGCGCTAAGGCTACTTCCATTCAGGCAACCCCTGAGCTGATGGAAAATCCTGAAGCCTTCCAGAAATTCACACAGGCCCAGGGCGAATTAAGCAGCGCGCTGTCCCGCCTGCTTGTCACTGTCGAACGCTACCCTGACTTGAAAGCCAACAAAGCCTTCCAGGACCTGCGTGTACAGCTTGAAGGCTGTGAAAACCGCATCGCGATTGCACGCAACCGCTACATTAAATCCGTTCAGCAGTACAACACGTACATCCGTCAATTCCCGCAGATGGTCTGGGTTTGGATCCTCGGATACAAACCTAAAGCTCAGTACGCGGTAGCCGACGAAGCTGCCATTACGACACCTCCTACGGTAGATTTCAATGGTTCAGCAGCTACAGCTCCGGCCAAACCTTAATCGTTTCGGCCTTCTCATCGGTGCGTTCTTCTTTTGGCTGAGCGCGCTTTTCTGCACGGTATCGGCGGCTGACCTGCTTCCGATACCGGAAGTGGCTTATGTCACCGATACTGCACACCTTCTGACGACCGAACAAAAACGTTCGCTTGAAGCCAAACTTGCGGGATTTGAGGAGAAGTACGGTTCTCAGATCGCCGTTATCATCGTTCCTTCCACGAACGGCGAGCCGATCGAAGACTACGCACATCGCGTCGGTGACAACTGGAAGCTGGGCCGAAAGGATGTCGGAGACGGTCTTCTCCTGATCGTTGCCGTCAATGACCACAGAATCCGTATTGATGTGATGAGAGCGCTCGAAGGAGCCATTCCGGATGTGGCTGCGTCCCGCATTATCACGGACGTGATGGCGCCGAACTTCCGTCAGAACAACTACTACCAAGGCATCAGTCAGGCCTTGGACAAAGTGTTTACGCTGATTGAAGATGCCAAACTTCCGGCGCCGCAGAAGAAACGTTCGGAAGCCAATATTCTTTACGATCCGGCCGAAGCTCTGTGGGACGAACCTTGGGTGGCTGTGCTCTTCATAGGATTTGTCATCACGATGATGCTGCGTGAGCTCATGGGTCGCAAGTCAGCCCCTCTTGCAGGTTTAGCCGTGGGCGGTTTAGCGGCGTTTATTATGCAGTCGCTGTTTGCAGGTATTGTGATCGCTCTGGTCGTAGTCGTGATTGCCATGTGTATTCCGACCGCCGTTCTTGAGGCCGGCGCCCGACGGACCGCCAAGATGTACGGAACCGACCGCCGTTACCGCGGTAAACGCGGGGGCGGAGACGACGGATTCGGAGGCTTCGGCGGATTTGGCGGGGGCGGCTTCGGAGGAGGCGGTTTCGGCGGCGGCATGGGCGGCGGAGCCGGATCTGGCGGAGGCGGTGACGCAGCCGGCGGAGGCGCAAGCGGAGGCTGGTAAAAAATGTCTATCGGAAGAATTCTTAAACATTGGGTAATGTCGCCCGTCCCCGTCACCCTGGCATTTCCTCAGTCCTCTTTGGATGCAGTGACGAAATGCATTGAAGAGTGCGAGCAGCAGACGAGCGCTGAGTTCCGACTCATCATCGAACGCAGTATTCCTTCTAAAGGGCTTCGAGAGAACATCACGGACGCTCAAAGAGCCAAAGAGCTTTTCGGACGCTACGGTGTCTGGGACACGGAAGACAATAACGGCGTGCTGATTTATTTAAACCTTTCCGACCGTGCCATCGAAATTTATTTAGACCGAGGTGCAGCACGAGAGGTGAGGCAAACCCAGCTGGATGACATCGTCAAACAGATGGAAATCGCTTTTGCTGATAAGAAGTTCGAGGAAGGTGTTTGTCAGGCCTTCAGATCACTGGCCGCGATTTTGTCTAAGCCTTTCCCGAACAAACCCGTTCAGGATCCGGTGCCCAACACACCTGTCGTACTATAACTTTTTACTTTCTTGAAGGCCGCCCGAGTTTTTCTCCGGCGGCTTTTCTTTTGCTCGGCTCGTCATCCTCACAAAAGCTCATACTTAGCCGTTAAAAATTAGAACAATCCGTCCAGGAGCCAACACAAAAATACTCATTCCAAGTTGCTAAAATGTTGACTCCTTTTTATTTCTCTATGAATTTTATCGTCATGGAACTGTCTGCTCTTACCGCAATCTCTCCCCTCGACGGCCGCTACGGACGCCAAACTGCCGAACTCCGCGACATCTTTTCCGAATTTGCACTGATGCGTGCTCGTGTCACGGTTGAAGTTGAATGGCTCATCGCCCTTTCCGAATTCAACCTGCCCGAACTTAAAGATCTTTCCGAAGAAGACAAACTTTATCTTCGCGGATTAGTCAGCAGCTTCTCCGTTGCCGACTGCCAGGCGATCAAAGACATCGAAAAAACCACCAACCATGACGTTAAAGCCGTTGAGTACTGGATCAAGAGCAAGATGACCGTCAATGAACATCTGGCTGCCGCCAGCGAATTCGTTCATTTCGGCTGCACCTCTGAAGACATCAACAACACTTCTCACGCTTTGATGCTTTCTTCCGGCCGTCAGCTCATCTGTTCTCACCTTCAGATGATCATCGACAAGCTCAAGGGTTTTGCTCATGAATGGGCCGGCGTTTCCATGCTGTCCCGCACACACGGCCAGCATGCTTCTCCGACAACCGTCGGTAAAGAAATGGCCAACGTAGCCGCACGTCTCGAGTTTGCCGTCCAGGCCATCGAAAAAGTTAAGCTGCTCGCCAAGATGAACGGCGCCGTCGGCAACTACAATGCCCACACGATCGCTTATCCGGACAAAGACTGGCCTGCTTTCGCACGCAATGTCGTGGAAAACCGTCTGCACCTGACATTCAATCCTTACACGATTCAGATCGAACCGCATGACTACATGGCTGAACTCTTCAATGCCATTACTCGTGCCAACACGATCCTGATCGACTTGGACCGCGATATCTGGGGCTACATCTCCCTGAACTACTTCAAGCAGCAGCTCAAAGAAGGCGAAGTCGGTTCTTCCACAATGCCGCATAAGGTCAACCCGATTGACTTCGAAAACTCCGAAGGCAACCTCGGCATGGCTGACGCCTTCTTTACCTTCCTTGCTCAGAAACTCCCGATTTCCCGCTGGCAGCGCGACCTGACCGACTCTACCGTCCTCAGAAACCTGGGCGTTGCTTTCGGCTACAGCATTGTCGGTTACACCTCTCTGGAACGCGGCATGAACAAGCTCCGTCTGAACGAAGAGGCCATTGCCGCTGACCTAGATCAGTCGTGGGAAGTTTTGGCGGAGGCCATTCAGACCGTGATGCGCCGTTACGGTGTTCCTCATCCGTACGAACAGCTCAAAGCCCTTACCCGCGGTAAAGGCATCAGCCCTGAAACCATCCATGAGTTTGTTGCAACGCTGGACATTCCTGAGGATGCCAAAGCCTCTCTGCAGAAACTCACCCCCGCCACTTATATCGGTTTAGCTGAGACCCTGGCCAAGGAAATCTAAGTTTTCCTCTTGTGAAAACGCCGGCTGTTCTTCTTAAGCAGCCGGCGTTTTTATTTATCGAAAAATTTTTTGAAAAACGATACTTAGAGAATAAAGTTCGTGAACAGTATCGTGCACCAAATGATTGCGCAGATCGTCAGAGCTAATAAAACGGCCGCGCTTCCTAAGTCTTTGGCTTTGCCTGACAGAGGATGAATTTCTCCGCCGAAACGATCCACCACTGCTTCGATCGCAGAATTCAGAATCTCAACGATAAGAACGATGAAAAGTCCCAAGATCAGCAAAAGTTTCTCAACAGTTGTCACCGGAAGAAGAACCGCGACAGGCAGCATGACGCAAGCCAAAATCGCCTCTTGGCGGAAAGCCTCTTCTGTCTGCCAAGCCCCCCGGAAGCCCTGAGCTGAATACTTGGCTGCATTCATCAGGCGGCGTAATCCGGTCTTGCCTTTGAGTTCGGAGGCGTCTTTCGGCTGGTGTTTTTCCATGTTGTTTTCTTCTCATTGATCGTGCCTGAAATCTTAGCAAGGATACAGGCACCAACAAAAAGACCGCCGAAGCGGTCCGTGAAAAAAGTCGAAATTAATCGTTTACTTTCTGTCTTAGCACGCTTTCGCTGTACAGACGGGCCATTTCGGGAAGTGGCAGCGGCTTGATCTTGGAAGCCTGACCTTCGCAGCCGAAAGCAATGTAGCGAGACTTGCACATTTCGACAGAAGCGGCGCGAGCGGCCTTCAGGTAAGCACGCGGGTCGAATGCTTCGGGATTTTCAACGAAATACTTGCGGATGGCTGCTGTCATAGCCAGACGAATGTCGGTGTCGATATTGACCTTGCGGACGCCGTACTTGATGGCTTCAACGATTTCTTCAACAGGAACGCCGTAGGTCGTACGGAACTGACCGCCGTATTTACGGATTTCTTCGAGATATTCCTGAGGAACGGAAGAAGAACCGTGCATCACGAGGTGTGTATTCGGGATACGAGCATGAATTTCTTTCACGCGCTGAATCGAAAGGATGTCTCCTGTCGGCTTGCGAGTGAATTTGTAGGCACCGTGGCTGGTGCCGATGGCGATCGCCAAAGCGTCAACCTGAGTTTCTTCGACGAACTGAGCAGCTTGATCCGGGTCGGTCAGAAGCTGATCACGTGTCATTTCAGCGTCGGTACCGTGGCCATCTTCTTTGTCGCCCTTCATGGTTTCCAAAGAGCCCAGGCAGCCGAGTTCGCCTTCTACGGAAACGCCGACCCTATGAGCCATGTTGACGACTTCTTTGGTGACGTTGACGTTGTAGTCGAACGTAGAGATCGTCTTGCCGTCGCTCATCAGAGAGCCGTCCATCATCACAGAAGAGAATCCGAGGTTGATGGCGCCTTGGCAAACAGCCGGACTCTGGCCGTGGTCCTGATGCATACAGACCGGAATATGCGGATAGGATTCAATAGCAGCCTTAATCAGGTGCTCAAGGAAAACTTCACCGGCATACTTACGAGCGCCGGCAGAAGCCTGCATGATGACGGGCGCGTTTACTTCGTTCGCAGCCTGCATGATGGCCTGAACCTGTTCAAGATTATTAACGTTGAAAGCCGGAATACCGTAGTTATTTTCTGCTGCGTGATCAAGGAGTTGACGCAACGACACGAGAGCCATGTTTTGATCTCCGAATATTAATCCAAAGGGATTCTTGACCGAATCCGTAATCTGTTAATTCTAACCAAATACGATCGGCCCCTTCAATAACAAAACCGAGCTGTAGCAATATTTTGCGTTTCACATCTCGTTAGTCTGAAAGCTCTTCCATCACTTTCAAGCAAGACAGCAATTCATCGCGAGTATGCACTCCGAATTTTTTGTAAAGATTCAGCCGATGGCCCTGAACGGTACGTTCTGAGAGACCCAGACGGTCACCAATTTGTTTGCTTGTCAGCTCCTGGACCAAAAGACGAACAATGCCCTTTTCTCGTTCGCTCATCTCATGAAAAATGGCAGCAATTTCCTGCGGACTTTGCCCACTGTTTTTTACATTCCAGCGGTTCCAGCAATTCTCGAGAACAGCATCAAGTTTTTCAGCCTCAATCGGCTTTTCTAAGAAATCAAAAGCACCGCGCTTTAATGTCCTCACAGCGGTTTCTACATCTGCATACCCCGTGATAATGACAACGGGAAGCTGAACACCGTCGGAGAATAGTTTTTGCTGCAGCGCCAGTCCCGACATGCCGGGCATACGAATATCCAGCAAAATGCATCCGGGTAGGAGCATGTTGTCTTTCTCAAGAAATTCTTCGGCAGAAAGGTAATCCACGGAACTCCACCCGAGGCATTTCAAAAGAAACGTCAGGCCTGTCCTGACACCGACATCGTCGTCGACGATGCGAATGAGAAATCTCTTTTTAATACCCGGATGGATGGTCATAGTTTTCTCTTCAGCCGTACCGTTACTTTCAAGCCGCCTTGATCACGCGGAGCATATTGGATGGCGCCGTTCATCGCCTCCAGTATGGATCTGACGACAACCAGACCTAAGCCCAATCCTTCGGACTTTTCGCTCTTAAAGGTTTGCGTACCGAGCTTCGCGACATCTTCCGCAGAGAGTTTCCTGCCGCTGTTTTCTACCGTCAGAATTGCCGAGTCTTCATCCGTCTTCAATACGACCCAAACCTCAGGACATTCCACTTTTTGGCTCTCTTCCATTGCATTTTTCAGAAGATTCCAGAAAAGAATTTCCGTCTCCACAGGATCGCCTTCAACATCAACGTCAGGCGCGCACCTAACATCTACGACGGTGTTGTTAAATTTCACCTTCAGCGTTTGCGTGATTTCTTGAACGATGCTTGTTAAATCCACTCGGGCTTCTCTTGTCACGGTCTTTTTAGAGTAGTCGCGTACTTTGTTGACGATCTGAGAAGCGCGTTTTAGTTCGTGCTCCATCTGTCCGAGGCTAAAGTCAAGCATTTCTTCGTCCGGAACTCTCTTTTGTTTACGCAGTGCCTTCAGCCCGTCTACAAAATATTTGCATGCCGCCAAAGGCTGATTCATCTCATGCGCGAACATCGAGGAAAGCTGACCCACAAGGTTGATCTTTTGCTGGGCCTCTATTTTTTCTGCAAGCTCTCTGGATTTTTCCAAAGTTCTTCTTCTGCTCTCTTCAGCCGTCAAGAGTCTTGTGGTCGCACGATCAACGAGCTTCTGGGCGCGCCAACTATGGACTACAAGTCCTACGATTCCGAGAATGACAATAAGAAACGCCGGCCAAAACTCAGTCAGCACCCGTTTTACCGACCACTCTCGAAGATATTGATAAGGTCCAACTTTAAGCGATCTGTACAGATCGTCTACCGGTTTAAAGTCGGTCGCAATCGACCATGCCTGCCCGTCTTTCTCCGGCTTCATAGACAACAACGCGAGTGTCATCTCTCTAGCCAATTCAGGATCTACTTTGTACGTGGCTGCGAACGTGTTGTTCGGATAGGCCCGCGTGGAATGCAGACATTTGATTGGGCCCGGTTTTGCACCGATGACCTTGAGTTTATCCATCACCGAGATGTTCTGAAGTTCGTATTCTTCCAGCCAACACGCTCTGACAAAACCCACGTCGCCTGAGCCTGCAATGATGTCGTTGATAATTGCAGAGGCTTTTTCTCCAGCAAAAATAACTTTTTTGAAGAATTTTTCGTGGTTAAAACCGCGGTTCTCAAGTTCTGCCATACCCGTTCGATAGCCGTGAAAAGCCGTCTTGTAGTTGGCCACCAGGACTTTACCTTTCATGTCTTCAAACTTACTAATATCTTTTCGGTCCCGGCGCGTAAAAAAGACGCCTGCAGTCCCGAAGTTTGGCTTAGTTTTGGCCGCAGTCACAATCGTGGCTAGGTCTCGGGCCCCGAAATGCAGCATACGATAAAAGAATCCGGAGCTTGCGAAAAAGAAATCGATTTTGCCCTGTTCTACGACTTTTTCTAATTCAGGCGATTGATAGACCTTGGCAATGACTTTTCGAGGTGCAAAAAATGCCTGGAGATGTTTGAGCGTCGGACCGAAGTCCATGTCAGTGCTCAGAGGCGGGGAAAAATGAATAAGTCCGATCGTTATCGGCGGCTCTGCATTTGCGGCCGCCGATACGGAAATGAAGATTGAAAAAACAAAAGCAAATAACGATCGGAACATGCTATTGATTTAGTTTTTGTCACCGTGGCAAGAGGAACACTTCTTCAATTGATAATTATGGTGGCAGGCGTAGCAAGGTTCAAGAGATGCACTGGTATCCTTGTATCCCGGTTTCGGGGGTATCGAATGCTGAGCATGACAGTCAATGCATTCCGTTGCTGCTTTTTCCGGACCTCCGGCATGTGGAATCCATACGTGAGGATTTACGGGACCGCTATCAGACTGAGCCTGAACATTTTTCTTAATCAATTCGTCAAATGTCGGTCCGTGACAGGCCAGGCATTGCTCTTTTTTCATTGCTTCGGGTGCATTCTGAGCAAATACGGCACCGGCTAGAAAAAAAGAAAGCAAAGCGGGCAAGATAACTTTTATTGTCTTCATTTTTTATCAGCCGACGGTTTCCCGCCGGCTTCTTTCTGTTGTCAGTTAGTTGGCTGCTGCATGTTCGCCGGCCCAGCGTCCCGGCATGATGGCACGAGGCATACCATTGCCGACGTACAGACCTCCGGCTGTTTCACCTGCGGCATATAAACCCTTGATCGGTTTCATATCTTGACCAAGAACTTGAGCGTTGTCGTTAATGGCCAGGCCACCCGTGAGATTGTGGACACAGAGGACTAAGCGTACCGCGTGGAAAGGACCCTGTTCGATCTTCTTAGTCAAGCTTTCAGCGGGTTTATCAAAGTCATCGTCTTTCTTGGCGTCTACGAAGCCGTTATAACGAGCCACCGTCTGCTCTAAGTTCGGCTGATTTGTTAACTTAGCCAATTCGGCAATCGTCGGAGCTGTAAAGGCATAACCCTCTTCACAAGTTGGGGCCTTCGTGTCCCAATGGTATTTTTTAGCGGTTGCGTCATCGAACACCGTCCACAGGAACTGCTCAGGCTGTGCAAGCGCTGCGTCGTAGAAGGTGTAGCCGCCCAAGTTAGCCTTGTCGAGTTCCTTCACAAAGCGGTCGCCGGATTTATTCGTAAAGATCACTTCAGCCCAGCGCGGACCGGAAATTCCGAGGCCCGGAGCACCGTACTTGCTGCCTTTCGGGAAGCCATAGTGTGCAGTACCGAATTTGCGGCGAAGATGAGGTGTATCTTCACAGCGGTCGCCGACATACATTCCGCCTGCTCTCATACCTGCAAGAATTGCACTGCCGTCCGGGGCAACGAACGGGTAACCCGTGGAAATCATGTTTTCCGTGAAGCGAGGATCGGTCAGGCGTCTGAGTTCGGGATTTGCTTTCCAACTACCGCCGGCAAGGACTACGCCCTTGTTGGCCTTAACATTCATAATCGAACCGTCGGGCTTTTGTACCTTAGCTCCGACGACGGCACCTTGGTCGTTTACATAGACGTCTACGACTTTGTGTTCCAAGAAAATCTGACCGCCTTTACCTGTGAAATATTCGTAGTAAGGCATCATGATGCCTCGTCCGGTCATGAATCCGCCTGTCGGCTGCGGTTTGCGTCCGCCTTCTCCGGAGTCTTTCCACCAAATGTGATGGTAAGACTCGTGATGCTGAGAGTCGTACTTACCGGGCCGTGTAAATGTCGGAAGGAATTTAACGCCGTGTTCTTCCAACCAAACCTGAGTTCCAGGGCACCATTCAGAATACTTCTTGACGAGTTCCGGTGTGTTCTTTCGATATTCGTGATGTGCCGGATTTGTCAGCTTTTTGTAGAGCTTCTCGGGTGAGTCCTCTACGCCGTGCTCTTTCTGTGTTCTTGTTCCGCCGCCTAACGCGATAATGCCGCCGTTAATGATGGCGCAGCCGCCGTAGTTCTTGCCTTTTTCCATCACGAGGACCTTGGCGCCTTTATCAAGAGCTGAAATAGCGGCGGACATACCCGCAATACCGGATCCTGCGACTAAGACATCGGTTTCTGCATCCCATTTTGCGGGAAGTTGGGTTGTAGCGACATCGGCTGCCGATGCGCCTTTAGAAATGAATGCACCTGCAGCGGCTGCAGTGGAAGCTGCTAAAAAGGAACGACGTGTTGTCATGTTTTTTCTCCTTGAGTTGTTTTTGAACTTCAAGGAAATTGTCGTTCCGGCACCTACTCGAGTAACTTGATATCAATCAAGAAAAGTTAAGATTCATCTAAGGAGAATCACTAACCTAGCCTTGATTTGTGACCGAAACCTTTCAGAATTCCGTTGCCGATGGCACAAGCCAGCTTGCGCTGGAAGGCTCTTGTACGAAGTTTCTTTTCTTCTTCGGGATGAGACAGGAAGGCGGTCTCCACAAGCACCGACGGAATATCCGGCGCCTTTAAGACCGCGAAGTTTGCCTGTTCGACCTTTCCACGGTGCAGCTGATTGATTCTGGAGAGCTCATTCAGAATTCGGGCTCCATAAACCATACTGTCCGAAACCTGAGACGTCATAGACATATCCATCAGGATGCGGGCAATCTGCTTGTCTTTATTGCTCAAGTTAACACCGCCGATCAAGTCGGCATCGTTTTGCTTGCGGGCGAGCCAGCGGTTTGCCGTAGAAACCTGACCTCTGGTATTCAGGACGTAAAGGGACGATCCTCTTGCGGTCGGCTTGACCCAAGCGTCAGCGTGAATTGAAACAAAGAAGTCTGCTTTTGCCGCACGCGCCTTCTGAACTCTTCGTTGAAGCGGAACGAAATAGTCTCCGTCTCTGGTGAGGAGCGCTTTAACGCCTTCAATCTCGTTGAGTTCCTGGCGCAGGATACGGGCGACAGCCAGCACCACGTCTTTTTCTCTTGTTCGATGTCTTCTTCCGATAGCGCCCGGATCCTCTCCGCCGTGTCCCGGGTCAATCATGATGACCAAGGTTCTGACTCTAGGGGAGCGGGCTGGTTTCGTCTTCGAAGGCTTTGTCTGGGCCAGCTGAGTTTCCGGTTTCTTTTGAGCCGGCTTCTTCTGCGCAGGCTTTGAAGATCCTTTCGGTTCTTCATCCGGGCGCATCGGAGCAAGCGAGCCGTCGGCAATGCCGGCCAAAATCTGACCCAGCTGATCGACTTCTCCCGAATCCGCCCTGTTCTCCTCCATTCGCTTCTGACCCTCGGCCACTTGCGCCAACAAGCTCTTGATCGCGTCAGGCTCGGATTCTTCCTTTTGAATGATGGCCATCAAAGGATCTTTTTGAGTTGCCGGGTAGATGTCAAAAACCAAGCGATATCGGTATTGTCCGGCCGGTTTCAGAGAAAAAACCTGAGGATCAACATCCGTCTTGAAATCAATCGAGATACGAACCACGTTCGGTCTGTTCTGACCGACTCGAATTCTGGAAATGTAAGGGTCGTTAGGCTTAACTTTTTGAATGATCTGTTTGAGCTTATCGGTCAGAAGCAAACCGTCAATATCTACGGCCAATCTAACCGGATCAGAATTACGCAAAACAAAGTATTTGAACTTCATGGGCGCATCATGCTCGATCGTGATGCGGGTGTATTCCTCCGCAGGCCAGACGCGAACGTCGACTACTTGAGCTCCGTACGCCGGAGACCAGGGAACAAAAGAGAGCAAAAGAGCGCCGCCCGCTCCTTCCAGAAACGACCTGCGAGTGTTCATTATTTTTTAAGGACTTCTAAAACTTGATTGCCGAGAGCAGAATCTGCGGAAATATCACAGACGCGGCCGTCTCCCTCATTCTTAAGCGTAATGGTCAGATCCGGCTGAGGAACAAAAGGCTCTGCCTTGGATGTCCACTCGGACGCCACGACTCTGCCGGGTCCGTAGTTCTCACGGAAACCGGCTTCCTCAAACTCAACGGGGTCTTCAAAACGGTAGAAGTCAAAATGATTGACCGTAAAGCCGTCGACTTTATAGGTCTCCAATAAAGAGAAGGTAGGACTTTTTACTCGGCCCTCGAATCCGAGGGCGCGCAGTGCGGAACGCATCAGGTAGGTTTTACCAGCGCCTAAATCTCCGACTAACTTGATATTGAGTCCTTTTTCCAGGATTTCGGATTTAACGGAGTCCAAGGCT